>Ga0007795_10000083_pt1 | contig 21787 bp, 17 predicted proteins | sample CryBogmetaGMA1M_FD_60369 | JGI IMG/M metagenome (GOLD analysis project Ga0007795, IMG submission 60369) | Freshwater microbial communities from Crystal Bog, Wisconsin, USA - MA1M | ecosystem: Environmental > Aquatic > Freshwater > Lake | place: Crystal Bog, Wisconsin, USA | collected 2009-07-06
TCCGGGGGATGGCTGCCGGCCGCGTAGAGGGCGCACGTCCCGGCGGCCGCGGTCGTGAGCGTCCCGAAGGGAACCGTCCAGAATTTTTCTTGGATCACGAATCGCATCAGGAATCCGCGGAGGAAGAGCTCCTCCACGAGCGGCACCACCACCACGAGCCCGAGCCCCCGGAGCGCGAGATAGACGGACGACCTGACGGAGTCCGTGCCGTAGTGCGTGAAGGGGTCGAAGCCGGCCCGCTCCGTGCCCCCCATGAGCCAGCCCATGTCGCGCTGGAACACCGAGAGGGCGATCCATGGCACCACGAGGGCGAGTCCGACCAGCGGCGGCCACCACGTCGGGCGGCCCAGCCAGCCACGGAGGGATCGCCAGGACCACGCCAGGAGCAGGATCGTCGCCGCGACTCGGATCGAGTAGACGACCGGGTAGCTCTCGTAGCCGATGCCGACGAGGGCGGGCAGGCCCCCACCTTTTCGGTCGGGTTCGGCGAAGCCGGTGGCGAGGAACACCACCATCGGCGCGAAGCAGGTCAGCCAGGGCTGGGCGGGGCCGTGGTCCACCGTGTCGCACGGCCGGGGAGCCGGCGGCCCGCTGGGCTGTCCGTTCGGTGATCCTGAAGTCATCGCGACGCCGGGCCTCGGACGGGAAACGCGGCCCGAAACTCGCCGTCTGTCCCGATGTTCCGCACGCGAGTATATTCCAGCGGCTCCACTTTCGCGGGCCGCGCGTGCCCGACCCCACCCTGGCGGCCCGTTTCCTCCCGTTTCCCCCGAAGAACGTGCATTCATGGACCTGACCAAGCTCCGCAACATGGGCATCTCGGCCCACATCGACTCCGGCAAGACCACCCTCTCGGAGCGCATCCTCTATTACGCGGGGCGGATCCACCGCATCCAGGAGGTGAAGGGCGGCGGCGACGGGGCCACGATGGACTACATGGATCTCGAGCGGGAGCGCGGGATCACGATCACCTCGGCCGCCACGAGCGTCCAGTGGGGCGACTGCGCGATCAACCTCATCGACACCCCCGGCCACGTCGACTTCACGGTCGAGGTGGAACGCAGCCTCCGCGTGCTCGACGGCGCCATCCTGGTGCTCTGCAGCGTCGGCGGCGTGCAGAGCCAGTCGATGACGGTCGACCGGCAGATGAAGCGGTACAAGGTGCCGCGGCTCGCGTTCGTCAACAAGATGGACCGCACCGGCGCCAACTTCGACCGTGTCGTCGGCCAACTGAAGGACAAGCTCGGCTGCCACGCGATCCCTTACCAGATCCCGATCGGCAAGGAGGACAAACTCCAGGGCGTGATCGACCTCGTGCGGATGAAGGCGCTCTACTTCGACGGCGACAACGGCGAGCACGTCCGCGAGGAGGCGATCCCGGCCGACTACAAGGACAAGGCGGCCGAGGCCCGGCACAAGATGCTCGAGGACCTCGCGATGTACTCCGATTCCCTGATGGAGAAGCTCCTCTCGGAGGAGGAGCCCACCGAGGACGAGATCCACGCGATCACGAAGGCGGCCGTTCACAACCAGAGCATCACGCCGGTGTTCTGCGGCTCGGCCTACAAGAACAAGGGCGTGCAGCCCCTGCTCGACGCCGTCGTCCGCTACCTGCCCAACCCGCTCGAGCGCAAGGTGGTCGCGAAGAACTGGACGAACCCCGACGAGAAGTTCGACCTCGAGGCCGATCCCGCCAAGCCGCTCGTCGCGATGGCCTTCAAGATCGTCGACGATCCGTTCGGCCAGCTCACGTTCATGCGGATCTATCAGGGCACGCTCAAGAAGGGCGAGGCCTACATCAACCAGCGCACGAGCCAGAAACAGCGGTTCAGCCGCATCGTGCGGATGCACGCCGACAAGCGCGAGGAGATCGACTCAGCCGAGGCGGGCGACATCGTGGCGGTGATGGGTGTCGACGCGGCGAGCGGCGACACGTATTCCGCCGACTCCAAGTATTGCACGCTGGAAAACATGTTCGTGCCGGAGCCGGTGATCAAGATGGCGATCATCCCGACCAACCGCGACGGTCTCGACAAGCTCGGCAAGGCGCTCCAGCGGTTCACCCGCGAGGATCCGACCTTCCGCGTCGCCACCGACGAGGAAACGGCCGAGACGCTGATCGCCGGCATGGGCGAGTTGCACCTCGACATCTACGTCGAGCGGATCAAGCGCGAATACAAGGTCGAGGTCGAGGTGGGCGCCCCGAAGGTGAGCTACCGCGAGGCCCCGACCCGGGCCACCCCCTACGACTACAAGCACAAGAAGCAGACCGGTGGCTCGGGCCAGTACGCCCACATCATCGGCCATCTCGAGCCGCTCCCCGAGGACGCGACCGAGAACTTCGAGTTCGAGGATGCCGTCGTCGGCGGCCGTATTCCCCGCGAATACATCCCGTCGGTCGAGAAGGGGTTCCGCGCGGTGCTCAACAAGGGCCCCATCGCCGGCTTCCCCATCGTGGGCGTGAAGGCCACGCTGGAAGACGGCTCGTACCACGACGTCGACTCGAGCGACATGGCCTTCCAGACCTGCGCCCGCGCCGGCTTCCGCGAGGCCTTCCTGGCCACGAAGCCGGTGCTGCTCGAGCCCATCATGAAGATGGAAGTCGAGGTGCCGGCGGATTTCCAGGGTGCGGTCACGGGCGAACTCAACAAGCGGCGCGGCCTCATCATCTCGACGGAAACCGTGGGCAACACGTCCACGATCGTCGCCGAGGTGCCGCTCGCCGAGACGTTCGGCTACTCGACCGACCTGCGGAGCATGACGCAGGGGCAGGGGGTGTTCACGATGGAGTTCGCGAAGTACAAGCCGACCCCGGGGAACATCCAGAAGGAAATCGTCGAGGAACGGAAGAAGGCCGAACTCGCGATGGCGAAGTAGGCCGGCCGGTCGCCCCGCCCGCGGGCGTCGGATAGGCTGCTGGAATGCGGACGCCCATCCTCGTCGTGTCGTGTGTGCTGCTCGGTGCCGCGGCGCCGGCGGACGAGCCGGCCGCTCGGCCCACGATGCGGCAACTGCCGGCGGTGGCGACCCGCGAGGTGCCCCCGACGGCACGGGCGCTCGTGGACGCCCGCGAGGAACTCGACCGGCGGCATCCGGGCATTCTGGCGAGGGGCCGCACCACCGCCGGAGCCACGCTGATCGCGGAGCGGCTCATCGACGCGGCCTTCGCCGAGGAGGATCGCGACGTGAAGTGGCTGATGCTGTCGGAGGCTCGCCGGATGGCCGTGGCCTCGGGCAATGCGGCCACGCTCGATCGGGCGATCGTGCTGGCGTCGGCCACCTACGACTTCGACGCCGTCGCCGAGGAGATCCGCTCGCTCAAGGAGATTCCCGTGCGCATCCTCTCGCCGCAGCGGGCGGCGGTGTTCGCGGAGGTGGCCGAACGGGTGGCGGCCCGGGCGGAAGGGGACGGCCGGCGGGATCTCGCCGCGGCGGCCGAGACGCTGGCGGTCCGGGGTTGGCAGCGGGCGGGGCTCATCGAGCCGGCGAGGCGTGCCGCCGCGCGGCACCAGGATCTCGCCAGCCCGCGGTAGCGGGGCTGGCGCCGGGCGTCACTGGCCGCCGTAGAAGTGCGAATAGTTCATGTAGGTCGCACGGTGGCCGGTCGGGCGGATCGTCTCGTCGAACTGCCGGCCCCGGGTGTCGCGCTGGATCGACTGCACCTGGTTTTGGAGCCGCTTCATGTCGCGACTCTGGCCCATGAGTTCCAGCTTCTGCTGCTCCTGCTGCTGCTGCGGGACGACCAGGCTCTGATAGAGATTCGACGCGGCCTGCGGGTTGTTGGAGAAGTTCGAGATCTGGTTGTAGGCGCTCACCGCGGGCCGGCGGTAGTTGCTGGAGAACGGCAGTTGTCCTCCACCGTTTCCGACGGCCTGCGCGCCCGCCGAGTAGCTCCGGCGAACGTTCTGGGCAGACGCCGAGCCGGCACCCACGGGCGCCGCGGCGGCCAGTCCGATGACGGCGATCAACGAGAACTTGAAGCGAGCGGTCATGGCAGTCTCCCAACGTCGTCGGAGTTGATGTCGAACCGGCGAATCCTACGGCCTCGCCACTATCCTAGTCCGGGGTCCACGGAGATTTCCATCAGTCGGCCGCCTTCGGCATCTCCGCCTCGTACCGCTCGACCACGATGTCCATGAGGGCCTTGACCGCCGCCTTCACGACCGGCTTGTCGTGGATCCAGGCGGCGAACTGCTCGCCGTGGGCCAGGTAGGTCTCACGCAGCCAGGTCGGGGCCTGCGTCAGCAGCCAGGCCCGGAAGAGCAGCCACTGCGGGTTTTCCGCACCGTAGACCTCGCGAGCCACCCAGCAGGCACCGAAGTTCGGGTTGAAGCCGAACGGGAAGCGGTTGATCTGCTGCACGAGACTCGTGCCGAGCAGCGTGAAGCCGAAGATCCGCTCGAACGGTGCCGTGATCTTCCCGATGATGCTGTCGGCCGCGACCCACTGGTCCTGGGCGATGAACACCCGGTCGCCCGGAAGGATCTGGTAGTTGGTTGCCGTCGAACCCCCCTTCATGATCGCCTCGAGGTCGACCGGCAGGATCTGGTCGCAGCCCACGCCCGACGGGGCCGGGCGGGCGATCCAGATGTCCTTGCTGGAGAGCCGGGAGATGCCGTTGATCTGCGCGATGGCGTCGAGCACCGTCTCGTTGCCGGTCACGGGAAACCGCGCGAGGTTGTCGCCGTAGCCCGCCCCCTCGGTGACCACGTAGTAGACCTTCGAGTTGTAGGCGAACACGTCCACGCTCACGAGCGGGGCGTCGAGGTAGTTCCCGAGCTGCTTCTCGATCGCATCCTTGGCCTCGTTGAGCGTCATGCCCGTGACGAAGACGTGACCGTAGGTGCCGAGGTTGATCGTGCCGTCTGGACCCACCAGGTGCTCGCCGGCGATCTGCTGCTGTCCCGCCGCCTGGGCGAGCGTGAGCGACACCTGGGGCTCCTTGAGCACCCGCTTGAGGTGCTTGAAGACGGCGTCCTGCCCCTCTTCGAGCGAGAGGTTGCCGACCATCACCTTGCCGTAGGAGGGGCCGAGGTCGAGCATGCCGCCCGGCTCCACCACGTAGAGCCCGTTGATCGGCTGCTCGAGGAGCGTCCCCTCGACGATCACCTGCAGCGTGTCGAACGACTGAATCTTGAACGGGGGCTTGGGCACCACGCGCAGCGCGTCGATGAGGAGGATGTCCGGCGGCTCGATCACGTAGGGCGGCAACGTGATCTTGGCGAGTTCCTTCGCCGGCATGCGGCCGCCATCGGGCGGGCACTGGGCGTCGAGCATCACCTGCTGCGTCGTCGCCCGCTGCGGCCGGCCGTAGATGTTGCAGCCGGTCGTCTGGAGGAGCACGGCGGCCACGGCCAGGAATCGCGCGACGGGGCCCGTGCAGATGCCGCGTGCGTGGGCCCCGCGGGATCCGTGAGTCATTTCGCTGACCATGCCACACTCCTTGCGATCGGTAGAGTCTCTGCGATCGGTGTTATCGGCACGGTCGGCCGGCAAACTTTGCCCTTCCTTCCGATGGGGAAAGCGGGGGGCCGGGCGAATCCCGGGGGAAAGCCCAGTGTCGGGAGACACTGCCGTTTCCAAGACGTAAACTTCGGGAGGTTCCGTGGGTGCGTGTCCGTCGGTCCCGGGGGCGTTTCCGCCACCCAGGAGAACGGAGTCTGCGCCCACGGGGCCGGCCGCCTTTGTCGACCCTATGGATCCGCGAGCGTCCAGCCTGCCATGCCCATCCTGCCCAAGCAGCGGGACATCTTCCCGGACGACCTGTTCGAGGAAGCAGGTGTGCCGCCCGGCGGCACGCCCGGCTGGATCGCCTTCTACACGCTGGCCCGTCGCGAAAAGGACCTCATGCGGAAACTCGAGGCGGCCGGCGTGCCTTTCTACGCGCCGATGGTCCGCCGGCGGCTCCATTCGGCGGGGGGCAGGGTCCGCAGTTCATTCGTCCCACTCTTCCCAGGCTACGTCTTTGCGCCCGTGGACGACGAGCAGCGGCGTGCCGCGCTCGCGACCAACACGGTCGCCCGCTGGCTTTCCATCGCCGACGAGCGAATGCTTGTCAGCGACCTCCGGGCGATCAAGCGGCTCATCGAGACCGACCGGCCGCTCACGCCCGAGGCGCGGATCGAACCGGGCCAGGCCGTCCGCGTGCGGAGCGGTCCGCTCCGCGGGCTCGAAGGCACGGTGGTCATGCGTCGGGGTGAGGAGCGGCTGCTCGTGGCGGTTCGCTTCCTCAACCAGGGCGCCTCGATCGAACTGGAAGATGTCGACCTGGAAAGGCTCTGAACGGAGTCGCAGCGACGCATGATCGCGAGAATCACGACCGCAGTCTGGGCGAAGTTTCTCTCGTGGTGGAGGGCCCGCACACCCACCCGCGAATCCATCGTCGTCGCCGCGATGCTGGCCGTGATCTTCGAGGCGGTCTACCTCGGGGCGTTCTTCCTGCGCGGCGAGCTGCTCTTCCGGCCGTCGGACGCCCGGACGATCCTCGGCACGATCACGCTGGTCGTGATCCTGAAGCTCGTGGTGTTCTACGTCCGCGGGCTGTGCCACCGCCCCTGGCGGGCCGCCCGGTTCACCGACCTCAACAACCTTCTCCGCGCTGCCACGACCTGCCTGCTCGTCCTCGTGGCCTTCAACTATTTCGGCAGCTTCCAACGCGGATGGACGCCGATCCCCCGGTCGGTGCTGCTCCTCGACTGGGCGTTCACACTGCTCGCGGTCGGCGGGATGCAGGCGCTCGCGCGGAGCATCTACGAGGAGCTCATGCCGGCGACCACCGTGGGCAACGAGCGGTGCGCCCTGGTGATCGACGCGTCGGAGGCGGGCCGCCAGCTCGCGCTCGATCTCGGACGGTTGCGGGCCAAGAGTTTCTTCGTCGCCGGCCTGCTCGATGACGACCCCGAGCATTACGGCGTCCACGTCGGTCGGGCCCGCGTGCTCGGCCCCGTGGCGATGGCGACGGCCTGCGCGGAGCGGCTCCGGGCCTCCGACATCGTGGTCCGCGAGGGGGCGATGTTCGGGTCGCGGCTCCGCTCCCTGTGCGACGCCTGCGCCACGATCGGGGTGCGGGTGAGCATCGCCGAGAACGCGGTGTCGACGCCGTCCGCCGGCCTCAAGCAGCACACGGTGAAGCCGATCCGCGTCCGCGCCGTCGAGCTCCGCGACCTCCTCTCTCGTCCCCAGGCCAACCTCGGCGACCACGACTCCCACGTGCTGCCGTTCCTTCGCGGCCGGACGGTGCTCGTCACGGGCGCCGGCGGGTCGATCGGCAGCGAGATCTGCCGGCAGGTGCTCCGGTTCGAGCCCGCGAAGCTCGTGATGGTCGAGCGGTCGGAGCACGCGCTGTTCTCGATCCACCGCGACGTGTCGCAGCGTCCCACGGCCCGTGGCGTGGAGATCGTGCCGCTGCTCGGCGACATCGCCAACGTGGATCGCACGGATCGCATCTTCGCCGACCACCGGCCCCACGTGGTCATCCATGCAGCCGCGTTCAAGCACGTGCCGCTCATGGAGGCCCACCCGGTCGAGGCGATCGAGAACAACTCCCTCGCCACCGCCGCGCTCGCCGAGCTCGCCGATGCCCACCGGGTGGAGACGTTCGTCGCCCTCTCGACCGACAAGGCCGTGCACCCGACGAGCGTGATGGGGGCGTCGAAGCTCGTCGCCGAGCGGTTCCTCCAGGCCTTCGGAGGTGCGTCGCGAACGCGGTTCGTGGCCGTGCGTTTCGGCAACGTGCTCGGATCGAGTGGCAGCGCCGTGCCGATCTTCGAGGAGCATCTCTCCCGCGGGGAGCCGATCACGATCACCCATCCTTCGGTGCGCCGCTACTTCATGACCATCGACGAGGCCGCGCAGCTCGTCCTGCTGGCCGGGGCCCTGCCGGGCACGGGTGGCACCTACGTGCTCGACATGGGCGAGTCGATCCCCATCGTCGATCTCGTCCACAGCCTGGCGTTCGTCATGCACGTTCCTCACGCCGACGTGCAGGTCGAGTACTGCGGCCTGCGGCCGGGCGAGAAGCTCGACGAGGAGTTGTTCTTCGAGGACGAGCGGCGCGATGCGACGCCCAACCCGCTCGTGATCCGCGTGCACCGGCCGGCCCGTCCGCTCAACGAGGTCCGGTCGTGGCTCGCCGAACTCAAGAGCGCGGTCAACACCGACCCCGACACCGCCGCACAGATCCTGATGGGCATCGTGTCGAGCGACTGCGGCCACCTGGCCCCGATCGGCGGCAGGATGCCCGCGCGCACGCGGGCGGTGACCGCGACGCGGGTCGAGCTCGGGCGGCCGACCGCACTCGAGGCCGACGCCCCGCCGGTCGAGCGGCCCCGATGACGAGCCCGGACGCACCGGCAGCCGGCGGATGGCGGGTGCCGTTCATGCGGCCCGACCTGCCGCCGTTCGCCGAGGTCGGCCCGGCGATCGCGGCGGCCGTCGCGTCGGGCGCGCTCACGAAGGGGGAGCACCTGCGGCGATTCGAGGACGAGGCCCGGGCCGCGTGCGGTGCCGCCGACGTGGTCGCCGTGTCGAGTTGCACGAGCGGCCTCATGCTCGTCCTGCGGTCGCTCACCGCGGTGGCGTCGATGCGGCGCGGCGAGTGCCCGTCGTCGTGCGGGGCGTGCGCGACGCCGGCCGCCGGCCGCGACGAGGTGATCGTGCCGAGCTTCATCTTCCTCGCCGCTCCGGCGGCGATCGTGTGGGCGGGGCTGCGGCCGGTGTTCGTGGAGGTCGATCCGGCGACCTTCACGGTCGACCCCGGGGCGGTCGCGGCGGCGGTCGGTCCGCGGACGGCGGCGATCCTCGCGTGTCACACCTTCGGCTGCCCGTGCAACATGCCCGCGCTCGCCGCGATCGCCGAGCGGGCGGGCGTGCCGCTCGTGGTCGATGCCGCGCACGGCCTCGGCACGTCGCAGCAGGGCCGCCAGGTCGGGGCGGCGGGGCTCGCGCAGGTGTTCAGCCTGTCGCCCACGAAGCTCGTCGTGGCGGGCGAGGGGGGCCTCGTGGCCACGTCCTGCGGCTGCCTCGCGGAACTGGTGCGGATCGGTCGTGAGTATGGCAACGACGGCGGCTATGGCTGCGACCGGGCGGGGATGAATGCCCGGATGCCGGAGGCGTCGGCGATCCTCGGACGGGCGTCGCTCGCCCGCCTGCCGGACGTGGCGGCCCGGCGCCGGGCCGCGGCGGCCGCCTACCGCGACGAACTCGCCGCCGCGCCCGGCATCGGCTTCCAGCACGTGCCCGAGGGGGACGAGAGCAGCTGGAAGGACTTCTGCATCGCGGTCGATCCGGCCCGCGCCGGCGTCGATCGCGACGGCCTGCGGGCGGCGCTCGCGTCCCGGGGCATCGACACGCGGGCCTACTACGCGCCGGCCTGTCACCAGATGCAGGCCTTCAAGGCGTTCCTGCCGGCGGGCCGGTCGCTGCCGGTCACCGACCGGCTCGCGGCCACGCTCGTCGCACTGCCGATGGGTGCACACGTCACGCCCGACGTGGCCCGCGACGTGGCCTCCGAGATCCGCGGCCTGCTTCCCGCCTCGAACCGTCCGGCCCTCGCGTGACGCCATCCCCGGCCTCGTCGCCGTTGTTTCCGTCGCTCGACTCGATCGAGTCGGCCCTCTGGCCGGGATTCGCCCTCATCGTGTTCGTCGCGGTGGCCGTGCTCGTCGACCTCATGATCATCCTTGCGGCGCGGTTCCGGCTCGTCGACCTGCCCAACCGCCGCAGCGCCCACTCGCTGCCGACGGCCCGCGGCGGCGGCGCGGCGATCGTGCTCGTGGCCTCGCTCGCGTCGCTCATCGTGGCCCTGCGCTGGCCCGCGCTCGCCGGCCGCACGCTCCTCGGCCTCGTGCTGCCGAGCCTCGCGATCGCGGGGGTGGGCATGGTCGACGACGTGCGGCCCCTTCGAGCCACGCTCCGACTGGCGATCCAGGTGGCGGTCGCCGTGTGGATGACCGTGGTGCTCGGTCCGCTCACGGCGGTGGCGCTCCCCGGGGGAGGCGTCGTCGAGTTCGGCTGGCTGGGCTGGCCGGTGACGATCGTGTGGATCGTGGGCATGATCAACGCCTACAACTTCATGGACGGCTCCGACGGGATGGCGGCACTCGGCGCCGTGGTCGTGGGGGCCTCGATCGCAGCGATCGGCTTCGAGACGTCGGCGCTGGCGGTGATGCTCCTCGCGGCGTTCGTGGCCGCGGCTTCCGCGGGCTTCCTCGTGTTCAACTGGCAGCCGGCACGCGTGTTCATGGGGGACGTGGGCAGCGGATTCCTCGGGCTCATGTTCGCCGGCCTGCCGCTGCTCTTCGACGGCAGCTCGCGGGAGATGACCTTCGTTCCGGCCATTCTCTGCCTCTGGCCCTACATCTACGACCCTTTCGTCTCCGTGCTGCGGCGGCTCTGGCACGGCCACAACCCGCTTCAGCCGCATCGCGAGTTCCTCTTTCACAGGCTGATCCGCAGCGGCGTGAGCCACGCCCGCACGGCGATGCTCTATGGCATCCTCTCCGCCTGCGGCGGCCTGCTCGGTTTCGTGCTTCTCGACCCGGGTGTGCCGCCGGCGATCAGGGCCTCGATTCCGTGGCTCGTGGCGGCGCTGGCGACGGCCCTGACGGTCGGCGTGGAGTGGCGGTGCAGCCGGGTCGGCCTCGCACCGCCGAGCTCGTCCCCGACGCCGGCCTCGCACTGACCAGGCATCCCACGTGGCCGTGATGCCGCTCGTCGTCGCGGTTGCAGCGCTGGCCATCGCGGCCGCGTTCGTCGGTCGGCTCGTGCCCTGGCTGTGGGGGACGATCGCGTCGCAGCCGGCGTGGCCCGGGGGGCGGGCGTGAGCGTCGCGGCCTCCCCCTCCGTGACGCCCCGGTCGATGTATGCAACGCACGTGAAGCGGGCGGTGGACGTCGTCGCCTCGGCCGTGCTGATCGTGCTCCTCGTGCCCGTGATGGCGGTGGTGGCCGCCGCGGTGTGGTTCGTGCTCGGCAGACCGGTGCTCTACCGGGAGGAGCGGGCGGGCCGCGGTGGCCGGCCGATCCGCATCGCGAAGTTCCGCTCGATGCGGAACGCCTCCGGCCCGGATGGCCGTCCGCTGCCCGATGACGACCGCCTCGGCCGCTTCGGCCGGATCCTGCGGCGAACGAGCCTCGACGAACTGCCCCAGCTCTTCAGCGTGCTCCGCGGCGACATGAGCCTCGTCGGACCGCGGCCGCTCCCGCTCCGCTATGTGGACCGCTACAGCCCCCGCCAGGCCACCCGGCTCGCGGTCCGTCCGGGGCTGACCGGGTGGGCCCAGATCCACGGCCGGAATGCCGTCGACTGGCCCCGGCGGCTCGAATACGACGCCGAATATGTGGAAATGCTCGGCCGCCGCACGGCGGCACTCACCGATCTCTGGATCGTTGGGGCGACGGTGATTCAAATAGCGTGGCAGTCGGTCACGGGGCGGGGTGTTTCCGCCCCCGGGGTCGCCACGATGCAGGAGTTCTCCCCGTGACACCGGTGCCAGACGCCGTCGTCGGGGCGATCCGCAGCGTGCTTCACGACACCGGACGCGACGCGAAGGCGGTCGATCCGTCGATGCTCCTGGTGGCGGACCTGGGGCTCGATTCGCTCGACCTGGCCCAGACGGTCGTCCTTCTCGAGCGGTCGCTCGGGATCGACCCGTTCCGGTCGGCCGCCGCATCGCGGCCGACGGTTCGCACCGTCGCCGACCTCGTCTCGATCTACACCCAGGCGCTCCATCCGAAATGATGACCCTCACGCTCTCCGCCATCCCCGACGCCCCCGTCGAAGACCGCCTCGCCTTCGCGATCGCCGAGATCGCCCGCCACGCCCCCGACCGCATCGCCATCGTCGCCGCGGCCGGAGGCCCCGACCGCCGCACGGTCGACTACGCCTCCCTCGCGGCCTCCGTGACGGCCCTCGAGGCGGCGCTCGACGCGACGCGTCCGATCGGCGTGGTCGCCCGCGCCCGGCAGGCCGACGCGCTCGTCGCGATCGCCGCGGCCTGCGGCCGGCAGCACGTGCCCGTCGCGTTCCTCGCCGAAGACTCCCGCGATCTGGTCGGCGAACTCCGCGACTGGGTCGAGGTGGGCGACTCGCTCGAACTGCCCGTGTCGCCCGCGGCCGGCCGGCGCGAGTTCGAGGCCATCGCACCGCACGTGGTCGTCGCGACATCGGGTACGAGCGGCCCGCCGAAGCTCGTCGAGCACTCGTGGGACTCACTCCTGGCGTCGGCGCGGCTGGCCGAGCAGTGGCACGGCCTCGGCTGGCTCCTCGTCTACGATGCGACGCGTTGGGCGGGCATCCAGGTCTGGCTCCAGTCGCTGCTCACCGGCGGCCGGCTCGTCGTCCCGGCGTCGCGTGATCCCGACACCGTCGCCCGCGCCATCGCCGAGGAGTCGGTGGCGGTGCTGCCCGCCACGCCCACGCTCCTGCGGCGGCTGCTCGCGTCGGCCGACCCGGTCCTCCTCGGCAGGGCGGCGCTCGAGCGGATCACGCTCGGTGGCGAGGCGGCCGACGACCCGCTCCTCGAGCGAACGCAAGCCGCGTTTCCCGGCGTGAAGGTCACGCAGGTCTACGCGACGACCGAGCTCGGCGAGGTGTTCCGCGTCGCCGACGGCCGGGCCGGCTTCCCGGCCGGCTGGCTCGGGCGGGCCTTGCCCGGCGGAGCCCGGCTCTCGACGCGTCGCGACGGCGAACTGATCGTGCAGCTCTCCCGCGATTCCACGGAGGTCTGCACCGGCGATCTCGTGGAGCGGCGCGGGGACCGCTATGAGTTCACCGGCCGGCGGAGCGACGTGATCGTGGTGGGCGGTGCAAAGGTCTATCCCCGGCGGGTCGAGGAGCTGTTGCGGGGTGTGCCCGGGATCGCCGAGGCCCGCGTCTATGGCCAGCCGAGCGCCATCACGGGCGAGCTCGTGGCGGCGGAGGTGGTGCTCGCCGATCCGTATCCCGATGGTGCCACTCCGGAGAGCATCCGGGCCACGGCGCTGGCGAGGTGCCGCGAGGCGGTCGAGCCGCAGAGCGTGCCGCGGATCCTCGACATCGTGAAGCGCATCGCGACGAACGCCGCCGGCAAGACGCCCCGCCGTCCCGGCAATCTGTGACCCGCCCATCCACCCCGTGCCTGGTCACGGTTTGGCCTCCGATCGGTTGAGCCAGGCTTCCGTATCGATCGTGTCGGGCGGATCGCGGGGCCTCGGGCTCGCGATCGTCGAGGCGCTCGTCGCTCGGGGCGACCGCGTCGCGACGTTCTCGCGCTCGGGCTCGACCGCGCTCGACGCGCTCGCGGCGGCGCATGCCGACCAGATCCACGCGGGCCGTGTCGATGCCGCGGACACGGCGGCCGTGCGGGCGTTCGTGGCGGGCGTGGCGGGCCGTTGGGGCCGGATCGACCACTGCGTGGCCAACGCGGCGATCGCCCACGAGGGCGTGCTCGCGACCATGCGCGACGACGAAATCGACACGCTCCTCGCGGTCAACGTGAGGGGGACGATCGTGCTCGTGCGGGAGTGCGTGCGGCAGATGCTGATCGAGCCGTCGGGCGATCGGTCGATCACGGTGATCTCGTCGGTCGTGGCCCGCACGGGATCGCCGGGGCTCGCGGTCTATGCGGCCACGAAGGCCGCGCTCGAGGGATTTGCGGTGAGCCTCGCCCGCGAGGTCGGTTCGCGCGGGATCCGCGTCAACGCGGTGGCACCGGGTTTTCTTGAAACCGAACTCTCCGCGTCGCTGTCGGCGGAGAACCGCGGCCGGATCGCCCGGCGGACGGCCCTCGGCCGCCTCGGTGACGCGGCCGACGTGGTCGGCGCCGTCGCGTTCCTGGCGAGCCCCGCCGCGGCCTTCGTGACGGGCCAAACGCTCGCCGTGGACGGCGGGGCGTGATGCCGCGGACACACGATTTTCACACGGATCGCGTGTTACACTGAAACTTCTTCCTGACAGTTCGGAAAGCAAGCCGAAGCCGGTCACCCAGGGGAACGGAGTGCCGGCGGGACGAACCCCACCATTGGCGGATTTCTCCGTTGAAGCCTGTCGTCGCGTCCTCATCGTCGGAGCCGGAGGCTTCGGCCGCGAGGTGCTGCGCTGGGCCCGCGATGCCTGGGGAGATGCGGCCGACCGCGTCGCGGGCTTCCTGTCCGCCGACCCCGACCGACTCGACGGCCATGCCGCCGTCCCGCCGATCCTCGGCGACCCGGCGTCCTTCGCCCCGCTGGCCGGCGACGGTTTCCTGCTCGCGATCGGGTTGCCGGGCGTGCGGCGGCGCGTGGCCGAGGAACTTCTCGCCCGCGGGGGGGCGTTTCTGACGCTCGTCCATCCCACGGCGATCGTGGCCTCCACGGCGGCCATCGGCGCCGGCAGCATCGTCTGTCCCTACGCGATCGTGAGCGACGCCTGCCGCCTCGGACGGTTCACGCTGCTCAACTACCACGCCTCGCTCGGCCACGATGCCACGACCGGCGAGTTTGCGGTATTCTCCCCGTATGCGGCGCTCGCCGGCGGGGCACGGGTGGACGACGACGTCTTCCTGGGGATGCACGCCACGGTGGGGCCGGGACGGAGGCTGGGGGAGCGGACGAAGGTGAGCGCCAACTCCTGTGCGCTCGCCGACGCGCCGCCCGATTCGCTGGTGCACGGCGTGCCGGGCCGCGTCCAACCCCTGGTCGTCATGGATCACGGACGAGCCGGGCTCGGGAGGGGATCATGAACGCAGTCGTGCGGCGTGCGCTCGCGGTGGGCCTGCTCGCGGCGGCGTGCGTGCCGACCGCGTTCGCCCAGCAGGGTCTCGACGTCCTCCTGGAGCAGGCCGAGAAGGAGGAGGCCGCGGCCCCGCGGCCGGCGCCGACTCCAGCCGCCGCCCCTGCCCTTCCCTTCGAGGCCGAGGCCGCGGCCCCGCGACCGCTACCGGTGCGGCGGCTGCCGGTGCCGCTGACAGACGCGGTGAAGCCGGCGCTCGCGCAGGTGAAGGACATCTTCGGCGATGACTATGTCGCCGCCACCACGCCCGAGAAGAAGGTCCTTCTGGCCCGGAGGCTGCTCGTGCAGGCGGGGAGCACACCGAATGCCGCGGAGCGGTGGGCGCTGCTCACCGAGGCGATGCGGCTGGCCGCCGACGCGGGCAGCATGGAGGTGGCGTTCGAGGCGATCGACACGTCGGCGGCGCTGTACGAGGTCGATGCCAACGACCTGCGGATCGACGCCATCACGAAGCTCGGCGCGAAGGCCAGGCCACAGCTGCTCGACGAGCTCGCCCGCACGGCCGTGGGCATCGCCAAGAAGGCGACGGCGGTCGGCGATGTCCAGCTCGCGCAGAAGGCGCTCGCGCTCGCCTCGGGGTTCGCCCGCAAGACGAAGAACATCGCCACCGTCGCCGAGGTCAGCCGCATCCAGCAGTCGATCCGCGACGATGCGAAAGCGGCGAAGGAGCGGGCCGTGGTGATGGAGAAACTCGCGGCCAACCCCGACGATCCGGAGGTTTGTCTCGATGCGGGCAAGTATCTCTGCTTCAAGGCGGACGATTGGGCGAAGGGGCTGCCGCTCCTGGCGAAGGGGAGCGATGCGGAACTGGCGAAGGTGGCGGCCCTCGAACTTGCGGCCCGCCGGACTGCCGGTTCACCCGTGACGGTAGGCGATGCCTGGTGGGAATGGGCCGAGAAAGAGCGCGGAGCAGACAAAGCCGCGGCGCTCGTGCACGCCGCCGAGGTGTACGGGTCCGTGTTGTCGAAGATGCAGGGTCTTGACCGAGCACGACTCGAAAAGCGGATCAAGCAGGCGTCAGGCCAGGGTGAGAATCGCGGCAAGAGGATCGCCCTCGCCGACCTCAAGGAGGAGAGCGTCAACTCGATGGCGTTTCCTTTCGCCAAGGACGGCACGTTTCAAGGGAAGCCGTACACATGCCGCGGTGAGAAGTGGCCCAGGGCGTTGACCGTCATGGCCCACGAAAAGGGGCCGTCGATCATCTACAAGCTTCCGCCGGGCTCGAAGCGGCTTGTGGGGCTCGCGGGCGTCTTTCTTCCCGAGGGGGTCGGGCCGAACAATCATCCGCAAACCCCGATCACCTTCGAGATCATGGTCGACGGCCACACGGCCTGGAAATCAGAGCCCCTGTCTCGATCGAACGATGTCGCCGAGTTCGCGGTCGACCTCTACGGGGCCACGACGATCGAACTCCGGTCGTTCAGCAAGAGTTTGAGTTCCGCGTGGAGCGCATGGCTCAATCCCGAGATCGTCTACTAACCTTGCACGACGTCGATTCGGATCGAGTCGTCGCACGCCGCAGCAGGCGGCTCCTCCTCGGCGGCGGCGAGAGGCCATCGCCGTCGGCGCTCCGATGATGCCGTGTGACGGGTCCATCGCCGGTCGGGTCGTCCATGCTTGACATCTGGCGACTCCTGACATCGCGACAACGGTTCTATCTCGTTGTCCTGGTGGGGGTGAACGTCGTGGCCGCGGCCGCCGAAGTCCTCGGCGTCTTTTCCGTGCTGCCATTCCTGACGCTCGCATCCAATCCCGACATGTGCCGCACGAACGCGACGCTGGCTTGGCTGTACGACGCGGGTGGCTTCGGGAACGAGATCCAGTTCGTCATCGCATCGGGCTTCCTGACGGTGGGCGCGATCCTGCTCACCAATGTGATCTCCATCGGGTCGCTCTGGTTTCGCACGTGGTATTGCAACGAGGTCGCCACGGAGATGTGCGACCGGCTGTTTCGCGGCTATCTCGCGCAGCCCTACGCCTTCTTTCTGCGCAGCAACTCGAGCGTGCTGGGGAAAGACCTGCTCGCTGAAACCTACAACTTCTACTCGAACGCCCTCGAACCGCTCACGATCCTCATCGCGCGAAGCCTTCAGGTGGTGGCGGTTGCCGTCGCCTTGCTCCTGTTTGATTGGCAAACCACGCTTCTTGCGGCCCTGCTCTTCGCGGGCTTCTACGGAGGCGCGTACACCTTCCTGACGAAACGCGTCCGTCGCTATGGCAAACTGCGTTACCAGGGCAACGAGGATCGCTACCGGATGGCGGCCGAGGCGCTCGGCGGCATGAAGGAAGTCAGGCTGTTCGGGCGGGAGGCGTGGTATGCCGCCGCGTTCGACAGGGCATCCGAGACGATGGTCGCGGCACAGGGCCGCTTGGTGCTGCTGTCGCTCATCCCCCGGTTTCTCATCGAGATCGTCATTTTTTCGGCGGTCGTTCTCGCCGTGATTTCGAGGCTGGCGAGCGGACAGTCATTCGCCCGGCTCGCCCCGTCGTTGGGCGTGTTCGCCGTGGCGGGCTTGCGAATGCTTCCGACGATCCAGCTCATCTTTCAATACTCCTCGTGCCTCGCTTCCGCCCACGTGATCGTGCAGCGGCTGAGGGGGCTGTTCCAGGAGGTCGGCGTGCTCGATCGCGCGCCGGTGCTTCCTGTGCAGGCTGCGGAGCCACTCCGGCTGAGGTCGGTGTTGCGACTCGCCGACGTGACGTTTGCCTACACCACTGCTGCAGCACCCGTGCTGGACCGGATTTCGCTCGACATCAATGCCACGGATTGCGTGGGAATATGCGGGACGAGCGGGGCCGGAAAGACGACGCTCATGGATCTCTGCCTCGGTTTGCTGGAGCCGTCTTCCGGCACGATCCTGATCGACGGCGTGCCCCTCGGGCCCGGTACGACGGCTGCATGGCAACGAAACATCGGGTATGTGCCGCAGTCGATCTATCTCGTCGACGGGACACTCGCGGAAAATATCGCGTTCTCCACCGATCGGGAGACGATCGACATGGCGGCCGTTCGACGGGCGGCGTCGCTGGCCCATCTGGGCGATCTGCTCGACCGGTCCCCGGACGGATTCGACACGGTCGTCGGCGAACGGGGCGTCAGGTTGAGCGGCGGCCAGCGGCAGCGCGTGGCGATCGCACGGGCGCTCTACCGTGATCCGGACCTGTTGTTCTTCGACGAGGCGACGAGTGCACTCGACTCCGAGAGCGAAGCCCAGGTCGTCGAGGCGATTCAGTCGCTCGCACACACGAAGACCGTCATCATCGTCGCTCATCGGCTCACCACGCTCCAATACTGCGACATGATTCACGTGCTCAAGGAGGGGCGAATCACGCGGTCCTGCACCTATCAAGAACTCGTGCGCGAGTCGAAGGGCCTGTGATGGAGCCGAAACCCACGACTGGCTCCCGGGCCTTCGGCACGGTGGTGACGAAGAACTACGTCGCCTACGCGCGCGTGCTCGCCGACAGCATCCGGCGGTTCCACGCCGATCCGATCTACGTGGTCAGCGTGGACGGCTGGGAGGGGTGCCCCGACGCCGCCGGCGAGCCGTTCACGCGGCTCTCGCTCGATGACCTCGTGCCTCGGGCCGACGACGCGATGCGGTTCTATTACACCGCGTTCGAGCTGTGCAACGCGGCGCGAGCCTACCTCCACAAGTTCCTGCTCGACCGCACCGATGCCGACGCCTGGCTCTACATCGACGCCGACGTTCTCGTCACCGCGCCGCTCGACGACGCCTTCGAACGGATGGCCGCCCCCGTCTGCGGGCTCGTCTCGCCCCACGTGCTCGAACCGTGCGACGGTCGCATCGCGGAGCCTGTGGAGACGAGCCTTCAGCGATTCGGCATCTACAACTCGGGCTTCCTCGCGATGCGGCGGTCGCCCGGGGCGGCCACCTTCATCGCCTGGTTCGTGGACCGGCTGAAGACGCTCTGCTTCTTCATGGAGCACGACGTCAACTGCGACCAGCTCTGGCTCAACTACGTGCCGCTCTACTTCCCCATGATCGAGACCTGGCGGCACCCCGGGGCGAACGTCGCCTACTGGAACCTCCACGAGCGCACGCTCACGCGGTCGCCGGCCGGGTATCTGGCCAACGGCGAGCCGCTTCTGTTCATCCACTTCAGCCGCTGGCGGTACGAGGCGCCCGAAGACTGGACGTTCGGCCGGTCGACCACGCCCGGAACCGATCGCTCCATCATCCGTGAGTCGGGGCTCGCGTACCGTGACGCCCTCGCCGCGGCGGGCCACGACGCGTGCCGCGGGCTGTGCTACGGCTTCGGCACGTTCGCCGACGGCCGGCCGATCATCAAGCCGATGCGGCGGCGGTATTATGACATGGTCAAGGGCGGCACGGCCGGCGCCGAGTCGCCTTTCAGTCATCCGGAGTGGTTCCCGACGAACAGGGTGGCCGACATGGTGAAGAAGATGCTTCCCCAGCGACTCAAGGATTTCGTCAGGAGCATGATCTCGTGACGACGGTGGCCATCCCGCAGACGCCGCCCGCACCGAGGCCGATGGCACCGGCCATCGCGGGCCGCCGCGCGGTGGCCGCGCGGGCATCCGCCGACTTCACGCTCTACGACATCACCGTCGGCACCGCGGTGATGTCGGCCGTGTTGCTCGTCAACAAGTTCGGCCTCGCCGGCAACATCGCCTTCTTCGTGATCATCTTTGCGATGCTGGTCAGGTCGCCGCTCAACGCCTACCGGGCGCTCACGCTCGGCCTCCTGGCGCTGTGCACCAACAACGCCCTGGTCGTGAAGACGGTCCTCTGGGCGTTCGCGCGGTTCGGACTGGTGGTCGGCGCGTCTGGCCGGTTCTTCCTGCTCGATCTCACGGCGGGCCGGCGGTCGCTCATGCACGACGGACGCTACGTCTGTCTCTGCCTGTTCTGCGGGGTCGCGTCGCTGACGAGCCTGATGGCGGGCAACCGTCCCGACCTCGCGCTCATGAAGGTGTTCAGCTTCTGGTTCGGCCTCTCGGGGCTCTTCGCCGCGACCGAGGTGCTGCGGGTGACGCGGCAGGACGTCACGGCGTGGACCGTGAAGCTGATCGCCACGACGCAGGTGATGTGCGTGCTGTCGCTCGTGCTCGGCATCGGGCAGAACTACAAGCACAAGGCGTTTGCAGGCAAGCTGTTCAACCTCGGGTTCTACCACTCGCAGACGCTGGGACCGATCTCGGCGATCATGTTTCTCTTTCTCGCGTGCGTGCTGCTCTTCACGGGCTATCGCAACCGGTGGATCTGCCTGCCGCTGATGGCGTCGCTCCTCTACGGCCTGTACATGTCGGGCTCCCGGACCGGCGTGGTCGCGCTCGTCGTGGGCCTCTCGCTCATCTGTGGGCTGGCGCTCGTGTGGTCGCAGCACCGCATGTTCCGGCTGCGGCTCAACTTCAGCCGCGGCACGATCGTTGCGATGGTGATCGCCGGCGTCATCGGGGTCGTGTTCCTCGACGTGGGCCTCGGCGGCCGGATCTCGCGGTCGGCGATCAACTTCATGGCGAAAAGTGGCAGGGAAGTCGAGACGGTGACCTTCAATCAGACGCTGTCGTCCCGCAAGGGGCTCATCGATCGCGCCATGGCGAACTTCTGGAAATCGCCGCTCTACGGCCACGGGTTCCAGCTCTACGCCGATCGCGAGGCGAACTACGACAGGACGTTTCTCTCGGCCCAGGTCGAGAAGGGGTTCCTGCCCGCGGCGGTCCTCGAGGAGACGGGCGTGCTGGGGGCGTTCTTCCTCATCGTGCTGTGCGTGTCGTTCCTCCGGCACTACTACCAGACGCGGAACGTCCCCGGGCTCGCCATGTTCGTCGCGTTCCTCGTGGTGAACCTCGGCGAGTGCATTTTCTTCTCGCTGGGCGGTCACGGGGCGTTCGTCTGGTCGTTCGTGATGGCAGGCGATCTTCTCGGAGATCGCTGCCGAATCGCGGTGGCGCCGCGGGTCGTGCCGCTGCCCGGTGTGCCGCGGCCCGACCTGTCGTCGGCGGTTCCGGCCTGATCGCTCGGCATGGCCATCCCGCGCATCAGGGTGCTGCTGGACGTCAGTCCGATCACGCCCCGGCCGGAACTTCGCACGGGGCTCGCGCGGGTTGCGCTCTGCCTGGCGCAAGGGCTCGCCGCCGATCCGGGGATCGACCTTTCGACCTGCGCCTGGGGTTCGCTCCGTGCGTCGCGGGACTTCGCCGATGTCGCCAGGCAGTTTCCGGAGATCCATGCGACGGTGCCGCGCACCGGAGTCCTCGAGCACTGGCACGAGCGAGTGCGTCGTGCGGCCGACGCAGCCGGGGGCTCGGCCGCGGCCGTCGCCCGCCGGCTGGGGCAGGCGATCAACGTGGTGCGGAACCCGCTGCGGGGCGTCGATCTCGCCGCGTTCGACGTCGTCCACAGCACGTACGCGCGATTTCCCCGCGTGGTCCGTCGCGCCGGCCGGCCGACGCTCCTCACGCTTCACGATCTCACGCCGCTGCGGCTGTCCGAGAAGATGATCGATTCGGCACAACGGGCGATCACGAGCCGGATCGTCGCGTCGATCCGGCCGACCGATTGGGTGGCGTGCGTGTCGGAGTTCACGCGGCACGACTTCCTCGCGTGGTGCGACCATCCGCCGGAGCGGGTCGTCGCCATTCCCAACGGCGTCGATGCCGACGCCTTCGGAGCTTCCGCGGTACCGAGCGACCTCGCCGACGTCCGTCGCCGCTTCGGGCTCGGTGACGCTCCCTTCGCGCTCACCTTGAGTTCGTTGGCCGCGCACAAGAACCTCGCCCTGCTCCTGCGGATCTGGCCGGACGTCCGCCGGTCGCTGGGAACGCCCGCGACGCTCGTGGTCGCGGGGGGCAAGTCGGCCGATGCCTCCTCGGTGCGGCGGTCGCTGGGCATCGGGTCCGAGGACACGTCGATCGTGACGACCGGGTTCGTGAGCGACGCCGACTTCCGCGGCCTCGCCGCCGCGACCAACGCATTCCTCTTTCCGTCGCTCTACGAGGGCTTCGGCCTGCCGGTGCTCGAGGCCATGGCGGCCGGCGCCCCGGTGATCG
>Ga0007795_10000087_pt1 | contig 21284 bp, 12 predicted proteins | sample CryBogmetaGMA1M_FD_60369 | JGI IMG/M metagenome (GOLD analysis project Ga0007795, IMG submission 60369) | Freshwater microbial communities from Crystal Bog, Wisconsin, USA - MA1M | ecosystem: Environmental > Aquatic > Freshwater > Lake | place: Crystal Bog, Wisconsin, USA | collected 2009-07-06
GGTGAAGGGGTGGCGTCGCCTTGGGAAGCGTGGGTCTGATGAGCCTTTTCGTAGTCTAAGTACTTGTCTACGTACTCTTTGCCCTCTCTATCGAACTCATCGAGTACAAGCCAGTTCTTGATTGCTTGCGGCAGCGGTCCGCGCAGAACATTCACCGCGTACTCGTAGGCGACCCGAGGGTGGCACTCTCTTCTTACCATCTTGTCTTCAAGCTCCGGCCAACCGCTCGGCAAGAACAGTCGGGCGTAGATGACGGCCTGGGACTCCCATGAGGATGCCCACTGGCTGATATCGAGAATATCGCCAAGAACCGTGCTTAACGCTGGGCGTGCCGCCGTGTCTCCGCTGAGTATCAAAGGCTCGGCACCCTGCCAGCGGCGGCGGGTGCCGCAGGCGGCGTAAGCAAAAGCCGCAGCAGGGTAGCCCTGTGCGAGTATCTCGAGTTCGAGTGTCGGCGATCCGTCGTGGTATCGGGCGTACTCGATGAATTCAAAAAAAATGCACGATTGCAGTTGGAACAAATCTGGCGCTGGCATGAGTGCCACCAGCATGGGCTCCAGATCTGGCCATGGGCGCTTCAAGACATCACGAGAGTACCCCACAGCCGAATCAAAGTCGTCTCCTGGGCCTTGGAATAACTCCTTCAGCATTCGTTGCTCCCACGCGGACCACGGTCCATGAGAGGTGCAAAAAGCCAGGCCTTTGGTGCTCCAGTCGGGTGATTGCAGGATGCTTCTCTTCTGGGCGGCAAGCGAACTCTGCCCAGAAGGGCTTCTGCGGCTTCGTTGGCTGCGGGCTTTCTTTTTTCCCATGGCCTGATGCCTTCACTGGACGACTCGCCTTCATCCCGATCTCAAAAAACCTTGCGGTAGGCCCTTACCCATCGGAGACGGGACTCCGACATTGTGGCTTTTTCCACGGAGTTTCCGAGTTCTGCCTTCGCAAACACGCTTGGCTCCATCGTCAGACGCATTTTCAAGGCTGGAAATATGTCCGCCTCTCCGCCGCCGTATTGGACCGCCAGCCAGATCGTGGGCTCGTCCGGGGTCGTCGAGGCCACGCGGTGCTTCTGGTGGGCCTGGATGTTGATGTAGTCCCCGGCCCCCATCTCCACGATCCGGTCCTCAAACTCCAACCGGGCGGCACCCTTGAGCACGATCACCCACTCGCCGGTCGGTTGGTCATACCAGAAGCCATCGGGGGACTGGTGGCCGTCAGAGACGATTCGCTCGATGCGGACTCCGGGGGTCTGCAGGAGCGTCGTGAAGAGTTCCTCGGGGCGGCTTGCTGGGCTTCAGATGGACTCATTCGTGGCAGCCAAGCAATTACCGGGAACGCATTCCCGAGGTGGTCCTCCGGAAATCGACGGTCTTCACGCTGGCCACGCGTGAAGGAACTGATTCCCTCAGTACTCCGTGGGAAGCAGGATTGTTGTAGCCGGGCGCACGCCAGTTGCCGATGCAGCCTCGGTCATCACCCAAACACGGACACCCGTTGAGAGAACGTAGGCAGACAAGATGCGAGATCCAGTGTCGAGCGCACGGTCGTTTTCTTGCCCGTCATCAGGATCGACGTCGCCCCAATCCCCTGCAAAATGACGGCGGAGCAGATCTTCTCGAGTCAAGTCCGCTGCGGCCAGCGCGTCGATCGCGGACGGCGTGACGAGGTGCTGCCGAGAACTGAACAGTGGTATGGGTAGGTCTATCATCCGCGCACCCGGGTCTAATCGTCAGCATAGCCGTTTCGCAGACGACGCGCGACTCCCAAATGCCTTTTTTTCGGCTGTCTGCTAAGGACTGGGACCAAGGTTGTCCCTCCGGCTGGTATCCTAAAACCTATGAGAACTCGTCAAAAATACCGGCTGAAACCTTCTCCGGCCGAGCGACCTCATCGCCTATCCGAGGGACCGCTAAACTGGTGGACCTCTGGCAGGAACGGTGTCCCGCGGCTCAATCCCCATGCTTGAGCCAATCTCCTGCACGACCCAATCGCGTCAATCGCGGCACGCAAAAACTCACGCGCTAATCCTAAGGGGGTTGCCTAGCAGGAAGAAAGATACACGAGGAAGTAACTCCACGCGTGATGCAAGCAGTGTCAGGTCTACGACGCACGGTGCGTTCTGGGACGCCTCGGTAGGGACTGCAGCCGTGCCGCCAACTAACAGCAAGACCAGACGGCCGATCCTCTCCTGCTCGCGGGCGGTTCAACGATTCTAGTGCAACCCAAGTGCTTTCAAGAGGTTTCAGATGACTCAACTGACAGCATCAGAAGTAGGCGAGTGTGGATCACCACCCGCCAGTTCGTGGGTGCGATTCCTTCGAAGTTATGGCCCAACACCAAACAATCTGACGATGTTCGATGAATATGTATCCGGAGCACTCGGACGCGCGAAGCTGCAGCCCATAGCCCTATCCACTCCGCTACTTCCGGCGATGATCCAGCACATCCGAGACCGCAAGCCGGGCTCGATCCTGATCGTCGGAACAGCTGGCGACGGAAAAACCTATCACTGCCGTGCACTATGGTCGCACTTCGGCGGGGATCCCAAGGATTGGGCGAGCAAAGCCAACGTGAAGGAAATGCGATTGGCTGACGGCCGTATTGCGGTGTTCATTAAAGATCTTTCCGAATTCAACGGCGAAGAGAGCGACGCGCCGTTACAACGCCTTGAGCGATCAGTCCTTGGTGAGAGTGACGCCGAGATTGTGATCGTTGCCGCGAATCATGGACAGCTTCTTGATCGCCTTCGAGACCTCGGAACGCGGCAGGGGCGTGTCCATCCGCTCCGGAAGCCCTTGCAGGACCGCTTTCTCCAAGCAGGGCCGTCGCCTGACCGTCTTGCAGTCTTTGATCTCAGTCGCACCACAAGTCGCCATACGCTGGAAGAGGTCACTAAAGCGGTCGCGGAACACCCTGAATGGCGGAACTGCGATCGCTGTTTACTCAGGCAAGGTGGCAAGGTGTGCCCAATCGATGAGAACCGTCGTAGGCTTTTGGGTGAGTCCGAAGGCGGCCAACTATCTCGACGGCTTGGCGATCTAGTCGAGATCACTCGCCTGAACGGTATTCACCTATCAGTACGTGACTTACTAGCCCTGTGCGCAAACATGATTCTTGGATACTCCGACTCCAAAGAGGCCAAAGAAAATCTGATGACCTGCGCAGACGTGCCAAGGATTCAGGAAAGCAATCATCTCGCCAAGGCCAGTATTTATTCAAACGCATTTGGTGCAAACCTTCCCAAGCGTAGGGTTTCCGACCGAAACGTGTTTAAGGCCATGGCAAGCTTCGGTGTCGGCGACGAGACCACCAATGCAACAGATGGATTGTTGGTGTACGGCAAAGACGACTCCCGACTCCGACCCGACTTCGACCGCTTGGTTGGTTGTGATTTAGTCTATGGGGCTACCGCCGAGTTTCGTGCAGCGCAAGACGCCTACTTAGAAGGCCACGAAAACGCTCGGACCGAGGGAGGTGCGTCCGGTTTTTTAGAATTGCTCTCAGCGCAGCGTCGTCGCTTTTTCTTTACTTTGCCCGACACCGAGGCAACTTATTTGCGGTGGGCGATGACAGCGTTTCGTTACGCGGGTGATTATCTGTCCGCCATAGATGCACTAAAGGCAAAGCACCTCGTGTGTGAGATATTTCGCGGACGTATCGCTAAAGGATTGAATCGGGTAATGAGCGGCCTGCTTCTAGAAAACGTCGACAAACTCTTCATCGCTAGCTCAGGCGGCTTCACGCAAAGCCGCGTGAGCGTCCTCTGCGATCACGAGACACCCTCGAGGCGACAAGGCGGCGTGGGGATGGCGATCAAGCTTAACGAGGAGACCGGGCGGCCCTTCCTCGACGTGGCATTATCGCCGCGGCCAAGCGATTCCGTTGCTTTCGACCTTACTCCTATCCGGCACGAGTTTCTCTCACGCGTCGCTGAAGGTGCGTTGCCGGTGAGCTTTTCCAATGAGTGCCTCGAAGACCTGCTGGCCTTCAAAGCCAAGCTGCTACGCAAAGCTGAGATCGTCCGCGAGACCGTGAATTCAGAAGATGACGATGAGGCACACGGTGTACACGCTGTGCTAACTCTGAATTTCATCGACATTGAAGCGGGAGGCCGAGGCTTCACTCGCCCCGTTACGGTAAAGGCGCCACTATGAGCGAGCGTTTTCAACGCCCTGAGATCAAGAGCGTCGACTTCTGTGTAGATGAGAACATCTGGGGTCACCGTCTTTATGACGAGCAGTTGCCGCATTTGACGGTGCTCGAGTTTCTTGGCGTGCTCGGCTCGAATTTAGATAGGCCCCTTCATCCTCACGATGGATTACACGGAACAGTTCGGTTCCAGCCACAGCGACAAATCCGCCTGCGATGTCTTCTGTTCAATAATCCGTACATCGAACTTATCGCCGAGAGCTCGCACTCCGACGAAGAGAAATGGCGTCAGTGGTTTGAGCGGTTCGACCAGGGGAAGACCGGCAACGGGGATGAGGACATGGCGTACCTCCGTCACGCGTTCTCGAGTTTCGATGACTTTGCGAGGGCAGTGGAGCTTTTCCGATCGTCGTCGTTTGAATCGCGAAGCAACAAGCGGTGGAGCTCAAAGTTTGTCTTCCCGTTTGGCCCGGATGCACTCTATGAGGACTTGGAGGTCGATTCCCGTGGGAACATGAGTAATGACCGGCGCTTCTTCGCGCGCACGGGCGAGCTGATGTATCTCATGCTGAGTCGCGCAAGCAAGAACGCTGAACTTGGAGACATCTTGGCCCGTCGCCTTTTCGATCGCGCGGCACCGATGAATCGTCTCGCTTACGCGCTGCAAAACGCACCGCAGTATGCCAGCGACGCCCGCACGTCGGGTTACCTGCCTCAGAAAGCGAATAAGCGGTTTGATCAACTCTGCGACGACTGGCTGTCGATCTTGGGCAAGGACATACCAATCTACGATGCACTAGAGCACCTTATTTCCATCTCTGGATTGAACTTGCTGCTCTACTTCCTTGAGCAGGCCAAAGCTAACGCCGGTGATGACGAGCCAGTCGAGATCGTCTGCGAAATCGTATCCAAGGAACGAACGAAGGTACGGGCACTGTCGGGCGATAGCTACCAGTACAACCAAGGACTTTCCGCTAAGGCGGTGCGGTCCTACGTTGAAGCGATTCGGCAAGACACCGAGTGGGTTGAGGCCTGTTCAAGCGAGTTTCCAGAAGCAGAGCGTGTGAAGCTGATGCGGGAGCGCTTCCAGTGGCCCCCGGTTGATGGTGGCGATGAAGAAGATCGCTCGGGAAAAACGCCCGATGACTTGGTCAGTGAGTTGGTTGACCTGGCGATTGCGCGCCACGAGCAGCACGTCGCAAAACTTCACGCTACGTGGTCACGTGCGATAGGACTAAGTTCCCGACGGCTCTCTCGTCGTACGAGGTATGCCCCAAGTGATCGACTGCTTAAATCTTTGGTCGTTGCTATCGTAAATGACCGAATGCAGTTTGATGAATTCCTCGGGGAAGCTAAACGGCGCTACGGATTGGTTGTCGGGGATGCAGAAGGGGCAATACTGATAAGCGCAAAGCAGGTTGACCAAGAGGAACTTAGCGAAAACCGAGCTAATCTCGAGACGCGTCTTGTAGGCTTAGGGCTAGTGCGCAGGCTCTCAGACTCCTGCTCATTTGTGGAGAACCCGTTCGCTCATAAAGGAGAGGCCGCATGCTGACTGATCGCATAATTGGGCGAGTCGGCGCGAACATTCTGTCCAAGCGCATCACAAATCCAAGTCAGCCTGGCGATTCCGCGGCACTCTTTCGCCTAGACAAACTTTCGGCTGTCCAGATCGCTTCTGTAGCGAGGGCGATTCTCGCGAGCCCAGACCTGCTGGCCCGCGTTCAACTCATGATCCCGATAGCTTTGGTTGAAGGCCAGGGTTTGCCATCGGAAATTCTGATAGCTCACAACGCTGGGTACGTCCGAAACAACGCAGAAACCGCAAAGGCGGCGATCCTGACGGCTAATGGAAACGAGCACAACCTTTCCGATACGCTCGGTCACGTTATGGCAATCGGCGCGAAGGAGATGCTCGCTGATCCCGAAACGTGGTGTGAGGCTGCGCTTCAGGTTGGCGGCCTCGCGCCGGTGCCAGACGACCGCGCTGCTTTTCATGCGGCGATGAGTGGGTTAGTTCACTCTGCTGAGCTTTCGCTTGCGCAAATGGGTGACTTCTGTTCCGACGTCATCGAGGCGATTACAACTCGCGGTCTTGCCATACGCGACGCCATTGGCTTTGCAATGCCACGACTCGGGCTTCCGAGAGACAGTGCGTTTTTTTCGAATGCAAAAACTTTTACCACGGCCCGCAAACCGTGGCAGAAAGCCTTCACGAAGCTCTTCACTCAACGTGCACCGCTACTTAAAAAGATTCGGCCTAACGGACAGCCCCTAGACCCCGAGGAACTCCTGGAGCGCATTGAAACCAACGCGTCGGAAATCTCGGAAGGCGTTAGGCTTGCTTTAGAGGCATTTGTCGGCGCACCAGCTGGCGATGTAGAAGCTGCTGCTGCCTTAGCGGAATTTGAGTGGGAGGGAGATGGTGTCTATCTAGCTTTTGACAAGCCGAAGGAGAGGCAGCTCGGGTTAGCCGACGCCACGATACGGTTCTTGGACCATGACTGCGACCAGGAAAACGCGCTCGACGAAGACGGCCGCAAGCTTCTTGAGGATCTAAAGTCTCGCGAGCGACGGTCGGACTTCAATGATGAGGACGAGGCGTTCTTTATTAAGCATCGGCGATTGCTTGAGCAAGATGTAAAGCTTTGTGGTCGGTGGGAGAAGGCCCTCTATGGCAAGCCGATCGAGTGCACAGACTTCCTCGAGGGTTTCGTACGTGTGGTGAGCAGCCTGCATGCTGGCGTTCGCGACCTCAATGGAGAACGGGTTTTGCGATTCACGGTCACGAAGGGCCGCAAGGAGTGGCGTGAGCGTTTCAACTACGATGCCGGAAGTTTTTTTTCTGCAATGTACCGCGGCCTAAAGGAGCTCATGGGCACGAAAGCCGAGTGGCGGATAGAGCGGATGGGCAACGCCGCATTGCCGGATCCGCTATTCGACTACGAGGCTTTTTTTGAGCGGGAAAAGGAGCTGCGAGAGAACAAGAAGGGCAAGATGCGGCCCAGCTCTTCATTGTCTCGGGCAGCATTGCAAATCAAATTTGATGTCGCGTTAGTCCAGATTGTCAAACGAAAGCAGTCGACGCTCTCCAAAACGCAGCTCGTCTGGAGTTATAAGCCGGCATCTATTGGACTAACTTTGGTTGCCGACATGCGGCGCCTGCTTGCAAAAGGTGCTGTGGCGTGCACCGAGGTACCCCGTAGGATCGTGAGCAAAAAGGGCGGCGTTCAATCTGTGTCGTTGCTCGACACCAGTACTTTAGAGGCGACCTTTGCGACAGATGCGGGGTCCCTGATTCCTGCCGTGAATAAGCTACGGAGCCTGCGTCACGACATTAGGTCACGAATAAAAGAGCTGTGTGATGAGGGCCGCGTGACTCCGCCTCAGCGCGAGGAGATTGCTGCGGCGTGGTCAAGGTTTGAAGGGGATTACCTCAACGCTATGGGAGACTTTGTCTCCACGGGCCTACATGGAGATGCTGTACTGAAGCAGGCGGAGTCGTTTGGGTTGTTGCTGACCACCTTGCTGTCCCATGCCCGCGGCGACGTGTGCCGAGCCCGCCTGGTTTCCGAGGTCTTGTCGGTGGGTACGGTACGGATAGCAGGCGATAATCCAGCCGTAGTTATTCCTCCGTGGCATCCAGAGCGCATGAAGGCACTAGCTGTGAAAGCACGGAGGGTCGCTGCTTTCGCGACTCATTTACTCTCTAGTGCCGATATTTTCTATGGGGACCGCGCGATCTTTATGCGCGAGTTGACTGACGAACTCGCACATCCGTTTTATCCGGAAATCGCAGCCCTCACCCGCGGCGGCGTGCCGACACTCGTCTCAGAGAGTAGCACAGTTAATGGCTACAGTCTTCTCGAACTGCCGACGCGAGGTGAGCACGACGCCATGACGGACGTTGACCCCGCGGAGGCTGCTAAGCAGGCGAGGGAGCTCTTGGAGCGATATGTCGGATTGCAGCCGCATGAGGCTACGCACCTAAGTGTCGTGCTCTATAACTCCGATGCGGCAGAGTTGCCACTTGCAGTAGTACGCGAGCTCTCGTCAGTGCAAGAGATCGGCAAGCTTCAGTGCAGCGTCTCGGTGCGACACACAGACCCAGCTAAGCTCCGGCGTGTCTATGGTGAGTTGGTAAACAAAGCGGGCGATGACCCTGATCTTCCAGTTGTGAGCGAAACGAGCGAGAACTTCATCTCAAAGTTGCGAATCGCAGTCACACCAATGTCGGCGACGCCGAGTGAAAATGCATTGGGCTTTAAGCCGTACGACGTAGCGTTTCTGCATGATGTAGTTGCTCGCGCGGCCCAGGCCGAATGGCTGCAGGTGCCTTGGACCAACGACCGGCCCAGTTTTGAGCACGCACCCTCACGACTGTCGTATCGAAGCGTTTCGGGTGAAAACGAACTGAAATCGACAACGTTTCTCACTTGTCCCTCGCAGACGGCATCAGGTTGGGCTTACGTGGCGGCTGTGGCGGCTGTGTGCCGACAAACTGATCCGTCGCCCGACGAGCGATTCCTACCTGCCCGGCGGATCTCACTACAAAGCCATGCGCTTGGTGGGATGATTAAAGATGCGCACGATCTCGCCGAGTGGGTCGCCACTTTTGACGAGCTACTCGACAAGCGGCAACTGCAACACAACGACATCACGGTTGTGCGATATCGTCGGGGTACGACGAACGGTCGCAACATGATTGTCAGTTCCACCTCTCAACTGCGGCTGCTTAGCGTGCTAGCTCAGCGTCGCTTGGAGGAGTTGCATCTGCCGCTTACTTCCGATGAGTTGAGCGCCGCCGCAAGGAAGGTCAAGCGTGACGCGCTCTCGATTTCGGGTGATATCGTCCTTCGTGCCGCGAAACGAGGTGTGTCCGCGGGTGAGATGCTCGGGCTAGTACTTAGTCGGCACCTTCTTGCTGAGGAATTTAAGACAACAGCGGCTGGAAAGCAAAATCTGACTGCCTATTTCTTTCTTGACGACTATGCGAGCTGGCTCTCGCAGCCCGAGAGCCGCATTGCCGATATTCTTGCGATTAACGTCGAGGAACAAGACGACCGGATTTATGTCGTGGTCGCGGTGGTTGAGTCAAAGTATGTGACTGCTGACAACTTGGCTGAAGCACGCCGTGCGTCGAAAGATCAGCTTTTGGCGACGCTTGGCATGTTCCGCGAGGCATTATTCGGCGATCCGGGCCGTCTCGATCGTGACGTATGGCTTGCACGCTTGGCTGATATGCTTATTGACGCTGAGGTTCCGCCAGGTGTGACAGGGCTTTTGGAGCGGGCGAGAGCAAAGTTACGCGAAGGCGATGTAGAGATATCTTTGCGCGGGTATTCCCAAATCTACATACATTCTGCTGAAGCAGAAGTGATGTCGTTATCTAGCCAGGAACTGCTTGAGGAAGCCGAGGGTATAAGGGCATGGCAGGAGGTGTTCGGGCGTCCTGCCCTGAGAAAACTAGCGGAGGCTTACGCGAAGGGAGGTAATGCACTCGATGCGAGAGCTGGGTTGGGTTGCTACAAGCCCTGGGAGGGGCACGGATTCAGGAGACCTGCTCCACGAATACCTTGGCTCGCAACGCTCGGGCAACTCGCAATAGGTATGCGTGATGTCGCAGACGAGGAGCAGTCGTCGACAACGGGCGTGCCAACACGTGCGGCGGAGGAGTCTCAGCAGGAGCCAGTCGTCGATGTATTAGACGCGGATGTTGGGCCCGCTGTGTGTCCGCAGCAGTCGGCGTCTACGCAGAATGCATACGGTCCCGTACTGTCAGCAGCGATCACCACTAAGTGCGCTAGTGGTGCACAGGCGGATACGGAGCGAGAGGCGTGGGCGCAAGACGTGACGCAGAAACTCAGGACAGCACTTAACAGTTACGGACTTCAAGCCATGGTCGTTGGCACCCGCCTAACGCCAAATGGTTGTTTAGTGCGATTGGCTGGCTCCGACAGGCTGCGTGTCGAAGACATCGAGAACAAGCGCACGCAACTCCTGACGACGCACTCGCTCAATCTCGTGACCGTACAGCCTCAGCCGGGGCAGATTGTGGTGACCGTAGCTGGGGCAAAAAGGCAAACCGTCTCGCTATGGGAACTATGGTCGCGACGTGAGTTGAGTCGCAATGTTGCGGGAATCAACACATCGTTCCTGCTCGGCGTGCAGGAGATCAATGGTGCTCTTCTTTATCTAAATCTCGGGGCCGAGTTTGGTGGACTCTCATCGCACGAGCCGCACTCCCTCGTCGCCGGAGCCACTAGTAGTGGCAAGTCAGTCCTACTACAGTCGTTGCTTCTTGACATTGCCGCCACGAATCGAAAAGAATTAGCTCAGATTATTCTGATCGATCCGAAAATGGGCGTTGACTACGCTCTTTTGGCGGGTCTGCCGCACATGCGTAATGCCATTATCACGACCCAGGATCACGCCGCTAGCGTTCTCGAGTCACTCGTGGGAGAAATGGAGGACCGCTACCGCGCTTTTGCCGCGGTGCGGACTCGTGACCTGCCAACGTATAACGCAAAGGTGTCGACCACGGCGCGACTGCCTTTGTTGTTCCTGGTGCACGACGAGTTTGCTGATTGGATGCTCGACGATGGCTATAAGGCGGCGGTAGGCGCGGCTGTGCAACGACTGGGCGTGAAAGCACGGGCGGCAGGCATTCACCTGATTTTCGCGGCACAGCGACCGGATAAGGACGTGATGCCCATGCAACTGCGCGAGAATCTAGGTAATCGCCTTATCCTTAAGGTCTCTAGCGAGGCTACCTCAAAGATTGCGCTAGATAGGCCGGGGGCAGAACGCTTGCTAGGAAAAGGGCATCTGGCTGCAAAGCTAAACGGAGAAATGGGATTGGTCTTTGCTCAGGTGCCGTTTTTATCCGATGAAGACATCGAAGTGGCGGTAACGGCGATTCGCGCAGATGACACTTAAGCACGCCCGAGGCAGAGCAATCGTCCTCCCAGCAGTCCTGGTGGCGGGAGCATTTCCAGCCGGTTGTCGATAAGGCCGCCTTGTATCCGGACGGTACTTATAGGTGGCAAATAGCGCAGCCATCAGTATCGTCGGAAATTGGCAACTGCTCTCGCTTCGGAAGAGCTGCTATCTCATCTAGCGTTCGCGTTGAGTCCCACGTGTAGCGCTTATCGCCTTCAGCCTTCTCATATCGTCGGGCGGCTTCAAACAACTCGGGATGCTCTTCTTTCAGGCGTTGCCACTCCCCGATCTGTTGGTAAAAGCAAAAATAGCAGCCTGATCGCGATCTCCATCGATAGTAGTCCGGTGCGCCGATACCTGATTCCTCGAGGATTGCGCGGATATCAGCAATACCTAGACCGTCATCTTTGAATGGGTAGACGGGTATGATATTAGGCTGATCGGAGATCTTCGGTGGCTTTTTCGCAACATATCCGTCGCGATTCTCGTCAGCGCGGATACCGATGTAGCTGAAAGCTTGGTCCTTACCGATGTATTTTTCAAATGGTGCAATTTTGAGTACGCGGGTGCACCATCGTGTGCGAGGGCTGGGAAGAAAGCCTCCGTACACCTCGTTAAGCCAGATATCGAACGGATTACGACCGGGCTTTTTCTCGATGCCGAGAAGGTCGAGTGCGCTCAGGTGGACGACGCGGGCGCCGAGCAGTGCCTCAAGGCGCTCCAGATACTCGTACGTTTCCGGTAACTCGCAGCCTGTGTCGCAGAACACGTATTCGGCGCGTATGCCCGGGTAGTGTCGCTTGATGTAGATCGCTAACGCGGCGGAATCTTTTCCGCCCGATATGCTGACGATGTGACGAACACTCGGATCATCGCCGCGAGCCGCGGCTTCTTGAATGGTAACGGACATTCTATTAGCGTCCCTTCGTTTGTTCCGGCCGCAACGAATCAAAGAGTTCGTTTGTCTTTTCCGGCCCAAGTAGATCTGTGAGTCTGCCCGCCAACTCTGTCATGCGACCTTGAACCAGGGCGACGAGCCCCTGTCGCGCTTCGTCGCCTAGCTGCATGGCTTTGCCAGCATCTAGGGCCGAGTCCTCGATGCGATGGATCGTACTGGTCAACTCACGTTCAAACGCGGGAAGGGTGCTGTCGTCCCATCGCGTGAGAGGTTTGCCGACGAGCAGGCTTGCCAGTGAATCGAGTAGCAGATCATCCGAAGGATAATCCATCTGCATACGGGCAAGTAGCCCTTTGCAAACGCCATCTGTGAGATCCTCCGTGAATGCTGCGGAGAAGCATCTCGCCCAGCGCGACGCAATCTCTCGGACGGTTGCGGCCTGCTGAGTTAGACCTACGGCTCGGCGCACGCACGTTGCCGCATGCTCAGCGTAGACGCCTGCAACCTCTGTCAGCTCCCGCATGGCCAAGCGGAGTGAGGCGACCACCATTTGAGTTTCATCAACTGAAACGCCAACAGCTTCGGGTAATGCGGTGAAAAGCAGTGGTATAGGATCTGTTTGTTTTATGATCGCGATCCGAAGCCGCAGGGCATTGGCGGACAATCGCCGCGTCGTCAACGCGGCCGGAGGCAACTGTGATTTCCAACTCTGGATAGCATCGAAACACATTCGTATCAGATCGGTTTCATGAACCTGATAATTCCGCACAACGCTGAATTCCTGGTACACGTCGCGAAGATACGCAAGCTTGCGATCGTCGAGGTCCAAAACAACAACGCGGTAGTCGGCTGGATTGCGGCACAGCCCTTCTACCTGCGAAGGCAAAATGTCCTGAACATATTCCCCATGATGCGTCAGCGAAATCGCGCTTGGAAAAGCCTTTAAGGCAGCTGCCATCAATATTGGGAGTAGGCCGGCTCGGAGTCCGTATGGCGGGCGCGATAGTTCGTCAAACAAAACGCGAATGTCCTTCGGCCGGTCAGCCGGTGTCGTAAGAAACTCCCGAAGCTTTTCCCAGATGTCCCGAAGGCCGTCGTCGCTAATGCCCTGGGGTGGTGCAAAGCACCATCGCCCGTGGCGGTCTTTGCGATAGAGTCCCGTGCCGAGCAAAACGGACCGAAACATCGACCGATCAGGAAAGTTACCCGAAATGCCGAGCTCTTCTTGACCAGCCCGTTCGAGGATGGCCATTAGCAGTTTTTTTCGAGCGTTGACCACTACCGCAGACGGCTTCTTGCGGACAATCATCTCGTTGTTGAGTCTGGGTGTTTTTCCGTAGACCGAGCGAGTGATCCGAGACAGCTCGTGACGAAGACCCTTGGCACTTTCGACCGCCAATTCCTTGCCCTTGTAGAACCACCGCGGCCCACGTGCGGCCGGAGATATCAACTGATCTACTAGGCGCTGCAAGTGATCTCGGGCGTCATCCAACATCTGCCGCACCTCTGCTGCGGCGAGCGGGTCTTCCGCAAGCAGCTGAGCGTCATGCTGCATTCGTGTCAGGCACGCGACCTCTATGGCGGCGTCACATAGCCGCAACGGTGCACTCGGTATCGCAACCAGAAGCCGCTCGTGCGACAGTTTGTCGCGAGCGATACCTTCCGCTTCCAGCAGTTCCTCGGTCGACTCAGCGATCAGATAAACAATTTTGCCATCGCAGTCATTGGGCAGACTGTGGATCACTAGGTCCCACTGCAAGAACGAGTCAAGGCGACGCACTGACTGATACTCGCCGGAAAAATACCGGCGGATACAGAAGTCGTCGTTGTACTCAACCGGCTTCCATACGGGTGCTCGGCTTTCCTTGGCCAGAAAGGCAAGTAGATCGAAGCTCTCAGCTAACCCGCGTTTTTGCTCATCCAAGCGGGTCCGCAGATCGAGGTCAGTACCGTGCCACACAGACACTTCATCATTATGGCGTCGGTGAAGCAAAAGCTTGCGGTCAATCAGGCTCCCGATACACGCCTGCGCCTCAAGGGCGGTGAGCCTAGTGCCCTTAACGGCACTCGCAAGCAAGGGCAACGGCGTTCGAGCGCGTTCGCCACTTGTGCCTAACCCGAGTAAGCAGGCTGCCTTCAGCGCCGCGACCTCATCGGTTGATTGCGATTTCGAGAGAGCGCTTTCAGTCTCTAGCCATTGGCGATGGGTGCCGCCAACAGTGGTGTCAGCCCGCATTGCGGGTGAGAAATAGTCGTAGAGCGCCACTGGGGAAACGGTATCACTGAGGTCTGAAGAGTGGAGAAAGCTGAAAAGCGTCCGCTCATTTTGTGCGACGCGGCTTGCGATACGAGGCAGCAAAAACAGGGTAATGGGCTCGAGGGGATGGCTCGCCTTCAGTAGGTCTTTCAGCTCAGCGGCAGTGAAATCTTTGAACAGTCCGTGAGCGTGTAGGTCCTTAGCAACCTCAGCCTTGGCGGTGGGAAGCGATTCGTTGCGGGGAGCGTTGCTCTGCACTACCGTTGCGATCAGTCGGTATAGCTCTTTGCTGTCATCGACGTACTGAATCTGATGGAAGCGACCCTCGATCTTCTTCCACTCGTTGCGCACGGTCTGGGGAACGTTCCCGCCGTAATGCAACAGGCCCTGATGCATCAGCAAGGCCATTGTGACGCTTGGGTTCGCAGCGCGAGATGCGAACTCGGCAAGTTGCTGAACCTCCGCTAATTGAGATGCACGACCGGAGGCCACAAGGGCTTCGACGTGTCTGCCGAATTCATCCCAAGCAATAAGAATCCGGTCGAGCCCAATCTCACTGCATAGCTCGGTCAGCTCTTTGAGGAAATAGAGGGCATCGTCGAGGGTATGCACCTCGATGCTTTGCAGGCGGCGTGCCTGTCGCCCGAGCCGTAGGCGGCTCATTGCCTCTAAAGCCGCAGCCTTGATCGCACCGGGAGCGTGCTCGTGAGCTCCCTGTAGGGCGATGGCGATGCCGTGGCGTCGCCTGTTCTTGCGTCTCGAAGACGCTAAGCCTGCCAGCTCTGGACTGACTTCGGCGAGCCTCTTCTCTATATCCGACAGCGCCTGCCGAGACTCATCACGATTCTCAATCAAGTGTAGCAGATATGCCGTGGTGAGCGATTTCCCAGTGCCATAAGGGGCGGTGACGAGAAACGCCTTATCGCCGCCGTCATCGAGCAGGGCCCGAAGTAGCGTGACGCACTTGGAGGTCGGCCGGAAATGTGCGATTCGTTCCGGAGACTCTGCGTCGTAGCAGATATTGATCGATCGGAGGAATGGCTCCGTAAACAGCACGGGTTGTTCTTTAGGCGACATTTCGCCCTCGCTTGCGTGTGAGAGAATAGTGCTGCTCGAGCCACTCAATAGATGACTTCTTGGGAACACGCAAAGCTCGCTGCCCAGCAAGCCCAGTGATCTCAATGACCCGCTCGGTCGACTCGGCTTCGATCCGCATTGCAAGGCCGAACAGCGCTTCGCCCGTTAACACGAATACCTTTCCGGGGCCGCCAGGCTGCCGCGTCGCGTCATGCAGTGCGATATCCGTGCTGCCCTTGCCTGTCGCTGCGTCAGAAAAGGCCATCGAGATTGCGTATCCCAGCAGCTCACTCGGGACGCTCTTTGGGCCTCGATGCAGCTGGTAGTAGCCAGAGGAACGGAAATAACTGAGTAATCCCAACTCCCGGAATGGGCAGTCGTGAGCGTCTTCCGGATCGGAGTCTTCGTCCGGAATCGGCCGCGAATAGGTGGCTAACAAACAGCTGATGTCGCGGGCGAGCGTGCGGTTGTTGGGTAAACGCTGCTTCGAAAGCTGCAAATGTCGAGCAAGGCTTTCAAGACACACTGGCCGATCGAACCTGTCACTTGAAAAGCTGTTAAAAAACCAGGTCCAAGACGCCGCGTGGTCCGGGTTGTTGACGAGATTGATATGAAGCGCCCACCAAGTACCTTGGTCGACGAAATACCGATCGCGCTTCCAAATAAGCCGACCCAAGGTTGTTGGTTCAAGGTCTGCCTTTTTACCGCCGCGCCCTTTTTGCGTGGCTTGCGCAAGCCCGGTGCCAACTAACCAGTGCCGGATCGACTTTGCCATGTTTTGGCCAACGCCAAGATGGTCGGGCGCATTGTCGTCGACCAGCAGCCCCGGATCTTCAATGAGGAGCTTAAGGCCCTTGTGAAGCCACCCTTCACGTATCGGAAATGTCTCGTGGCCTCCAAATCTCATGCGTTGATCTCCGGTCCTGTGGCCATCAATCTGAGCCGCTCATGCATGCTCTGCAGCTGCACGACTTCCGAACATACGATGTGTGCTGCGGCGTCTGCATCGCCGGCTGAGTTGAGTTCGCCGAAACTAAAGCGAACACTCGAATAAGCGTCGGCCTCACTCAAGCCCATCGCGCGGAGCACGTAGGAAGGCTCCGGCCGGCGACTCGTGCAGGCTGTCGTCTGCGAACAATACAGGCCTCGCTGCTCCAAGCGAGCAACCAAAGCCTGGCCGTCGACACCGTGGAAGCAGACGTTGCTGGTATTCGGCAATCGCTCGCCTACGCCCGCATTTATCGAGGCATCCCCAAGTTCCGCAAGCACTGTCGCCTCAAAACGATCACGATTCGCGATCATTGCACGAATCACCTCAGCGCGCCGTGAGCTTCGCTCGGCCGCCGCTACGCCGAAACCGATGATGCCCAGGAGATTCTGGGTGCCTCCTCGATATCCATTTTCTTGTTGTCCGCCGTGCATGAGGACTGGCGTACGAGACGGGATCCGTGCGTAAAGCGCTCCCGAGCCTGACGGACCATGGATCTTGTGGGCCGTGAACGTCAGTAAATCAATGCCGAGATCGAGAACATCCACAGCCATCTTGCCCACGGCCTGCGATGCATCGGTGTGAAACAAGACGCCCCTGGATTGGCAGAGTGCCGCAATGTCCTTTACGGGATGGATACGGCCGGTTTCGCTATTCGCCATCTGAATCGTGACGAGTTGCGGCCCCGTTGCAATCACGTCCGACAGCGTCGCAAGCGGCAAGCTGCCTGCGTGATCCACCGGCAATAAGGTCACTTGGGCGCCGTGTTGAGCTGCAGCCTCGAGCGGCCCGAGAATCGACGAATGCTCAGTGACGCATGCAACCAAGTGCGGCGTGCCCGTAGAGGCGCGTTGCGCCATGACCCCCTGAATCACAGCGTTATTGGCTTCCGTTGCCCCGCTGGTGAACACAATCTGTGAGGGTTCTGCGTGGACCAACAACGCAACCTGCTCTCGGCTCTGCTCGATCGCCCGCCTAGCCTTGTCTCCCGCGAAATGCGGACTGGAAGGATTTCCCAGGTTGGCGGCCATTGCTCGGACGATCGCGTCTTGAACCGCGGGCAGCAGGTGTGTGGTCGCGTTGTTATCGAGGTAGATTTCAGTCATCGCGATGTGGACCGGAACGGTATGCTCAGCAAAGTCTTCGGGAACTGCGGACTACTGATTCACGGAAAGAGTGACGACAGGCTCGACTTTGTTCGCATAGTGCCGAATGCTTTCCGCCTCAGCGGTGGTGAACAAAATCTGGCCGTCACGGAAGCGACGACCTACAGGGATCTTGCGCAATCGTCGCCAACGCCAAAGCGTTTGCCGCGAAACGTGCAATTCGCGGATTAGTTCTGCGGCCGACCAGTACTCGCTCGAATCAATTTCTTTGGGCATGGCACGGATTGTGTACGAAGGTACAGTACTTGTGACCAGATCCCCCCTATCATCGGGTGGTTCGTTGCCAAGCGCCAACCCCCGTTGCACCGCGTAACACGCCGCCCTACGAAAGGCCGCGATTCACGCCCTTTCTTAGCCTTTAGTCGGGCGCTTCGTGAGATCGGGGCGCAGTCGGTACCGCTCGAGCAATGCGTCGAACTCCGCCTTAGATGGTGCGCTTTGATCGTTGGGCCCCAATCCGGCTTGGCGGATCCCCAGCATCTCCAGGCGGCGACTTATCTGCTCCATCCGTGATCTGCCCGGAAAGCCGGCATCAACAAACCGCTCTTTGAAGAACAGAAGCTGGCGGGGGCCGGCATCCCTATACTCGAAAATATTCACGGCCAACCGAGGAAGGTCGATCTTGATACGCGTTTGAAGCTCTGGAAAAGGCGAGCGAAGGAAGTTTTCGTACAGGAGAAACGTCAGTTTTCTAGAGCGTAGATGAATCTTGATGACGTCGGCCTCGGTTGCCACGCCATAGAGCCGCGCACCGCACTCGATAAACACTCTAAGGACAGCTGGCAACTTGCCCACTAGTGAACTGTGGATGCTGAAGTGGCCTTCTGGGTCGTCTCGCCATCCAAACGGCAGTGCAGCAGCGGCACCCGCGAGGGTCGATGGCTCACCGAGCGACATTAGCAATCGTGACCCTTCCTCTTGCGCTTGCCGATAGCCGCCAAATTGACTGACTAGGTCGGCCTGGAGGGCGTCATCAAGGTTCTTCAGAGGGATCCGTCTCCGAAATCCTGCTGCCGCCAGATAGACGAGAAGGTCTTCCTTTCGTTGCTTCCGCGCAGCCTCAAACGTGTCGGGTCCATAATGGTCCAGGAATAGGCGGTGAACCTTCTTGGGTCCGCCGACTCGCTCTTTAAGCTCGGCCTCGCGAGCGAACTCACCGGCTACAGGAATTCGCCCTAAATTGAGCGCAAAAGTCCAAAACTCATCGAGCAGATCCTTGTTTGTCTCGTAGAGGTCAACTACGCCCGCCCGCTTTTTGGGGCGCAAGAAACCGAGCCGACTGCTGAGTTGCTCCCAGTCAATGTGGCGGCGCGTACGCGCTGCCAGGAAAGCCTGCCCGGCTTTCGGATCCTTAAACACGGCGTAGATCCCAATCGCGAGTGGATACGCATCGCACTCGAGCGCCGACTCGATAAGCCCCTGTATCTCGGGGGGCTCGAAGTACTTTTGGAACGTATTGCGGCTCGTCAAGACACCATCGCCATGCTCACGGACGTAATCGTACGACTCCTTACCACTGATCATCGTCGAGATGATCAGGGCTTCCCGCGCGTGGGCCCAAGCGTCAACGAGTACGGCGATACGCTCAGCTGGTTTTTCGATGACGTTTAGGACGTAGCCGAGATTGACGACATCCGCCGCCTTCTTGGGGGCGTCGGGGAAATATGCAGGATCCCACGCTGCCACCTCATAGCCCAAGGTTCGCAGCCCGTCGGCATCCGTTCCCAGTCCGCATCCATAGTCGAAAAGTGTTTTACCTTCCGAGAGAATCCCGCACTCCATAGCCTGTCGTATTGGCTTCGACAGCTCCGTGCGAGTCATCGCCGTGCGATGGCGATGAACACGCACAGGCTCATCCGCGGCAAGCAGCTCCGAGCGTCGCTCGCCAAGTTGCACAAGTGCGTGCCCTTCGTACCCAAGCCCTTTCTCTTGCAGCAGGCTTTCCCAATTGGCCTTGAAGCCGATGGTTCGTGGATCGTCGAACAAGCCAGCGGCTTCTTCCTGTTGCGTCAGTTGCGCAAACCGAGGCCTGTCGGGATGGTCGAGGGGCAGCAATGTCTCCTTGCGGTGCAAGATCGGAGGATTGACGCGAATGTCGTACTGCAGCTGCTTCACCTTGCCCGCAGCAAGATTCACCCGAATCGCATTGGCAAGCGCCGGATGAGGGTCCGTGAAGAAATCGCGGTATTCGAGAAAGGACACCGCGAAGTCGGTCGAGAACTTTACGACGTTGAAAGCTTCGGTCAGTTGTAGCCGCTGTCGAAGAGGAACGACCAACGACCGAAGTGGCTCAGGCAAATCACCAGCGACTGAGTAAACGTAGACCGCATCGGGCAATTTCTTTCCAAACGGCAGTTGCGCAACTGCCGCGGAATACTCGTCGGCTTTCATGGCTAATAGCGTATCGAAATGATTGTGTTGGCCCGGCTACACGCGCAACTGAAACGCACCGCGTCTGCCCGTCGCCGTTGGGCTGGAGACCGCCTGTACCGGTTGCCTTATTATTGTGGTGTTGCAGTTCGCCCACGACCATAGGCAGCGGTGTGCCTCTATGAGGCGTACCTCCGGAGTTGAGGCTGGCACGGTGGGCCCTGCAGACCGACTACACCCGGAAGCCGATCCCAATGCAATTTTGGGACTACTTCACGCATTTTCAGTGGGCTAAGGCCCAGCCCGAGCTGCGCCGTGAGTTGAAGGCCATGGACGTCGGGGCCTTCTACGAGTGGTACTTCGGCCAGATGAACGCACGAGCGATGGCCTCGACGGGCCGGAGGCTTGAGGAGATCGACCCCTTCACGCCGGCCCTCCTCAGCCTTGAAAGGGAGTGGGCCATCGCAGGTCGGCCGTACTACAACTTGTGGCCGAGCCTGCTGCCGGCCTTGTCTCGGCTCAAGATGGAGGCTGACGCGTCGCTCTTCAAGTTGCCACTCAACCAACTGCTGCTGAGGTTTCCGAAGTCCGACAATCCTCTCGAGTGGGAGCACGATGGCCGGAAGTGGGCGGTCCGGACCGTGCTCTGTGAGAACTCGCAGCTCGTGCGGGATCCCAAGCCCGGAGCGCCCAGTCTTCTCGTCCGCGAGGGCCAGATACCCCCGGTCACCGTTCGGGGCCTAACTTTCTGGATTGATGCCGGCGAGGACCTTGATGGCCAGCAGGCTTCAGGCGACAACCCGAACTCGATCCGACGGCTCATGTACAAGCACCTCGTCTGCCAGGAGGGGCATTCGATCGAGTGGTCGTTCGAGAATATCCCGCCGCACGTGAGCACCGACATCGGGCTCATCTACCCCACGTGGATCCTGCACGCTGTTGCCCGGATCGTCTGCACGCTGTGCCTCATGGCCGACGATCCGCAGGTGGTCGAGCCGGTGGTCCTACGGGATGACGAGGACAAGTACGAGCGGAACCCGGATCCCGCCCTTGTCGAGAAAGCCCGCCGCCGCGGGAACTACGGCTGGCACGTCGGCAAATCCATCGAGGTGTCGCCGCACGTGAGGGCGGCATGTCCGGCGGCTCTGTACTGGACCGGAGAGGGCAGAAGGGTCCCCAAGATCAGGTTTCGCCGCGGCAGCATCGTTCACAGGAAGAAGATCTCCGAGATGCCGACGGGGTACTTGGAGGAGCCACACGATACCCTTGAGGGCCAAGATGACCCCTGACCATCCCATTCGCGAACCCGAGCAGATTCGGCTGGATGTCTCGCGGAAGGTGCGGTCGGTCCAAGTGAGCGACCAGTTCACGGCGATCCTGGCGTGCCTGGTCGGTGAGAAGGGCTGGACGACCCCGGTGCTCGCGGAACTTGTGGCT
>Ga0007795_10000088_pt1 | contig 21281 bp, 20 predicted proteins | sample CryBogmetaGMA1M_FD_60369 | JGI IMG/M metagenome (GOLD analysis project Ga0007795, IMG submission 60369) | Freshwater microbial communities from Crystal Bog, Wisconsin, USA - MA1M | ecosystem: Environmental > Aquatic > Freshwater > Lake | place: Crystal Bog, Wisconsin, USA | collected 2009-07-06
GTGAATTTTTTTGCACCTATGATGCTCGCGCGCGGATTGATGAAAGAGCTTGAGGCGGCAAAGGGTTCGATCGTTAATGTGACGTCGATTGCGGGCTCCCGTGTTCATCCTTTCGCCGGATCCGCTTACGCTACGTCGAAAGCCGCATTGGCAGGGCTGACGCGCGAAATGGCGTCCGATTTTGGTCCTTTGGGTATTCGGGTTAATTCGATTTCGCCGGGTGAAATTGACACGTCGATTTTATCGCCCGGAACAGATAAAATTGTCGAACAAATTCCAATGCGGCGGCTTGGTACGCCGGAAGAAGTGGCCAAAGCGATCTATTTTCTTTGCACGGAGCAATCAAGTTATGTCCATGGTGCCGAGATTCACATTAATGGTGGCCAACACGTATGAGTAGCCGTCTTTATCCCGAGCGGCCATTTATTGGGGTAAGCGTCGCCGTCTTTAAGGAAGGCAAAGTTCTCCTTGCGGCGAGAATAGGTACCGCAGATGCGCCTATTTTTTCACTCCCCGGTGGAATTGTTGAAATTGGTGAGACACTAGAAGAAGCTGCCCTGCGCGAATTGATGGAAGAAGTTGGCATCAAAGCTGAAATTGTCGGCTTTGCCGGCCATGTCGAAGTGATCGAGCGCGATACTGAGGGAAAAGTGAAGCGACATTTTGTGGTCAACGCCTTTTCAGCGAACTGGACGGAAGGCGAGGCTGTTACGGGGCCGGAAGCGCCTCACATCCGATGGGTTGATCCACGTGAACTCGGTGGAATAACGATTACGAAAGGTCTTGGGTCAATCCTTCAGCGGGCCGCCGTATTGATCGCCGATACAGATCATTAATTACACGAATCGAACGGCTACCCCTTGCGATGGCGTGACGAGTTCACCCTCCCACATGACGCGTTGGCCGCGAACAATCGTACCCACCGGCCAACCTTGAACCGTTTTGCCGTCATAAGGTGTCCATCCGCAACGCGATTGAATCCAGCTATTCGTGATGGTTTTACGACGCTTCATGTCAACAATGGTCAAATCAGCATCATATCCTGCTGCAATGCGTCCCTTGCCGGCAATACCGAACAGCCGCAATGGACCGGCACTCGTCATGTCCACAAAACGCTCCAGCGACATTCGCCTTGCATTCACATGGTCGAGCATGATCGGAACCAGGGTCTGAACGCCGGTCATTCCGGAGGGAGATGCCGGGTAGGGTTTAGCCTTCTCTTCAAGGGTGTGAGGAGCGTGATCCGATCCAAGGATATCAGCGACACCTTGGGAGACGCCCTGCCAGATGCCGGCACGGTGGGCTTCGTCGCGGACGGGTGGGTTCATCTGGACAAGCGTGCCCAATCTTTCATAGGCTTCTGGGCCTGCCAAAGTGAGGTGATGCGGTGTCACCTCACAACTCGCAACGTCTTTATGGTCCCTCAAATAGTGCATTTCGTCGCTCGTCGAGATGTGAAGCACGTGGATCAGCGCACCGGTTTCCCGCGCGATGCGAACAAGACGCTTGGTGCATGCCAAGGCTACCTCAGCAGAGCGCCAGATCGGGTGAGACGAGGGGTCTCCCTCAACGCGTAAGTTTTTCCGTTCTCGCAACATCATTTCGTCTTCGGAATGAAAGGCCGCGCGTCGGCGCGTTTTGCTCAAAATCGCCGTGACTCCCGTATCATCTTCGACAAGCAGCGAACCGGTCGATGATCCCATAAACACCTTAATTCCGGCAGCACCCGGTAGACGCTCAAGCTCGGGGATATCAGCAATATTGTGATGGGTTCCGCCAACCCAGAAGGCAAAATCGCAATGCATCCGATGGGTGCCGCGTCTGACTTTGTCCGCCAACGCTTCAGCGTCTGATGTTTGCGGATCGGTGTTGGGCATTTCGAAAACGGAGGTCACACCGCCCATAACGGCTGCGCGTGACCCTGTTTCGAGATCCTCTTTGTGGGTAAAGCCGGGCTCCCGAAAATGAACTTGGGTGTCGATGACGCCCGGCAAAACATGCAATCCGGTGCAATCAATCACCTCACCGGCCGCCTTCGGATCAAGCGCACCCATCTCAACAATCTTGCCATGTTTAACGCCAATATCGGTTATACCGATGCCGTCTTGGTTGACGACCATTCCGCCTTTAAAAAGGGTGTCGAAGGTTAGAGGCATCGTGTAGCGCTCCCATGTGGTTCTGGCGGCTTGAGCCGTATTCGCTTCTGTCCTACGGTTTGAATCATGCGAGATCAAGAAAGTTGCCGGCCACACTAGGGAAGTAAAACACCAATGCCAGTTTGCCACCTTCCAGATCGGGGAGTTGTAAGTGTTTCGGGACCTGAAGCACGTAATTTCCTCGATAATGTCCTAACCGTTTCGATCGAAGGCCTGACCAAGGGCGACGCGGTTTATGGCGGACTTCTAACGCCACAGGGCAAGATTGTTGTGGATGGTATTATCTTCGCGACAGATGCGGGTGTGTTGATCGACTGCCCTCGTTTGCTCGCGGGTGATCTAGCCCGTCGGCTCGGCTTTTACAAACTCCGCGCCAAGATAGAGATTGCAAACCTCTCCGATGATATGGCGGTGTATGCCGGTTGGGGTAGCGATCCCTCGCGCGATTATGAAGGGAATTGTGCGAACGATCCAAGACTTTCAACACTTGGGGAAAGAATCCTCGTTGCGGTAGCTCAATCCATCGCAACCGACGCCACCGAAAATGACTACCACGCCCACCGCATTGCGCTTGGCGTACCCGAAGGCGGGCGGGATTTCGTCTATGGCGACAGCTTCCCGCACGAGGCGGATATGGATCAACTGCACGGCATCGATTTCGGCAAAGGTTGCTATGTGGGTCAAGAGGTAGTGTCGCGTATGCAGCATCGTGGCACGGCACGAACGCGGTGTATGCCCGTTCGCTTTTCTGAGGGCACGGCTCCAACGGAAGGAACCGAGGCGCTGGCGGGGGAAAAAATTTGTGGACGGATTGGGTCGTCGACACCAGCGGGGCAGGCTATCGCTCTCCTGCGGCTTGATCGGATAGCTGAGGCGATAAAGGCGGGAGACCTTGTATCGGCGGGTGGATATTCATTTTCCGTAGAACGGCGAGACTGGATGCGTTTTGATCTTGAGGGGATAGCATGATGAAAGGCGTTATCGAACATGCGGATGGAAAAAACCGCTGCCCTTGGCCGGGCGTTGATCCGCTTTATGTTGCCTATCACGATACAGATTGGGGCGTCCCCGAATATGATGATCGGGCGCTATTTGAGAAATTGATTCTCGATGGCTTTCAAGCCGGTTTGAGTTGGATCACAATCTTACGAAAGCGCGAGAATTTTCGGACCGCCTTCGACGGATTCGATGCGGAGCGGATCGTCCGATATGGCTCCGAAAAAGTTGAAAGCCTTGTGGCGGATGCTGGTATTATCCGCCATCGGGGTAAAATCGAGAGCACCATAAAAAGCGGGCGCGTTTACCTCGATATTCAAGAGAAACAAGGATTTTCGAACTATCTCTGGGGATTTACCGATGGCCGCGTCATTCAAAATTCGCCCCGCAGCATGTCTGACATTAAGACAGAAACCGAAGTATCGCGTCGCATGTCTAAAGACCTCAAGCAGCGCGGGTTCAATTTTTGCGGTCCAACGATTGTTCACGCCTTCATGCAAGCGGTAGGGATGGTGAATGATCATCTGGTGGCTTGCTTTCGGCATGAGGAAGTCAAAGCGCTGGAGAGGCGCCTTTGACGAGCGACGGTTTGCTTCCGAGAGCTTGGCAACGCATGTTGTCAGGCCGACGCCTTGATCTCCTGAATCCAATGCCAATGGATATCGAGATCGAAGACATCGCCCATGGATTGGCCCGAGTTGCCCGCTGGAACGGTCAGACCCTTGGTGCTGCATCGTTCTCAGTGGCACAGCATTCCTTGCTGGTTGAGGCCATATTTACGGCTAGCGGGTCGAATTTTGATAGCAAAGCCAGTCTGGCGGCGTTGCTGCATGATGCACCAGAATATGTCGTCGGTGATATGATTTCACCCTTCAAGGCGGTCATCGGCGGTGACTATAAAGCGGTCGAGCATCGGCTCCTTAACGCCATTCATCTTCGCTTTGGATTGCCTAAGGAACAGCCTGATGCGCTTTTAGAGCGCATCAAGGCGGCTGATCACATGGCAGCCTATTTCGAGGCAACCGAGCTTGCAGGTTTTGACGAAGAGGAGGCGAGACGTATATTCGGCCAGCCTCAAATCCATTCAGCTACATATGAAACACTGTTGTACCCTTGGGGGGCTGACATCGCTAAGGTACGATTTTTGGACCGCTTCACTCAATTGGAGAAACTCTGATGCCTTCGCTGCACATTTGCTCGCTTTCGCGGTTGTACGAAACCGTTGAGAAAACCGGTGCGCGGCAGGTCATTACGTTGTTGACCGAGGCAAGCGGGGTGCCAAGTCCTGCTGGCATTTTGCCCGAACGCCATTTGAAGCTCATCGCGAGCGATATAACGACACCGATGGAAGGGCATATCTTACCGGGTGCCGAGCATGTTGAACGCCTCATCGCCTTTGTGAAGGAATGGGATCGGAAACACCCTTTGGTGATTCATTGCTGGGCTGGCATTAGCCGTTCCACAGCGTCGGCCTATATTGCGGCGAGCGTTCTGAACCCAGCGCTTGATGAGGTTGATCTAGCAACCCGCTTGCGGGCTTCATCGCCTTCGGCAACGCCCAATCCGCGTCTGATTTCCTTGGCCGATGGAATGCTCGGGAGAAAAGGACGGATGATTGCGGCCATTGCTAGCATTGGTCGAGGTTCGGATGCCTTTGAGGGAACGCCCTTTGCGCTTTCTTATGACTAACACGCCATGAGTGAGCGCTTTACCGAAACACCGATTGAGATTGGTCTTGCGGCAGCGATTGTTGCCGTTGAGGGCGACGCTCCACAGATTTTGGTTGGCCATGCAGAGGGCGATGATGATGGTCTGCCTTATGGTAGTTTTGACCCCTTAGCTCACCAGACGCTTGAGATTGCGTTGCGCGCATTTGTAGCGGAGCAGTCCGGGTTGTCGCTTGGGTACGTAGAACAACTTTATACATTTGCTGATCGCGGGCGGCATGATCGCCCGAATGATGGTGCACCCCATGTTGTGTCTATCGGCTACCTTGCCTTGACGCGTGTTGCAACGAAGGCAGAGGAACGCCCAAAGACGGCTGCTTTCCGGCCTTGGTATCGGTTTTTCCCTTGGGAAGATTGGCGAGGTGGACGACCTGCCATTTTGGATCGCGATATTCTCCCAAGATTAAATGCTTGGGCTTCTGATCGTGCTGCAGAGAAGGCAGAAACGCGGGCAAGGCCCCTGACCCGATTGGAAAGACTACGATTTTGCTTTGGCGCGGATGCGGGTTCTTGGGACGAAGAAAAGGTGCTCGACCGGTATGAATTACTTTATGAGGCCGGCCTTGTGTTCGAAGCCGGGCGTGACGGGCGTTCAGGAGCGATTGATGCTGTATCCGCGCGGCGTTTTGGCGAGCCTATGCGGCATGATCACCGTCGTATTTTGGCGACGGCGATGGGCAGACTGCGTGCCAAGCTAAAGTACCGCCCGGTAGTGTTTGAGCTGATGCCTGCAAGCTTCACACTGACGGCCTTGCAAAGGACAGTAGAGTCGATTTCGGGTCGTCATTTGCATAAGCAAAACTTCCGGCGGCTAGTGGAAACCACGGCAATGGTTGAGCCGACCGGGAGCCAGACAACGACAAAAGGAAGGCCTGCTGCACTCTTCCGGTTTCGAAGAGATGTGTTGCAGGAGAGACCAGCACCAGGGTTAAGGCTTGGGAAGCGAGGATAATTTAGCCGTTTTTTCTAACTTAAAAGGCCTCTCCCGCACAGGAAGAGGCCTAGTTTATTAATTGTGTACTTCGTCGCATCGGCAAAATACGCGTTTAAAGCCCCAACACGCTCTCTGCGCCGGTGTAGCTCAGTCCCTGGACATCGGCGACGGCCTTATATGTAAGCTTGCCATCATGAACATTCAGGCCATTCCTCAAATGCTTGTCATCGATAAGCGCCTGTTTCCAGCCCTTATCGGCCAGTGCGAGGGCGAATGGGAGCGTGCTGTTGTTCAGTGCAAAAGTTGAGGTTCGCGCAACCGCACCGGGCATGTTTGCGACACAATAATGGATCACGCCATCCACCACATAGGTTGGATCGGCATGGGTCGTTGCCTTTGACGTTTCGCAGCAGCCGCCTTGATCGATAGCGACGTCGACAATTACTGAACCCGGTTTCATGGTTTTAAGCATCGCGCGGGTGATCAGCTTTGGTGCTTCTGCACCGGGGATTAGCACGCATCCAATGACCATATCGGCGGTGGTGACGAGTTCGTTGACCGCATTTCGGGTTGAAAACACCGTGCGAACAGCGCCGTTGAATTGCGCCGATATACGGCGCAGCACATCGGCTGAACGGTCAACGACCGTAACATTTGCACCCATTCCGAGCGCAATCGTTGCCGCATGCGTGCCCGACACTCCACCGCCCAAGATAACCACATTGGCAGACGGGACGCCTGGGACGCCGCCCAGCAACACGCCCATGCCGCCTTGCGCTTTCTCAAGGCAATGCGCCCCAACCTGCGGGGCAAGGCGGCCAGCGACCTCGGACATTGGGGTGAGCAAAGGAAGGCCACCTGTTGCTGATGTCACGGTTTCATACGCAATGCAGGTAGCGCCCGAAGCAATGAGGTCTTTGGTCTGTTCAGGGTCTGGTGCCAAATGGAGATAGGTAAAGAGAATCTGCCCTATTCGAAGTTGTTTGCGCTCGGCAGACTGCGGCTCCTTGACCTTCACAATCATGTCGGCTTTCGCGAATATATCTCCGGCATTGCTCGAAATGTTGGCACCAGCGGCTACATAATCGGCATCACTCGCACCTGCACCAAGACCTGCACCCGTTTCAATAACGACGCTATGTCCGTGATGGATAAGCTCTGCGACCGATGACGGTACTAGGCCAACCCGAAACTCATTGTTTTTGATCTCTTTTGGAACACCGATCAGCATGATTTCCCCCTTGAGTTTTATCTTTCTTATCCTTCCACAGCGTGGATGGTGTTGCTTGCGAAAAGCGAGCGCATATGTCAGTGTTTATCGAATAAATATTCGATAAATTACTAAAATATGGAATTATATTCGTATGATTGAACTTGATGCGCGGGATCGTTCGATTCTTAGACTCCTTCAGGCCAATGCGGGTATGACGAATGCCGATCTGGCAGAACGGGTCAATCTATCGCAATCGGCGTGCCTAAGACGCGTTAACATGCTCCATGAGCGCGGTTTGGTTCGCGGCACGGTGATGTTGCTGGACGAGAATGCGATTGGATTATCTGGAACTGCTTTTGTTTTTGTAACACTCGACCAACAGGGTCGGAACAGTTTGGACGCTTTTGAGGCGGCTGTCAGCGAACATCCAGAGATTCTAGAAGCCTATCTCTTGGCAGGAACGGCGGATTATCTTCTCCGAGTTGTATACGCCGATACAGCTGATTTCGAGCGCATTCACCGGAATATAGTGACGCGTTTACCGGGTGTCGTTCGCGTCCAATCAACCTTGGCGCTCAGGATGGTCAAGAGAACGACGGCACTTCCCGTTTGACGGCTTGCAAGGGAAGCGTGCATGTTCAATACATAAAGCGTTAAAAATAACAGAGAATCAGTCCTGTGACCCAGCCCGTTCCTGCCGATATTGTAGCGTTGCCGTTTGAGAAAGCTCTTGCTGAGTTAGAGACCATTGTTGGTCGGCTAGAGAAGGGCGATGTGCCGCTTGAGGATTCGATTGCGCTTTACGCCCGTGGCGATGCATTGCGGGCGCAATGCGAAACATTGCTTAAAAAGGCCGAAGCGCGGATTGAAAAAATCGCATTGGATGCGCAAGGCAAACCGGTTGGTATTCAGCCCCTAGATGCCGAATAGCATCCGCGCAAACTTCTTCTTGCATCGCGCCTATTGAAGTCGGGTTCCCTTGCGCTGACATAAAGGGTGAGCATGGAGACTTCCGATGGCTGAGACCGATCATGACGACCCCATACCCGGTAATGCGTGGAGTTGCGACGCAATAGAGACGGTGATTGTCCCGCGCGCTCGTGATCTCGGCGGATTTTCCGTGCGGCGTGCGCTGCCATCCGCGCGCAAGCAAATGATTGGACCTTTCATCTTTTTTGATCAGATGGGGCCTGCCGAGTTTTTGTTAGGTCAAGGCCTAGACGTTAGGCCCCACCCGCATATTGGTCTTTCGACCGTTACCTATCTTTTTGAAGGTGAAATCATGCATCGCGACTCGATGGGATTTGTTCAGCCGATCCGGCCGGGTGCCGTTAATTTAATGACGGCGGGACGCGGCATCGTCCATTCAGAGCGCACGGCGCTTGACGAGCGGAAAAAAGGTCCGCGTCTTTTTGGGATTCAAACATGGGCAGCATTGCCAGCAACGCACGAAGAATCCACGCCTGATTTTTCTCATTTCAGCGAAGCTGATCTTCCGCGGATTGAAGGGGAAGGTAAACGCATCCGTTTGATCATGGGATCGCTTTATGGTGAGACCTCACCCGTTCCGTTTCCGTGGGACGTGTTTTATGCCGAGGCTGTTTTGGCGCCCGGTGCCGTCCTTCCTCTTGATCCAATGCATGATGAGCGTGCAATCTATGTTGTTTCCGGTGAAATTGACATTGCGGGCGATGTCTTCGGTGGTGGCCAATTACTTGTTTTCAAACCCGGCGACAGGATTTCGGTTTTAGCGATTTCGAACGCGCGTTTGATGGTCCTGGGTGGTGAACCGATGGATGGACCGCGCCATATTTGGTGGAATTTTGTTTCTTCCCGAAAAGATCGGATCGAACAGGCCAAGGCCGAGTGGCGGTCAGGTCGATTTGACACGGTGCCAGGCGAAGATGAATTTATTCCATTACCCGAATAATTTGATCATTGGACTTCGCTCCATAGACTTGCTTTAACGCGTCTTATGACCAACCGGATACGCGCAGACCTCTTGCTGGTGGAACGGGGCTTTTACGAAAGCCGAGCACGCGCGCAGTCGGCTATTTCTGCCGGCCTCGTCTTGGTCGATGGCGTCGTTATCCAAAAGTCATCGTCAACGATTTCACCAAATGCCGAAATTATAGCGACAGCTGAACATCCGTGGGTATCGCGCGGTGGCGTTAAGCTAGCTGCTGGACTTGATGAATTCGGTATAGACCCGAGGGACCAATTCTGCCTCGACATAGGAGCCTCAACAGGCGGCTTTACCGACGTTTTGCTCAACCGCCAAGCACGGCATGTTGTTGCCGTTGACGTCGGTCATGACCAATTTCATAAAGGGCTGTCTGGTAACCGCAGGGTAACGCTTTTCGAAGGAACCGATGCGAGAACGTTAAAGCCAAGCGATTTTACCGAGTTACCTTCATTAATAGTAGTCGATGTCAGTTTTATATCTCTATCGATTGTTCTACCACCTGTATTGGCTCTGGGACTATCAAAGGCGAAGCTTGTGGCACTCATAAAACCGCAATTCGAGGTGGGGCGAGCTTTTCTTAAGAAGGGTATTGTTAAGGATGAATTCGCACGAAATGAGTCCGTCGCTCGCATTGAAAGCCAACTTACTACGATAGGATGGCATGTTATTGGTCTGATGCCGTCACCGATTGCAGGGGGCGATGGCAATATTGAATTTTTGATTGCAGCGGAGAAACGCGATTGACCCAATTGAGCCTCGAAATTACCCGATTTGGAGCAAAGGGCGATGGAATAGCCGCCGGACCGGATGGTCTAATCTATGTGCCGCGCGCCATTCCGGGTGATCGTGTGTTGGTAGATTTAGCTTACGGCGAGCCAGAAATCATTGCGATCGAAAGGGCATCACCCAATCGGATTGCGCCATTTTGTGAATTATTTGGGACTTGTGGGGGTTGTTTAATTCAAGAAGCAGACGATGCCACATATTTCGGTTGGAAACATGGATTGGTTGTTGAAGCTATGACCCCGCTTAAGGCGGCCGACCGGGTCAATCCCGTTCTGGATGGACATGGCGCGGGTCGCAGGCGAGTGACCTTTCACGCACGGCGAACGGAACGCGGTGTTGAAATTGGATTTATGAAAGCGCGCTCGCATAACCTTATTTCCGTCGACGCCTGTCCTTTGTTGACACCTGGGCTCGCGCGTGCGGCAGAAATTGCGCTACCTCTCGCTTCCCGACTGGCCTCATCGGGTAAGCCGCTTGATATCGCCATAACGGAAACATTCGGCGGATTGGATGTTGATCTACGCGGCCATGGACCGGCTGGCGCACAACTTCGCCGCTTATTGTCGTTGGATGCCGAGCATTTCGATCTAGCTCGTCTGTCGATGCATGGAGATGTCGTCGTCGAGCGGCGTAAGGCAGAATTGGCTATTGGACGGGCGCGCGTCGTTTTGCCACCAGGTGGCTTTCTTCAAGCGACACAACTGGGCGAGGAGGTATTGGCTGAGCTCGTATCAAAGGCGCTTGGTAAGGCCAGCTTCGTTGCCGACCTCTTCGCAGGGATTGGAACTTTTGCTTTGCGCCTTGCGGATTCATATGCAGTCCATGCGATTGAATCTAACGCGCCTGCGGTAGCTGCGCTGCAACGGTCTATCCGTGAAACGCAGGGTTTAAGACCTTTGACAGTCGAGACCCGAGATCTTTTTCGTAGACCTCTCCTTGGTGCTGAACTTAACCGTTTCGATGCCGTTGTGCTCGATCCCCCGCGGGCCGGAGCGGATTCGCAAATGCGCGCACTGGCTCTGTCAAACGTACCACTCGTTATTTCTGTGTCTTGCCATTTAGGTACATTCGTTCGTGATGCAGAGATCCTCATCAGAGGGGGTTACGAGCTAAAATCCGTCACACCAGTGGACCAGTTCCGTTATTCGTCGCATATTGAACTCGTCGGTGTGTTCGAACGGAAAGTCGCTGGCCCGAGACGCCCGAGAAAGCTATTGGGGTAAGTGCAATGACGGAAAATCTGCCGGATAAAGATCAGATAATTTCTGGCCTGCGTGCATTGGTTGGGGCATCAAATGTATTCGAAACGGATATAACGAAAGCGCCTTATCTCACTGATTGGCGGAAACGTTTTACAGGACGTGCACTTTGTGTCGTTCGTCCGGCATCCACGGCGGAGGTTGCAGCTGTGATGCGCATTGCAGCGGATTATAAACTTTCTGTCGTGCCGCAAGGCGGAAATACGGGGCTCGTCGGCGGAAGTGTTCCGATTGGCCGAGGCGATGAGATCGTCATTTCACTTGGCCGAATGAACCAGATCCGTGAAGTTGACCCACTCTCTGACACGATGATTGTCGAAGCAGGCGCGACGATCGCTTCAGTTCAGGTACGTGCGGAGGACGAGGGACGATTTTTTCCTCTTTCGCTAGCGTCAGAAGGTACTGCAACAATTGGCGGTGCCATTAGTACAAATGCGGGCGGAACGGCAGTCCTCGCCTATGGCAATATGCGTGATCTTGTGCTCGGGCTTGAGGTCGTGCTTGCTGATGGTCGAATTTGGAATGGTCTCGGCAAACTACGAAAAGATAACACCGGCTACGATCTTAAAAACCTTTTTGTAGGTTCTGAAGGCACGCTCGGCATGGTGACAGCGGCAGTTATAAAACTATTTCCTGCTCCAAAATCCCGTGCGACCGCGATCTGTGGATTGGCTTCACCAGAAGATGCATTAGCTTTTCTAGCTATTGCGAAGGCCGCGGGAGGCTCCTCGCTTACAACGTTCGAGATCATACCACGAATAGGAATTGAGTTGGTACTCAAGCATTTTACCGATACCAGAGACCCTTTGTTTAACTGCCACGATTGGTACGTGTTGATCGAGTTCTCTTCAGCGTCAACCGACGGTGCCGATGAGATGGCTCAATCAGTGATTTTGGAGGGAATCGATAAGGCATTTATTGAGGATGGTGTTTTTGCAACTTCCATTGCCCAACGCGAGGCATTTTGGGAACTTCGCGAATATCTGCCCGATGCGCAAACGCGTGATGGTCAATCGATCAAACACGATATTTCTGTTCCCCTTGCGTCGGTTCCAGCGTTGATAGCAGCGGTAATACCTGAGGTTGAAGTGCTTGTTCCCGGAATTAGGCCTTTGCCATTCGGGCATCTTGGCGATGGAAATTTGCATTTTAATTTTCAAGCGCCGGAGGGACCGGATGATCCTTCGTACTTGGAGCGCAGTTCCGAAGTGCATGCGATTGTTTATAGACACGTTTTGGCAATGGCGGGTTCAATCTCGGCTGAGCATGGCATCGGACAGGTCAAACGTGCTCAACTCGCTGAAACAAAAGATCCTGTAGCACTAGAATTGATGCGAACCTTGAAAAATGCGTTCGATCCCGTGGGTAGGATGAACCCCGGAAAGCTGCTCTGACCCAATTATTAGCAGGCAATATTAGCGCTTACCTGCTTTCAAAATAGGGATTGTTGTTCGGGTTTTGGATGTCTTTGTGGCTGTCCTACGACTTGTTGTATCGGGCCGGTGTGCGGGTCATAGGGTTCAGTTATGAAGAAATCATCGGGCGCAGGACGAATGAGCTTCATTGCCTGAGCCAATGGATGGCTCTCCGATTCGAGCCAGAGCGCAAAATGATTTTCCGAGATGATCACAGGCATTCGATTGTGTAACGGTGAAATAGTGACGTTAGCGTCCGTTGTTACTATCGTAGCAGTATCAATTTCTGAACCGCTGGCGTGGGCAAATGGCTCCCAAATACCGGCCATAGCGAAAGATTTACAGTTCGGACGGCGGATCCGAAATGGAATTTTCTTCTTTCCGCCGTTTACCCATTCGTAAAAACCATCAGCTGGGATTAAGCAGCGGCGATGGCGGACCGCAGAACGAAATGCTGGTTTTTCAGCTATTGTCTCCCCTCTCGCATTAAACAGGACCGGAAAGCCATCTGGATCCTTCAACCATCCGGGAAGTAATCCCCAGCGCATCAGTCGGAAATGGCGATTTGATCCCTCTTGGGTGACGACGGCGATTGGTTCTGTTGGAGCAATATTGCTCCGCGGTGGGAAATTCGGCGACTCATCGTATTGAAAGAGTGCCTTTACATAGGCAGGGGCGATACTCAGCGCAAAACGTCCGCACATGGGGTTTCTAGCTCGCCAATAACACGGCTTGACTTGCAGATAGTGCTAATGCGCCTTGCGTGATCGTTTGTGCTAGCGCCGCCGCATCTGTGGCGACTTGCTCGGCGAAAAAGCGAGCGGTGGCAATCCGCCTCTCATTTTCGGGCCCTGCACTATCGGCAAGTGCAGATCGAACCAGGGCTAAACCTCCTAGTGTCGTTCCGAATAGGGTTTGATACACAGTAGCAGATGCAAGCGCCTCTTCAGGATTTTGTTTTAGAGTTGTTATGATCCATTGCGTTGCACCCTTCAATGATCCGAGGGCTACCGATAACCGTTCGGCGCTTGAACCGAAACCCGTGTGATTTGTGACTTTCAACCCATCTAAGGTCGCTGACATTTCAGCTAGCAAAGCCGCTACCGTCTCTCCATTTGATAGGGGCAATTTTCGGGTAACGAGGTCGATGGCCTGAATACCGTTCGTTCCTTCATAAATTGATGCAATCCTAGCGTCTCTGAGGTGCTGGGCGGCACCTGAGTCTTCGATGAAACCCATACCACCATGAATTTGGATCCCCAGGGATGCTACTTCAATCCCGATATCTGTAGCCCATGCTTTTGCTATTGGCGTTAAAAGTGCCGCGCGTTCCTCAGCGGCCTTGCACTTAGCCGGATTGGTTTCGCGATGCGAGCGGTCAAAGGCTGCAGCAGTCATAAAGCAAATGGCACGGGCGGCATCTGTTTTGCTCCGCATTAACATTAGCATCCGTCGAACATCTGGGTGCTCAATGATGGGCACCATGACATCGGATTTTGCGGTGATCGAGCGCCCCTGTTTTCGCTCTTTTGCGTAATTCAGCGCCAATTGATAGGCACGTTCGGCCACTGCAACGCCCTGGACCCCGACACTTAGCCGGGCGCTGTTCATCATTGTGAACATGCAATTCAGACCACGGTTTTCCTCGCCAATGAGATATCCTGTAGCGCCACCGTGATCTCCATAAACCATAGTACAAGTAGGCGAGGCGTGAATACCAAGCTTTTTTTCTAGCCCAGCGCAGCGGAGGTCATTGCGCTCACCAAGTGAGCCGTCAGAATTGACCAAATATTTTGGTACTAGAAATAATGAGATTCCGCGTGTTCCTGACGGCGCATCCGGAAGGCGTGCCAAAACCAAATGGATAATGTTTGGCGTCAAATCATGCTCACCATAGGTGATATAGATTTTCTGACCCGTAATTTTGTAGCTGCCGTCTGGCCCTCGCTCAGCGCGGGTTCGAAGCGCCCCGACATCCGAACCTGCATGAGGTTCGGTCAAGTTCATCGTGCCCGTCCATTCACCTGAGACAAGTTTATTGAGGTAAATTGATTTCAGCGCTTCGGACCCGTGGGCTGAAAGAGCATCAACCGCACCGGTTGTAAGCAATGGTCCCAGCATGAACGCCATTGATGCTGAAGTCCACATTTCGCTGCAGGCGTGGTGAAGTAGGTGCGGTAATCCTTGCCCACCGTGTTCGATTGGAGCGGTAAGTCCATTCCAACCGCCAGCGACCCACTCTGAATAGGCTTCTTTCCAGCCGGGTGCGGTGGTAACGTGACCTTGATCGAAGATGGCACCGAACTGGTCACCTACTTGGTTGAGTGGTGCAATCTTATCCGTTGCGAATTTCCCTGCTTCTTCTAACACCGCGTCTGCTATGCCGTCGGCAATATCCGGAGCAAGTCCATCTGCTACCAAAGCACCAAGACCAAAGGTTTTCGCGATAAATGCAATTTCGGTTACCGGCGCGCGATAGTTCATTTTGAAGGCCTCGGGTATTAAGGAATATTAGGAGATCAAGGATAATCCATTTGGTTATGATTTGCACGATGGCTCTTTGTCACCCAAAGGATTATAGCCCCGCTATGACCAATTCGATCTCGAACATGCCCGTAATTAAAACAACCCAGCGCATCATGCCCACCGATTTGGGGATTTCTAATGCCGGTGCTTTGTTGCGTTCAGGCGGTTTAGTCGCATTTCCGACCGAGACTGTTTATGGTCTCGGAGCAGATGCGACAAATGGAAAATCTGTTGCTGGAATTTATGCTGCCAAAGGCCGGCCAAGCTTTAATCCGCTGATAATCCATGTAAACTCGCTTGAACAAGCTTTAAGTCTTGCAGAATTCAATTTGGATGCCCTTAAATTAGCTGAAGCTTTTTGGCCGGGCCCGCTCACCATCGTTGCGCCGAAAAAAGCGGGAAGTAAGATATCCGATTTAGCGCTCGCCGGTCTCAACAGCATAGCTATCCGAGTGCCCTCCGAGCCCGTCGCGCTTGCGGTTATTGCGGCTGCGGAGCGGCCCATAGCCGCGCCTTCCGCCAATCGTTCCGGGAGAGTGAGTCCTACGACTCCCGAACATGTTCTTGATGACCTTAATGGTTTGATTGATGCAGTAATCATCGGCGAGACCGCCAAAGTTGGACTAGAATCGACGATAATCGCGTGTCTCGACCTTGTTACCACGATGTTGCGCCCAGGCGGGCTTTCGCGCGAACGGATCGAGAAGGTGCTCGGCCATTCCCTTAGCGAGCAAATGGAATTTCAGGAGGCGGTTAGCTTACCCGTCGCGCCCGGGATGCTGTCGTCACATTATGCGCCTCGCGCTTCCTTGCGGATTGAAGCGCGCGATGCTGCACCTGGTGAGGCCGTATTGCTATTTGGTCGGAACGAGATATCCGGCCTAGATCAGGCGCTCATATCAACCAATCTCAGCGAAAACTCTGATCTTGTGGAGGCTGCAGCTAATCTGTTTAAGGCGTTGCGAATGCTCGATGCCTCGGGAGCGGCCTCAATCGCCGTTGCCCCTGTTCCAAATTGGGGCCTCGGTGAGGCGATTAATGATCGGTTGCGCAGGGCAGCCGCTCCTCGTTTTTGAATTTTTAAGCTTGTGTTTTCGCGTTTGCCCAATATTTCTAGAATAATTGCTTTTTAGCTTTGCGAGTTTGCAAATGAATCAAATTCCGTGGGATGATTTTAGGCTGGTAAAGGCCATTGCTGATACGCGATCTTTGAATGGTGCTGCCGACATTCTCAACATCAATCATTCTACGGTATTTCGCAGGTTGTCTGATCTCGAAAAGAGAATTGGTACGATCTTATTTGAGCGTCATCGCTCTGGTTATGCACTCACTCCGGCAGGAGAGGAGATGGCGCAATTGGCCGGGCGAATGGAGGATGATGTTGAGGCGTTTGCGCGCAAATTAGATGGGCAAAGCCTCATTCCGACTGGCGAACTAAGGGTCACCACTAACGACACATTGTTGGTCTATCTGCTTATGCCGGTTTTTGCCGCATTTCGGAGAGCCTATCCAACGATTAATCTCGATATCGTTCTTACCAATCAATTGCTCAATCTCTCGAAAAGGGACGCTGATATAGCAATTCGGGCAACGGACTCGCCACCTGAGACCTTGGTAGGGCGCCGAATTTGCGGACTTAATTGGGCGATTTACGGCCTTAAAAGTGAATTTCCCGATGCCAGCCTTGGCGTGCTTCCTGAACTGAATGGATTGGCTTCTCGACTTTGGGTCTCTTTAGGAGATCAGTTCGGCCATATGCGAGCCGTTCGATACGTGCATGAGCGTGTGCCAGAAGAACAAATTGCCCTTAAAATCAATACCGTCCTTGGTTTGACCGAAGCTGTTGAGGAAGGGATAGGAATTGGACCACTGCCATGCTTAATCGCCGATCAGCGACCAAAATTGGTTCGGCTCACCGAGCCAAACCCTGATTTCGCAACTGGATTGTGGCTTTTGACCCATCCAGATCTTAAAGCCTCTCCCCGAGTCCGTGCCTTCTTAGACGTTGCGGCGCTAGAACTTAGCAAGCGCAAGGCAATGATCGAAGGTTCAGTACCATTTTCGACGATTAACGGAAGTGTTTAGCCGATATTCACAACTACCCGACCGCGAATTCCGCCCTTAAGGATGGTGGCCGCCTCGTCAATAACATCTTCGAATTTAATGGATCTTGTCATCGAATCGAGTGTTTTCATATCGAGATCGATTGCTAGACGCTTCCAAGCTTCGAGCCGACGTTGCATTGGGCACATAACGCTGTCAATGCCTAGAAGCGAGACGCCGCGTAGAATGAAGGGTGCGACGTTGGACGGAAGATCCATGCCTTGCGCCAATCCACAGGCGGCAATTGCTCCATGCGCCTTCGTCATTGAAATCGCGTTGGCCAATGTGTGAGATCCAACTGAATCGATACCTGCAGCCCAACGCTCCTTACCCAGTGGGCGCCCGGGCTCGGACAACTCCTTGCGATCCATGATTTCGGACGCACCAAGGGATTTCAGATAGTCAGCTTCCGATAAGCGACCAGTTGAAGCTATTACATGCCAACCTAATTTTGCGAGGAGAGCAATTGCCACCGAGCCAACGCCACCTGCGGCTCCGGTGACCAATGCAGGACCGTCAGTCGGTTTCAATCCATGGCGCTCTAACGCCAAAACCGACAACATGGCCGTATAGCCCGCGGTACCGATGGCCATTGCATGGTGCGCATCTATACCTTTGGGAAGTTTAATCAACCAGTCGCCTTTGACGCGAGCTTTCTCAGAATAGCCACCGAAATGGGTCTCAGAAAGGCCGAAACCGTTTAAAAGCACGGTATCGCCCGCGATAAAGCCTGCGTGAGTTGATTTTTCAACGACGCCCGCAAAATCGATACCTGCGATCATTGGAAACTTGCGTGGAACCCCTGATTTTCCCGAAAGGACCAACCCATCCTTATAATTGATCGTTGAATGCGTGATTCGAACGGTAACATCGCCGTCCATGAGTTCCGAATCGGTGAGTTCGGTCCAACCAACCTGCTGGGCGCCAGCCTCGTCCTTCGTTACCATTAGTGCCTTAAACGTACTCATGTCCGCTACTCCATCTGAGAAAGTGTTAGAAAGGTTCAATTAAGCGAGTTTCGGCTCACTGCGCAGCACTGGGCGTTCGCTTATTGGAAGATTGATAAGAGCCGATGCTATTCCCAGCGCAATCGACAGCCACCACACCACCATGTATGAGCCTGTCTTCTCATATAGTGTGCCACCGAGCCAAACGCCGAGAAAACCGCCAAGCTGGTGCGAGAAAAACGCAAAGCCGTACAGCATCGAAAGATATCGTGTACCGAACATTACAGCGACAAGGCTGGATGTCGGTGGGACGGTTGATAGCCATAAAAAGCCCATCGCAAGACCAAACAGTAGCGCATTAGTCGGTGAAGCGGGAGCCAAGATAAAGCAAAAAACGGAAACCGAGCGGCCTAAGTAAATCACAGATAAGATCCAACGCTTTGGCATTCGACCAGACAACCAACCAGCGGTTAGAGAGCCTACCGCATTGGCAAGACCGATCACCGCTAGGGTCCAGCCGCCAACCCATGCGGGCATGCCAATATCGCTTAGATAGGCAGGCAGGTGGGCCGTTATGAAGGCCAATTGAAAACCGCAGGTGAAAAAACCAATCACAAGCATAACATAGCTTGGATGACGGAATGCCTCGCTTAGTGCGGACATTACAGACTGTTTTGGGTTGATATCGGTAGCAGCAGATTTGAGTGAGCGGGTGGCCAAGGGCAGTGAAAGGGGTAGTACGAAGAGAAGTGTGATCGAAAACAGCATGAGTGTTTCTTGCCAGCCGACCGTGTCGATCAATGCACTTCCAATTGGGGGAAACACGAATTGCCCAAAAGATCCTGCAGCAGTACCAGCACCGAAAGCTAGACCTCGCCATTTTTCTGGCAGAAGTTTGCCAAAGGCGCCAATAACTAAATTGAACGAGCAGCCAGAAAGGCCAAAGCCGATGAGGGCTCCTGTACCAACCGTTAACATGCTGGGTTCAGACGAATTGGCCATAACGACCAAGCCTGCCGCATAGAGCAGGGCCCCGAGGCACAACATTTTAATGGTTCCAAACCGATCAGCCAATGCGCCAGCGAAAGGTTGGCCTACCCCCCATAGCAGGTTCTGGAGTGCGATTGCGAAAGAGAAAATTTCGCGACCCCAGCCATATTCATGCGACATAGGCAATTGAAACAAGCCTGCAGACGCGCGGGGACCAAAGGTAATGAACCCGATCAAACAACCACACACCAGAATAACTTCAGGCGAAAACTGCCGCGCTTTTATTGCCTTCGGATCGTTCATTTTTTTCTCCATTTCAACCATCCTATAGCTTCAAGCTGGCTGTATAGCGAGGGGTGAAGCTTTCGCAGGAGGTTCTCATAAAGGCCTATTTTTCTGTCATGCGGGCGAGGACATGATCGAGAGAGCATATTCCTTTTGTTGGGATTGCTTTTTTATGACAGATCGGCGAAGCACGATTGATCTCGCAACTGCGAAATGGGGTGCCGTTATGGCTAAATGGGTATACACTTTTGGGGATGGACAGGCCGAGGGCGAGTCCTCCATGCGTAACCTACTGGGCGGAAAAGGGGCGAATTTGGCCGAAATGAGCAATTTAGGATTGCCCGTTCCCCCCGGCTTTACGATTATCACCGAGGTTTGCACTTATTTCTATGACCAAGGGAAAGTTTACCCTACCGAACTAGAGGCGGAAGTATCGTCAGCCCTTGATCGTGTTGGCTTAATAACAGGCAAGCGCTTTGGAGACGCTGCCAACCCCCTCCTTGTTTCGGTCCGCTCGGGGGCACGCGCATCTATGCCGGGCATGATGGATACTGTTTTGAATCTAGGACTAAACGACGTTACCGTTGCGGCATTGGCGAATGGCTCCGGCGACGCTCGTTTTGCTTGGGATTCCTATCGCCGCTTTATCCAAATGTATTCGGATGTCGTACTTGGCGTGGACCATTATCATTTTGAGGACATTCTCGAAACCGCCAAAGAGCGTCGCGGCTACGCGCTCGACACGGATCTTTCGGGGGAAGAGTGGAAGGCGATTGTTGCGGATTATAAGGCGGTTGTTGAAAGCGAGCTTGGTAAGCCTTTTCCGCAAGATCCCCATGAGCAATTATGGGGCGCCATTGGAGCCGTGTTTGGCTCATGGATGAACGCGAGAGCGAACAAATACCGCGAATTGCATGGCATTCCGGCGAGCTGGGGCACGGCAGTGAACGTTCAGGCCATGGTGTTCGGCAATCTTGGCGAGACATCTGCCACCGGCGTGGCCTTTACGCGCAATCCATCAACGGGTGCCAAGGAGCTCTATGGCGAGTTCCTGATTAATGCACAGGGTGAGGATGTGGTGGCCGGAATCCGGACGCCGCAGGATATAACAGAGATTGCTCGCCTTGCGGCGGGCTCTGAGCGGCCTTCGCTTGAGCGGGCTATGCCCGAGGCCTTCAAGGAGTTTTTGCGGATTTGCGGGCTATTGGAACGGCATTATCGCGATATTCAGGATGTCGAGTTCACCATCGAGCGCGGCAAATTATGGATGCTGCAGACGCGCAATGGCAAACGGACGGCCAAAGCGGCATTAAAAATCGCGGTCGATCTGGCGGCGGAAGGCCTAATTTCGCGGGAAGAAGCGGTGGGTCGCATTGATCCGGCATCGCTTGACCAGCTTTTGCACCCAACCATTGATCCAACGGCTGAGCGGAAGGTGATGGCGTCCGGGTTGCCCGCTTCACCGGGGGCAGCGACTGGGGAAATCGTATTGGATTCCGACGAGGCAGAGGCGGCAAAGGCTGCAGGGCGCAAGGTTATTCTGGTTCGGGTTGAAACCTCGCCTGAGGACATTCACGGCATGCATGCGGCGGAAGGGATATTGACAGCCCGTGGTGGCATGACATCGCATGCCGCCGTTGTGGCGCGTGGCATGGGTAAGCCCTGCGTTTCGGGGGCGGGAATGCTAAAGGTGGATATGGCTGCTGGAACGGTAAGTGCTCCCGGAATCATGCTAAAAAAAGGCGATTTCATCACGATTGATGGCTCAACTGGGCAGGTTTTGATGGGACAGGTTAAAATGATCGAGCCTGAAATGTCGGGTGAATTCGGTACATTAATGGGCTGGGCCGATGGTGTTCGTCGCATGGCGGTGCGGGCCAATGCGGAAACACCGTTGGATGCGCGCACGGCTCGGAATTTTGGCGCAGAGGGCATTGGTCTTTGCCGCACCGAGCATATGTTCTTTGAAGGCGAGCGT
>Ga0007795_10000090_pt1 | contig 21125 bp, 26 predicted proteins | sample CryBogmetaGMA1M_FD_60369 | JGI IMG/M metagenome (GOLD analysis project Ga0007795, IMG submission 60369) | Freshwater microbial communities from Crystal Bog, Wisconsin, USA - MA1M | ecosystem: Environmental > Aquatic > Freshwater > Lake | place: Crystal Bog, Wisconsin, USA | collected 2009-07-06
CTAGGGAATTTAATATGAAAGTAGTAGCCTTTGAAAGAAGCGTACAGGGAACGGGTGCGAGCCGCCGTCTGCGCAATTCCGGAAAAACTCCGGGAATCGTTTACGGTAGTAAAGATCCAGCCGCTGTTATCGAGTTAGACCACAACGCACTGTTTCATGCTCTCCGTAAAGAAGCATTTCACTCGTCTATTTTAGATTTGGAAATCGGCGGAAAAACACAAAAAGTGTTGTTGCGTGATTACCAAATGCATCCATTTAAGCCATTGGTATTGCACATTGACTTCCAGCGCGTATCCGCGACTGAGAAAGTTCATATGCGCGTTCCATTGCATTTCACTAATGCTGAGGTTTCAGCTGCCGTGAAATTGCAAGGTGCTGTTGTTAGCCACATCCTTAACGATCTGGAAATTTCTTGCTTGCCAGCAGACTTGCCAGGCTTTATTGAAGTGGACTTGAGCAAAATTGAAGTGGGTCATTCCATTCATGCAAAAGACGTTACGTTGCCAAAAGGTGTTAGCTTGGTATTACACGTTGAACAAGAGAACCCAGTGATTGCAAACGCACGTATTCCAGCAGTTAAAGCTGCAGAGACTGAGGAAGACGCTCCTGCAGCTGCTGCAGCTCCTGCTGCTGATGCTGCTGCTCCAGCTGCTCCTGCAGGCAAGGACAAAGATAAGTCTTAATTCGCTGAAATCTTATTTTTTGCATTCAGAAAGCCCGCGCAAGCGGGCTTTCTGTTTTCTTTTTTGTAGAAAAGCTTCTAAGTCTTTAAACTCTCCTTATGACTAAATTAATTGTTGGCCTTGGTAACCCTGGAGAGGAACACGAAGCAGATCGGCACAACGCCGGTTTCTGGTTTGTTGACGCCCTCGCCAAACAATTGAATGTTCGCTTTGAGTCTGAAAAACGCTTCCATGGAAAAGTTGCGAAAGCAAAATGGGAAGGTGAGGATCTCTTTCTTCTCAAGCCCAGCACTTATATGAATCTCAGCGGTCAAGCAGTAGGTGCACTTTGTCGCTTTCATAAAATTACACCCGCAGATATTTTGATCGTTCAGGACGAGCTTGATCTCAAGCCAGGAACTGCTCGAATTAAATTAGGTGGCGGCAATGGCGGTCATAATGGCTTAAAAGATATTCAAGCGCACCTGGGTACTCCTGACTATTGGCGCTTACGTCTAGGCATTGGCCATCCACGAGATGTCGCTGGTGATGGTCGTATCATGGACGTAGCCGATTATGTATTGCGTAGACCGCAACTGGCAGAGCAAAAATTGGTTGATAGCAGTATTGAAAATGGCCTACAAATCTTGCCACTATTCATAAGGGGTGACACCCAAACTGCCATGCTAGAACTTCACTCTAAAGGCTAGGTAGCATTTACCTTTTTACTTGCAGTTAATAACTTGTATTTAGCCATTAACTGCTCTTGAGATTCAGTGTATTGAGGGTGAAATGGAATGCAATCTACCGGGCAAACTTGGCGGCACTGAGGTGCATCATAGTGTCCAACGCATTCTGTACATTTATCGGGATTGATCTCGTAAATCTCAAGTCCCATATAAATGGCATCGTTAGGGCACTCAGGCTCGCACACATCGCAGTTGATGCATTCGTCCGTAATCATTAAGGCCATATATCTACTAACCTTACTTTTTAGCCTGGCTATTGCTCGCCATTTTTTTAACTAGCCATTTCTCAACCGATGGAAAAACAAATTTACTAACGTCACCACCCATCGATGCAATTTCACGCACAAACGTGCCAGAAATAAATTGATATTGATCAGAAGGTGTTAAGAAGAGAGTTTCAACATCGGGCAAGAGATAGCGATTCATACCGGCCATTTGGAACTCATACTCAAAGTCCGATACTGCCCGTAAGCCACGGACAATTACACGAGCATTGTGGTCGCGTGCAAAATCTTTTAACAAACCATCAAAGCCCACTACCTTCACATTAGAGTAATGGCTAAGGACTTCAGTAGCGATGTCAATTCGCTCTTCTAAAGAGAAGAAGGGGTGCTTACTGCGACTAGAAGCAACGCCCACAATGAGCTTATCAAAAATACTCGATGCGCGACGCACTAAATCCTCGTGACCACGAGTAAAGGGATCAAATGTTCCTGGGTATACAGCGACAGTCATAATTCTCCTAAGGCTTTATCAGCTATAGGCATGAGTTTAGCCTCTTCCACCTCGAAATAGACAAGCTTTTACCTGACCTGCCTCTAAGTATTTTCCACAATGCCAGTCTGGTAGAAGGGCCTCTATCTCCTCGCGAGCACGATTCGAGGGAAATTCGACATAAATACCACCCCCACGGGAATCATCACAAATACGGCCAGCCTCAATGATGCTTTGATCCAATAAGACAAAATCTTGAAAAGGGGGGTCTATGAAAATTAAATTTCTTGAGCCATCGGCCTGTTGCTTGAGATATTGCAAACCATCTCTATGAAGGATTTCTACCTTGCCGGTCACTGGTGAAGACTGTAATAAAGAAAAATTATTCATCAAATTTGCATGAGCTTTTTTATCTTTCTCCAATAACACCACGACATCAGCGCCGCGTGAAGCTGCCTCGAAACCCAGTGCTCCAGTACCAGCAAATAGATCTAAGCAATCTAAGCCTGCTAGATCCTGACCAAGCCAATTAAACAAGGTTTCTCTGATTCGATCAGTGGTGGGCCGTAATCCAGGTAGGTCTAAAACAGTTAGTAAGCGACTTCTCCAAACACCCCCGATGATACGTACTTTTTTGGGTGGCTCTATCCTGGAAGGCCTTGTGGGCTTATTTATTTTGCGCTCCTAGTACCACAATTTTCATGCGATCCATTGCTAGATATTTTTGGAACGCAGCACTTACCTGCTCTAAAGTGACTGCCTCCACTTGCTTGGTCCAGATCTCCATCGTGTCGAGCGGTAAATCATTCCAAGCAATTGATGAAACGTTATCCAAGAGTTTGCGATTGTTATCAATCCGCAATGGATAACCATTTACCAAATTGGATTTGGCAGCAAGTAACTCCGATGGCGTTGGCCCATCAGCAATAAACTTTGCAATCGTTGAACTCATGACCTCTAAGGCCATTGCAGCTTGATCGCTTTTGGTCTGCAGGCCAGCGCGAAAAATACCAGTATCTTTACCAGGAATAAAATAACTTGAGACACTATAGGCAAGCCCACGCTGCTCGCGTACCTCTGACATTAAACGGGATACAAAACCACCGCCACCTAATATGTAATTACCAACCAAAAGGGGGAAGTAATCCGGATCGCTACGAGTTACTGCTGTCATACCCATAGCGATATGCGCCTGCTGGGAATCAAACGGAATCTGAGTCTCGCGCTGTGCCAATGCTTCTACCGGCGAACGTGGTAGCTCAGGCAACTTAGCGATCGGAGTGCCAGACTGTGGAATCTTTTGCAGTAGTGCCTGCATGATTTCAGTAGCTTGGGCTTTATCAACATCGCCCACTATGCTCACAATCATTCGATCACTACGATAAAACTGTTGATGAAATTGAATTAAATCGTTCTTACCAATTGCAGCTATTGATTTGGTAGTTGGAGTGTTTCCAAGCGGGTAGTTGCCATAGACAGATTTTTTAAACCGTCTCTCAAGCATAAACTCTGGTTTAGTTTGTGCTTCAAGTAAATTTGTAATTGTCCTTTGCTTTTCGCGCTCCAGAATTGTCGCTTCATAAGTAGGCGAACTTAACATTGCTGCAGCTAATTTCACTGCCCGATCTCGTAAATCTTTTCTGCTTAAGCTGCGTATGCGCAAAATAGTACGTTCGCCACTGACAGATAAGCTAATATTGGCGCCCAAGTCTGCAATCTCATCTGCAATTTGAGCTTCGCTCAGCATGCCTTGCTGGCCCCTCACACCATAATTCATGAGGCCTGCAGTCATATCAGCTAAACCACTTTTACCAATGGGGTCGTAACGATCGCCAGCATTAATACTGACTTCAATATCGACCATCGGCAGTGTCTTGGTTTGAACTAAGAAACCTTTAGATCCCTTATAAGCATCGAGTTTTTCAATCGGTAAAATTGCATGAGCAATACCAAAGCAGCTAAATGTCAGAAGGCAAGTTGAAATAACTTTCTTGAGAGCATTCATTATTTGCCCTCCTTGCTTGCTTCAGATTTACGAGTCTGTGGATCAAGTACGGCAATTGTCAAGCCCTCATCTACTAAATATTTCTTAGCAACCGCTTGAACTTGTTCAGGCGTAATTGTTTGCATTTTCTCTAACATGTAGTCGATATCTTTCCAAGAAAATCCCGCCATCTCGGTGGTACCAATTTCCATTGCCTGGCCAAAAATACTGTCGCGCTTATAAATCTGATCAGAAAGTATGCGCACCTTAATGCGGGTTAACTCCGATTCTAAAATCCCTTTTTGCTTTAAATCGTCTAAAGCCTTACGAATACTTGCCTGGGCTTGGGCCACAGTCTTACCCTTTGCCATAGAAACATTGATCAAAAATAATTCTGGTCCACGAGAAATCATGTCATACCCAACACCAACATCATTGACTACTTTTTCTTGCTTCACTAGCGCTCTATTAAGACGGGCGTTGTCATAACCATCAAGTACGGCAGTCAGAAGCTCTAGTGCATAAGGCTCAGGATCATTCAACTTACCAGGCTCTAAGCGCGGCACCTTCCAAGCCATAGCCAGTTGGGCGCTATCAGCTGGCGCTTTTACCCAAACCTGCTTGATTCCTTTTTGAAGTGGCTCAATTTGAGGCTTACGTACTGGTAGATCATGCATTGCAATTGCACCGTAATACTTTTCAACGACTTTTCGAATTTGCTCAGGGTCTACATCGCCACTAATAACAACGGTTGCATTATTTGGTGCATACCAACTACGGTACCAGTCGCGCGCATCAGCAGCTTTCATATTCTGTAAGTCATTCATCCAGCCAACAACCGGGTGACGATAAGGCGAACTCATATAAGCAGTTGCCATAAGCGACTCATTTAAAAGGCTGCTCGGATTATCTTCTGTTCGTAAGCGACGCTCTTCCATGACTACCTGAATCTCTTTTAAGAATTCAGCATCATCAAAATTGAGATTAGACATTCGATCTGCTTCAAGCCTAATCACTTCATCGAGCTTAGATTTTTCAACTTGCTGAAAGTAGGCCGTGTAATCACGAGATGTAAATGCATTCTCGCGACCACCAACAGCGGCCACTAATCTAGAGAACTCTCCAGACTTCACTTTGTGAGTCCCTTTAAACATCATGTGTTCAAGAACATGCGCGACTCCAGTACGGCCGTTTACCTCATCTATCGAGCCGGCGCGATACCAAACCATATGGGCAACTGTGGGTGCACGATGATCCTCGCGAACAATCAGCTTTAATCCATTGTTGAGCATGAATTCGTGAGTATCCGCAGCACCGCTACTGGCAGCCCAAGTCAGCGGGGTGCAGAGTAAGAATAAAAAGCAAATTCGGAGTAAATTGGAACGCATCTGCTAAATCACCATATCCCAAGAATTAAATTGATAAGATGCAAGGATTAAATTGTATCGATTATGTTCGGCTTACGTAAAACCCTAGGATCCCTTTTCAAATCAAGCAAAACAGATGAGGCTTGGTTTGATACTTTGGAAGAATCACTCATTCAAAGTGATGTGGGCTTACCCACGACTGAACAATTGATTAGCAAGCTACGAAAAGCGGCTAAATCAGAAAAAGCCTCTAATCCCCATGAACTTCAAGGGCTTTTGATTGATGAAGTCAGCACTCTATTAAAGGTCTTAGAACCCTCACCCAATCCACTTTATGAATCTAGTAAAGCCAATATGCCAGAGGTATGGTTAGTAGTAGGGGTTAATGGGGCAGGCAAGACAACTACCATTGGCAAGCTTTGCAGGCTCTTTCAGTCTCAGGGCAAGTCAGTGCTTCTCGCTGCAGGCGATACCTTTAGAGCTGCTGCGCGCAATCAATTACAAGAATGGGGTGGTCGTAATCAAGTAGACGTCATTTCCCAAGAGGGTGGTGATGCTGCTGCAGTTGCGCATGACGCCATCCATTCTGCGATCTCGCGTAAAAGCGATATTTTGATTATTGATACTGCTGGTCGCCTTGCTACCCAAGAACACCTTATGGAGGAACTCAAGAAGGTAAAACGCGTCATTGGCAAAGCCCTTCCTGGAGCGCCTCACCATACTTTGCTGGTTCTGGATGGCAACACCGGTCAAAATGGTTTAAGCCAAGTGAAGGCCTTTCATGCAGCTTTAGGTCTGACTGGAATCATCGTTACCAAGCTCGATGGCACGGCTAAGGGGGGAGTTATCTGCGCCCTGGCATATACTCTCCAAGAAGGTCCAAAACCCGCCATACTGGCCCTTGGCAAAGGCGAGGGAATTAGTGATTTAGCCCCATTCACAGCCAGGCAATATTCATCAGAATTATTCAATTAAATCAGTAACTTATAGACTATATAAACGATTAGCACTCTCTTGACAGGAGTGCTAAAATAGGAGTTCTATTAACACACCACCTTAATAAAAAATGCTTCAACAGAAATCCGACAAACCGAATATGCAAAGACTGCCAGTCGCGCAGGCTGCGGCGGCGTCTGCATTTCCGATGCTGCCATCCCTTGGGGTTGGTACTCTTGATTCTTATATTGCGTACGTTAATCGCGTGCCAATGCTCAGCGCTGCAGAAGAGTTGCATCTTGCGCAGGAATTTCGTCGCACTGAAAATGTCGATGCTGCTAAAACTTTAGTTCTCTCCCATTTACGTCTCGTCGTTTCAGTTGCTCGACAATATCTTGGTTACGGTATTCCACACGCAGACCTCATTCAAGAAGGAAACATCGGCTTGATGAAGGCCGTTAAACGTTACGACCCAAATAATGGCGCACGTTTAGTTTCTTATGCGATTCATTGGATCAAAGCGGAGATTCATGAGTACATTCTCAAGAATTGGCGCTTAGTCAAAATGGCGACTACTAAGGCACAACGCAAGTTATTCTTTAACTTACGCAGCAATAAGCCCACTTTGAGTGCGCTTACTCCCAGTGAGATCAATGCTTTAGCTAAAGCGCTTGACGTCAAAGGCTCTGACGTAAAAGAAATGGAAATGCGTCTTGCTGGCGGCGATGTTGCACTTGAAGGTGATGGCTCTGATGAAGAAGCAGCCTATGCACCGATTCAGTGGCTTGCTGACAATAGCCAAGAACCGACAGAGCGCATTGCCAGTAATGAGACTGATGCACTCCAAGGCCCTAAGTTAGACCAAGCTTTAATGGCTCTAGATGAGCGTAGCCGTAACATTGTTCAATCACGCTGGCTCGCAATGGATGCCGATGGTAATGGCACAAAAACTTTGCACGATCTTGCAGATGAATATGGCATATCTGCTGAACGCGTCCGTCAAATTGAGACAGCAGCGCTCAAAAAAATGCGGGTCATGCTGCAAGCAGCTTGAGACCCTAAGCAGAACTTTCTTACTTTAAAAGCTCTTTCAAGTCATGCGCTAAGGTTTCGGGGCCTTGAGCATGCTTGATGTATAAACGTAAGCGGCCATCTGGATCAAACGCATAACTACCTGCTGTGTGATCCATCGTATAAGACCCAGGACTGATACCTGGGACCTTCTTGTAATAAATCTTGAAGTCTTTAGCGACTTTTTCTAAGGCGGCATCATCTGCTGGAAGAAGACCCAAGAATCGTGGATCAAATGCAGGTACATACTGCTTCAAAATCGCTGCGGTATCTCGCTGCGGATCGACAGTCACAAAAAGCACCTGCACCTTATCTGATTGAGGCCCTAAAATACTCATCACTTGCTGCATTTCAGTCAAGGTAGTTGGACAAATATCAGGGCACTGTGTGTAGCCAAAGAACATCACCACCACTTTGCCCTTAAAGTCAGCCAGCGTCCTCACCTTACCGTCCGGATCCAACAAACTAAAGTCTTTACCAAAGGCTGTACTACCAGTGATATCAATATTCTTAAATTCTGGCTTTGGACTACATGCTGTCAAAATCAACATCAGCGCTGCAATACAGCAAGCACGTAAAAAAGTAGTATTCATCTTAGAGGAAGTAGTGATCTATGAGCAGCGCTGCAAACAGCAAGGACAAATAGGTAATTGAAAAACGAAAAGTTTGTTTAGCAATAGCATCGCTATAAGAAATAAATAAAGCGATGGCATAGCCTAAAAATATTAATCCAAGAATAGTGGCGGAGACTAAGTAAACCATACCACTCATGCCGTAGATATACGGTAGCAGAGTTGCTGCAATTAATATTAATGTGTACAGGAGAATATTCAGTACCGTAAAGCGCTCGCCATGAGTGACTGGCAGCATCGGCAAACCCGACTGGACGTAGTCTTCGCGACGATATAAAGCTAAGGCCCAAAAATGTGGGGGCGTCCATACGAAAATAATCAGAACCAAAAGCCAGGCTTCAGCTGACACTGTATTGGTTACGGCCGCCCAACCGAGTGCTGGCGGCATTGCCCCAGAAAGACCGCCAATCACAATATTTTGTGGTGTTGCTGGCTTTAAGAGCCAGGTATAAATCACTGCATAACCTACAAAGGTTGCCAAGGTTAGCCACATCGTCAGTGGATTGCAAAAGTTCCACAAAATAATCATGCCGATTGAGCCCAGAATGATCGAGAAAACAATGATCTGAAACGGTGTTACTTGGCCGGTTGCTGATGGCCGCCAAGAAGTGCGCCGCATCTTTGCATCGACTGCTTGCTCAATTAAACAATTCACAGCAAACGCTGCACCAGCCAATAACCATATACCAACTACTCCACCAATGAGAACGGGATAGGGAACCATTCCGGGGGTAGCCAGAAACATGCCAATCAAGGCGCAAAAAACGGCAAGTTGAGTCACTCTGGGTTTGGTTAAAACCCAGTATTGACGCCAACGTGGCATGACCGCAGGCCTTAATGTTTGAGGTGTACTCATAAGCTTGCTATTTTCTTTTGAGCAGCTGGGTGCCAGGATGCCCACTCAGTCATTCTGACCAAACAGAATACTAGAGCTGCTGAGCCCGCGGTATGCAATAGAGCCGCTAACAATGGCCACTGAAATATGACATTTGAGATACCAGTAATGACTTGCAGTAAAAGTAACGCTAGCAAAAGTTTTGCAAAGCGGCCAAGGCCATATAAGACTGGGGTTGTCAATTTCAGAGCCTGTAGACCCAATACGCCTAAGACAATTAAAACGAAAAACGCAAATAGACGATGGGCCCAATGAATTGTTTGTAAAGCTGTTGGCGAAATAAATTCACCTTGAGCATTCAGACCTAATTGACGCCAAAGCGTAAAGCCCTCTCCCCAATTGGTTTCTGGCCACACACTTCCCAAGCAGGTTGGAAAATCAGGACAAGCCAATACGGCGTAATTAGTGCTGACCCAAGCACCTAAAAATATTTGAATGGAAAGCACCACAAAAGCAATAAGTAACAGTTGAGCTGGTAAAGGACGAATGCGCAGAGTATGAACCGAAGAACTCTGCTCCCAAGCTTGCTGAGCATAAACAGTTAAGCAAGCTAATAAAAGCAAGGCAAGCATCAAATGTATCGTCACAATAATGGGCTGCAATTTAAGCGTAACAGTCCAAGCACCAAAAGCCCCCTGCATACATACCAGTAAGAGTAAACCTAAACTACAAACCAAAGGAGATTTTCCTAAGGACTTCAACTTACTGAAAGCCATACCTACTTGCACCAAAATTAAGGCACCCACTGTCATTGCAAGATAGCGATGAATCATTTCTATCCAAGCCTTAATAACCGTGACGGGGCCACTAGGCATGGCAGTTTCAGCCTGCTGTATTTCTCCAAGAGCATGAAAAGGGTTAGAGACCCCATAGCACCCCGGCCAGTCAGGACAACCAAGGCCTGAGTCAGTTAGGCGGGTAAACGCACCAAACACAATCAGATCAAAAGTCATAAAGACTAATACCCAATTGAGTTTTTGGAAAAAACTATAGCCCGGTCTTGTCCAAAGATAAGCCAATGGCAGGCCTGCGAATACGATTGCAATGGCAGCCAACTCTAAGAACAAAACAAAAGTAGGCATTACAGATTTTCACCCTTGTGATTGAGCTTCAAGAGCTTTTCTAAATCTTTTTTAATGAAGGCAAATTCCTTTGGAGAATTGGTGACCGGGAAATACATCATCTTCGCTGGACTTGGATCAATCAACTGAATTTGTTGGCCAGCGCCTTCTTTATTGAGCCAAGCTTCAAATTCAGCCCTCAATTGAGGCTCCGCTGGTGGCGTAATAATCTTGAAACCAGCCACTTGCTCGTCATAAGCCTTTGCAACTTCAGGATCAACAGGCTTGCCATCGGTATTGACCCACAGAAGTTGAACGCGCTTACTTTCTCTACCCATAGCAACTTTCACTTGTCGCATCAAAAAGAAAGCCTCAATACATTTGTCATCTTTAATCTGGCATTCACCAGCTGGACGCGCGATCAATAAAGTCCATTTGCCTTGTAGCGGAGTATCTAGCCATGCGGAATTGAATTCTTGGGCTGGATAAATCAAAGTCCCAAAGTTTGTCTTACCCCAGTCAGGCTTAATCACGTAATACGCTAGATAAGACGCAATTACTGGCGCAGCACACGCAAGCAATAATAAGAGCATTTGGATGCGACCACGACGAGTCTGCGCACTGATCGCCACTGAATCAGTCTGCGAAGCTGGTATTAATAACTCTTTATCACTCACCTTTGATCCTCTTTCATATCGCGCTTCCAATGTTGCCGCAGGCCAGTAATCAACCAAAACAAGAAACCTAAAACTGCTAGAGCAAACCACTGGAATGCATAAGCATAATGGCGATCAACCCCGGTCGTTAGTGGAGCCCACTCACGCAATAAGCCATCATCATTGCCAGTATCTACCTCTCTCAAAATAAAAGGGCTTTGTACCCAACCTCGTAGCTTGCCTTCAGCTGATAAATCAAAATTTTGCTCAATGCGTGGCTTACCAGTATCTATGGCGGCTTTACCCTCACCTAGGGCATAGACCTTACCGGGATGGGCAAATACGACACCCTCAATATTGACCAGATTGCCTGGTGTTTTCACTGGTGGCAAGGACTCTCGATTCTCATTATTACGCGGCACCCAACCCCGATTGATCCAGAGAATTTCATTACGCCCAGCCAGCTGTAAGGGCATCATGAGATAAAAGCCAGACTGTGAGGCATTACTACTGGCAGGAGGAATTGGTCTTGGCCGGTTATCTAGCCAAATTGCTGCCTCTGGAATATATTGTCCACGCGCAATCATGCGACGCTCACTCGCATCCTCTAGGGTCAAATGGCCAGCATTTGCACTTAAAATTGGCATCTGTTGTCGAGCCAACAAATTAGCAGCTAAGGCAATTTTCCCTTCAGCCCGATTCAATTGCCAAATACCAGCAGTACAAGCAATTGCAATAACCAGCAGGGCTGATACAGTAGCAACAATGCGCTTAGCGATGAGGGCAGTAAAAAGATTACTCAAGAGATTTAAAAATAAGGATTTGAGATGAAGTGGATTATTCCAATTGTCCTACTAATGATTGTTGGCAGCTTAGGATCAGCTCTGTATTACATGATGAAAGATAGGGGCAACAGCTCTAGAATGGTTCGCTCACTCATGCTGCGTATTGGACTATCACTTACGCTTTTTATTGGAATTCTCCTGGCCTATTACTTTGGCCTGATTGAAGCTACTGGCATTAAAGTTGGCACAAACTAAAGCCTGATTTATCGGACTAGAGCGCCTAAAACCAATCGGGGCTTAAGGCCCCGATTTTTTATATCACTTACATCCAGTACACAACGATGTAAAGACCGAGCCAGACAACGTCTACAAAGTGCCAGTACCAAGCAGCGCCTTCAAATGCAAAGTGATTCGTAGAGGTAAAGTCACCACGAATCATGCGACGCAAAACAATCGCTAGCATAGTGCCACCAAGGAAGACATGAAAACCATGAAAACCAGTCAACATGAAAAAGGTTGAGCCATAAATACCAGAGGTCAATTTCAAGTTGAGCTCATGGTAAGCATGGTAGTACTCGTAAGCTTGAAAGCCCAAGAAGATAGCACCCAAACCAACAGTTGCAGCCAAGGCAATGATCGCCTTCTTCATGTGGTTTTGAACAAGCGCATGGTGCGAAATTGTGATCGTTACACCCGAGCTCAACAGCAAGAAAGTATTCAAGGTAGGAATCGGCCAAGGACCCATGGTGGTGAATTTCTCAACCAAACCAGCAGGACCATCGTTAGGCCAAGCTGCTGAGAAGTTAGGCCAAATCAACTTACTTTCAACATCGCCTAACCAAGGCATCGCAATATTACGTGCATAAAACAATGCAGAAAAGAAAGCTGCAAAGAACATGATTTCAGAGAAGATGAACCAAGCCATTGACCAGCGATAGGAAACATCTACATTGACGCCATTCTTACCAGAATTTGACTCAGCAATCGTGTCGCCAAACCAGTTGTAAAGCACGAATAGAATCCATGCCACGCCAGCTAAGCTCAGGGCACCGCCCCAAGACGTATGATTTACCCAGCCAGACATACCAGCACCAAAGGCAATTAAGCCGGCCGCTGCCATAGCAGGGTGTCTAGATAGTGCTGGGACAAAATAGTATGGGGTTGAATTGGACGACATCTTATTCTCTCTATTCAATCAAAAAATAATCAATGGGAAACAACTGCTTTCACTATTAATAGCAGGATAGCCATGAAAACCAAGGCGCCCACAACACCCGCAATAATAATGTGTACAAAACTGAGTGAAGCTACATCTTCCTGCAAACCTGCTTTTTTACGCACTCCTAAGAAACCCCACATAACGGCTTTCATAGACTGCATAAAGCTACTCTTTTTCTTCATAACACTACCTTTGATTTAGGCGCTGGAGGCGTACCGCCCAACCCCAACTCAAAGAAGGTATATGACAAGGTGATTGTCTTTACATCATCAGGCAATCCTGCATCAATCACAAACACGACCGGCATCTTCTTGGTTTCATTTACTGATAGTGTTTGTTCCTGGAAACAAAAACACTCTAATTTAGTAAAAAACTCTGTTGCACTTTTGGGTGCGTAGCTGGGTATCGCTTGAGCACGAACTGTCCGACCAAGATTATTTGTGACTTCATACACAATCTCAGTCATTTCACCAGGATGAACTTCCAAAAAATTCTTCACGGGCTTGAAAGTGAAAGGCCCTCTGCTATTGGAGTCAAATTCAATAGTTACCGTGCGCGCATAGTTTACCTGTGTGTTGCCAACTCGATTGGGACTAAAGGCTCGTACACCATAGTCATTCTTACTGGTAACTACATTGATTCCGGTCACCTCACATAAGGCCTTATACATGGGAACTAAAGCATAACCAAAACCAAACATCATCACAGCTGCGATCAAGAGCTTTAACAAAATCTGGCGATTTAAATTTTGAGTAGTAACCATCGCAATATACGGGATTAACCCAACCAGCTCCGTTTGATCACAATTCCAATAAAAAAGACTAGAACAATGCTGAGAAGAACAAACCCTAATCTACGATTACTCGCAAGTAGGGCTTGTTTTTCCGAAGAATTAAATTCCTGCTTCACGCATTTGCTCTTTACTAGGTGGAGTCTCAAAAGTATGATGCGGCGCTGGTGAAGGTATTGTCCACTCCAAGCCTTTGGCACCATCCCATGGATTCATGGCAGCTTTTTGTCCACGACCACGATAAGCAGGCATTACTACGAAGAGCAAGAAATACACTTGTGATAAACCAAAGCCCAAGGCGCCAATGGAAGCAACCATATTGAAGTCGGCAAACTGGGTTGGGTAATCCGCATAACGACGCGGCATACCAGCCAAGCCCAAGAAATGCATTGGGAAGAAGGTCAGGTTAAAGAAAATCATGGAGGACCAGAAATGGATCTTGCCACGAGCTTCACTAGCCATATAACCGGTCCACTTAGGACACCAGTAGTAAAAACCAGCGAACATTGCAAATAAGGAGCCTGCTACCAAAACATAATGGAAATGCGCTACTACGTAGTAAGTATCTTGAACACCAATATCAATTGGAGCCATAGCGAGAATCAAACCAGTGAAGCCACCCATTGTGAAAACGAAAATAAAACCAATGGCCCACAACATTGGAGTTTCAAAAGACAGAGAACCCTTCCACATCGTTGCAACCCAGTTAAAAATCTTCACGCCAGTTGGCACAGCAATCAACATCGTTGCATACATGAAGAACAGCTGACCGGTCACAGGCATACCAGTTGCAAACATGTGGTGCGCCCAAACAATAAATGACAAGATCGCAATAGACGATGTTGCATAAACCATAGAGCTATAACCAAACAACGTTTTTCTGGAGAACACTGGAACAATTTCACTGACGATTCCAAACGCTGGAAGAATCATGATGTAAACCTCTGGGTGACCAAAGAACCAGAAAATATGCTGGAACATCACTGGGTCACCGCCACCTACAGCAGAGAAAAAGGAAGTACCAAAATGGCGGTCAGTCAGTACCATGGTGATTGCGCCAGCCAAGACAGGCATCACAGCAATCAATAGGTAGGCAGTAATCAACCAAGTCCAGCAGAACATTGGCATCTTCATCAAAGTTAATCCAGGAGCGCGCATATTCAAGATGGTCACGACGATATTGATCGAACCCATGATGGAAGAGGCGCCCAATAAATGCAGAGCAAAAATTGCCATGTCCATTCCAGGGCCCATCTGCAAACTCAGTGGGGCGTAGATTGTCCAGCCGCCTGACGGAGCGCCGCCAGGAACAAGGAAGGAGCCAAATAGTAAGATTGCGGCCACTGGCAAAATCCAGAAGCTAAAGTTATTCATACGAGCAAATGCCATATCGGATGCGCCGATTTGTAAAGGCACCATCCAGTTAGCAAAACCAACGAAGGCCGGCATGATCGCACCGAACACCATAACCAAACCATGCATGGTGGTTAATTGATTAAAGAATTCTGGGCGGAAGAATTGCAAGCCTGGCTGGAATAATTCCAAACGGATTCCCAAGGCCATCACACCACCAGCTAATAAGCTAACAAACGAGAAGATCAAATACATTGTGCCAATGTCTTTGTGGTTGGTTGCGAACAACCAACGGCGCCAACCATGTGGCGTGTGATCATCATGCGCATGATCGTGTGCGTGGTCTATGGTGGTAGAGACTGTGCTCATGGTTTACTCCGGTTTCGTTTTATCTGTATTAATAAATGGTTTACTTACTGCCTCGTGCGGTAATAATTTCTTGGGTCTGAATAATTTCACCCGTCTTATTACCCCATGAATTACGGGTATAGGTCATTACTGCAGCAATATCGCCATCAGAAATCACGCCAGCCCATTTTGGCATTGCGTTTTTACCATTGATGAGAATGTTGTATTGACCTGCCTTTGGACCCAATACAACTTTGCTGCCATCTAAAGCTGGGAATGAGCCGGCGCCTTTGCCATTTGCCTGATGGCAAGCAGCGCAATTGGCTGCATATACTTTTGCGCCGCGCTCTTTTTGTTCGTCCAGGGTGTAAACCTTAGATGGATCTTCGCCAGCACCGCCCATCTCTTTTTTCTTTTCAGCAACCCATGCTGTGTAGTCTTCTTGTGAAACAACTCTCACAACAATAGGCATAAACGCATGCTGTGCACCACACAATTCAGAACACTGTCCGCGGAATGTGCCAATCGTTTCAGCCTTAAACCATGTGTCCCGTACAAATCCTGGAATTGCATCTTGCTTCACGCCAAAAGCTGGAATAGTCCAAGCATGAATGACGTCATTAGCGGTAGTAATTAAACGAATTTTCTTACCAACAGGGACAACCATTTCGTTATCCACTTCCATCAAATACGTATTGGATTTTGGTGCGAGATTGTTAATTGCCTCACGTGAAGTTGACAGGGTCGATAAAAAGCTAATACCTTCACCCTCACCTTTGATGTAGTCATAACCCCATTTCCACTGATAGCCAGTAGTTTTGATGGTGATATCTGAATTAGTTGTATCTTTCATCGCCACAACGGTTTTAGTTGCGGGCAATGCCATGCCAATAACAATCAAGAGCGGAATGACAGTCCAAATAATTTCCACTGTTGTGCTCTCGTGGAAAGAGGCTGATTTATGGCCCAAGGATTTACGATGTTTGAGGATGGAATAAAACATCACTCCAAATACACCGACAAAAATTACTGCGCAGATCACCAACATCATCCAATGTAGCCAGTGAATTTCTTGCATGATTTTGGTGGCAGGTGCTGCAAAATTAAGCTGGTTTACAGCGGGTCCACCAGGCATGTTTTCCGTTGCCTGCGCAAAAGCAGTTCCAAAGGCTGCTATTAAATAGAGCGAAGCCCTAGTGACTTTTCCAAATAAATTCATCTTATTCTCTGTTTATTGTCGTGAGCAAAGTGCTTAAGTACCCTAAAAATGCTCAAAAAAGCGGTTTTAAGCCATTACGTACTGCGTTGATTATAGGGTTAATTGTGCACAACAACAAATCTGGATAAGCTGGTCTGATTCAATCTTGACAAAGCTTAAAATGATAGTGAGCACTCACACTTAAGCAGGATACTACCTAGTCTTGCGCCTAATTTGATTTACATCAATATAGGCAACACTCTCTTGCGCCAAAGCAAGATGCTTTCCAAGTGCCCAAGCATGCCCATACACCACCTCTAAAGTCATTTTTTGAGGCAAAACACCCCCTTTTAAGACTTCAGATATAGGCATATGGAGCAATTTGAGTGCTTCTGCATCAATCATTAGCAGAGCATCTGACTTGTAATCAAGATTGATAAATTCCATATCCATTACCGGATCGGAGAAGCGCTCTCCCAAAAGAGCATCGCCAATATCGTGCATATCCCAAGGGCTCAATAAATTCTTCAACTGAAGCAGGCCAGGCTCAAGAGCACGGAGCTCTTTTCCAGTATCGGGTCCTAAATAGCTAAATGTGATTAGGCCGCCCTCTCGCAACACACGCCAACACTCTTTCAAGAAATGTCTTGGATCAGGTAAGTCTTGTAGCAAGAGATTACTAAATACCAAATCAACAGAATTATCAGGAAGATTAAATTTACCTTTTGCTAAGTAATCAGCCAAAGAGCTTGTATTTCCACTAAACAAAGAGCGCCAATGCGACATCGCTTTTGAACGCCACATGTCAAATCGTGTAATACCCTCCTCCGTAAGACTATGCATATTTGCAGAGGAATAGCGTTTTGCAAAAGATGCTAAATGCTTGCCAGGAAAATCCGGAATAATTAATACATCTTTGACATCGAGTTTGACGATGCTGAGTTTTTGCAACATACGGTCTGCAATTTCATCTTGTAACCATCTGATTGGCTGGGTCATTCGCTCAGTATACTCAGCGCCCCATGCAATTTCTAGAGAAGATTTTTCAATCCACTAATAGGCAAGTTTTACCAAGCGCTTGCATCGCATGCGAGCGCTATCAACAGCATTCGCTTTGCGCGCACTGTTTACAATCTTTGAATATGCATGGCTTATTCAATTATGAATGCTGCCATCAATGCGGCATCACTTTGAATGCCTCAGAACTCAAAGAACAGCGCTGCACACAGTGCAATCTTGATCCCCCATATTTTGATGAGACATATTGCCTAGATCGCTATGAAGGAATACTGCAACATGCGATCCATCAACTGAAATATCAAAAGCGTCTAGCCTATGCACATGGCTTAGCAAATGTATGGAATCACTTTTTTCCAAAACAAATCGAAAATATCAGGGCAAGTTATCTTCTACCTGTGCCGCTAAGTACTCAAAAATTATCTGCAAGGGGCTTTAATCAAAGCTGGGAAATTGCGCGCAGAATTAGTTGTAATTCAGGAATTAGAAAGCTACCTCATGTACTCAAGCGCCACCACCACAAACATCAACAAGCCGGAGGTAAGCTTGAAACGCGATATTTAGCTGTTGCCGGAATGTTTTATCTTGATAGTCACTTTATTACAGCTCTTCGTGGTCAAAGCATCATCATTTTTGATGATGTAATGACTAGCGGAGCCACTCTGAATGAAATTGCCCGCGTTCTGAAGGACAATGGTGCATCACATATCACTAACTGGGTTTTGCTTAGAACCGTAAAATTACTGCATGTTTAATATTGTTTTATTCGAACCAGAAATCCCTCCCAATACAGGCAATATCATTCGGCTCTGCGCTAACACTGGGGCAAAGCTACATTTAATTGAGCCTTTAGGTTTTCCGATGGAAGATGCCAAGCTGCGGAGGGCGGGGCTTGACTATCACGAGTTCGCAAAAGTAAAAGTTCATGTTAATTGGGCACAGTTTCTAAAAGATGAACAGCCGGATCCACAACATCTTTTCGCTTTAACCACTAAAGGTAGTAGTCAGTTTCATGAGGGCAAATATACCCCCAATGATTACTTTGTTTTTGGCTCTGAAACCAAAGGCATTAGTGATGAAGTTCGGAACTCCATCATAGAAAAGAATCGCATGCGCTTAGTAATGCAAGATAGCAGCCGAAGTTTGAACTTATCTAATACAGTAGCGATTGTGGTGTATGAGGCCTGGCGCCAAAACGGCCTTGCGGGCGGTAAGTAGGCGTTAAATTACTAGACGCAACTAAGCTTCTATTTTTGGGTCACGCCCCATTAACTTCTTAAGCCCTTCTTGTGGCGAAAGTCTACCGGCTAATACCTCGCCCATCATCGCCGTAATTGGCATCTCTACACCCAAGCGCCTTGATAGATCGCCAACTGCAGCGGCACAAAGCACACCTTCGGCAACATGGCCTAAATTAGACAATATCTCAGCCAATGGCTTGCCTGCAGCAAGTTCAAGACCAACCCGTCGGTTGCGAGAAAGATCTCCGGTTGCTGTCAATATCAAGTCGCCAGCACCAGTCAGACCCATGCAGGTTTCTGATCTTCCGCCAGCCGCTTTCACCAGACGCATCATTTCAGCTAAGCCACGTGTAAGAACAGCGGCCCTTGCATTCAAGCCTAAATCTAAGCCATCGCCAATACCAGCAGCAATAGCTAAAACATTTTTGACGGCACCCCCTAGCTCCACGCCAACTAAATCATCAGTTGAATAGACGCGCATATTGCCATGATGAAAAGCTGCTTGAGCTGCAATACACAAATCTGCAGAGGTACTGGCAATAGTTAATGCGCATGGCATTCCAGAGCCCACCTCAGATGCAAAGCTAGGGCCAGATAATGCGCCATAGGAATGCGAAATACCATGGCTATGTAGCTTATCTTCTCGCTCAACCACTTCGTGTGGCAGCAAAGCTGTAGCTGGCTCCAAACCTTTGCAGAGCCAAATAATATTTAAAGAATGTTCTGCAATTTTTAATACCTGGGCAATTGTTTCTGAGAGTGCAGACATTGGTGTGGCAATCACCAATAGATCATCAACAGAAAGCCTCTTAATAGCGGCTGAGAGGTTACTTTCTAATGTAATATTTTTAGGCAGCTGAATGCCGGGCAGATAGGAGTAATTCTCACCACTCTTTTCAATAGCTGCCAACTGATCTTTGCTACGAGACCATAAACAGACATCTCCAGCCTTAAGGTGACGGGCCGCTTGTGCGGCCATCGCTGTTCCCCAAGCTCCAGCACCAATCAGGGTCACTTTCATGATCTGTCGGCTCGCAGTTTAGGCCTAATGAGGAAGAATTATTTTGCTCTCATCAGTGGCTCCACTTTCTTCGCCAGCTGCCTGTTGAGCTTGCATGAGACGATGCTCATACATGCCATGGAAGTTGATCTCATTCAGATGAATCGGCTGAAAGCCTGCACGACTGATAATGTCAGCAATGTTTGAACGAAGATATGGGTACAAAATAGTTGGGCAAGTAATGCCTAGCATTGGGTCCATTTGTTGCGGTGGAATATTATTAAACTCAAAAATACCAGCTTGCTTTGCTTCAACTAAAAATAAAACTTTTGAGTTAACTTTTGCAGTTACGGTGGAAAGAATCGCGACCTCAAAAATACCGGCACTTAATGGAGCAACTGCAACATCGAGTTCTACTTGCACTTGAGGCTCAGCAGCCACTGACAAAATCTGTGGCGCATTAGGCTGCTCCAAGGACAAATCCTTAAGGTAAATACGCTGAATTGCAAATCCAGGCTCTTTTGAATTATCTGCCTCTGCTTGAGGTGCGGAAGATTGTTCGGTCATTGCTATCTTTCTTGACGAATTAATACATTAAACCAATAAAGGATCGAGCTTACCTGCACGATCTAAAGCCACCAGATCATCGTATCCGCCAACGTGGGTCTCGCCAATATAAATTTGCGGAACCGTACGACGACCAGTACGAGTCATCATGAGCTCACGCTGAGCAGGGTCACGATCAATCAAAATCTTTTCTAAATTACTGACGCCTTTTTTGAGCAACAGCTTTTCAGCCATTACGCAATATGGACAAACTTGGGTGCTGTACATTATTACTTGGGGCATAAGTCTATTGCTTCACCAATGGAAGGGCGGCTTGTTTCCAAGCTTGTACGCCACCATCTAGAGTCCCAACATCCACAAAACCGAGTTTTTTAACCTCTGCAAGAGCTTTGCGAGAGTAGGAACCGGTTTCGCATACGAGTACTACGGGGTTCTTACGATCCAATTTGAGCTTCTCAATCGCAGCAGAGATCTCGGATGGGTTAATCAATTTAGCCCCTGGTAGTCGGCCCACTTTAAACACTTCTTCAGGGCGCAAATCTAAAACATAGGCCTTGCGACGATTAATCCAAATAGTGGCCTCAGTGGGCGACAAGCCTTTTCCGCCAATAAGCGTAGATAATGTAGGTTGAAAAAGCGCGGCCCCCGAAACCAAAAGGAGGGCAATAAGCGCTAAATTATCAATTTGAGTAAGAAAGTTCATCACTCGATTATAGAATGGCTCTATGAAACAACTTGTCATTATTCGTCACGGCGAATCTACCTGGAACCTTGAAAACCGCTTCACTGGCTGGGCCGACGTTGACTTAACCCCAAAAGGCATCCAACAAGCCCTATCAGCTGGTGAAAACCTCAAAAAAGCTGGTTATGAGTTTGATGT
>Ga0007795_10000091_pt1 | contig 21100 bp, 22 predicted proteins | sample CryBogmetaGMA1M_FD_60369 | JGI IMG/M metagenome (GOLD analysis project Ga0007795, IMG submission 60369) | Freshwater microbial communities from Crystal Bog, Wisconsin, USA - MA1M | ecosystem: Environmental > Aquatic > Freshwater > Lake | place: Crystal Bog, Wisconsin, USA | collected 2009-07-06
ATGATAAAAAGATAAAAGGTTCTTATTTTGATTTTAATACAAATGTAATTAAAAGATCTAAGATTTATAATGTTTATTTTAGAGAACTATTGAGATTCGTTAAAACCAATAATATTTGGTTGGAACTAAATTTTCACGAATATGATGATGATTTGTTACAATACAAAGAAGAGTTTCTACAATTTATAAATTATTACAATAAAAAAACACCTCTAGATTACAACATATTTACTTTTATGGATAACAAACATATATTAATAATTAATAATCTAGGTTCTTTAATGAAACAACAATTCGAATCTGGTAACATTTTCAAAATATGTGATAAATTCCCAAAAAATGTAAAGAGTATTCAGTATTATGAAAATGGTTACACATTTTTAAATAATGGTCACGATAGTTGTATACTAGAAACATCTTACAAAATATGCCAAAATATCAGACAATTAAATTTTGATGTCGCTATTATTTCTGCTGGAGCATATTCATGGTTATTTTCGAATTTCATTATTAATATTCTTAAAAAAGAGGTCTATGTGACGGGCGGTGATTTGCCATTATATTTTGGTATAATTACTAAACGTATAAAACATTTTAGCAGCGACAAAATTAATGAGTATTTTATTACAGTTCCAGATGAAATGAAACCACCGGGTTATGAAAAAATAGAGGACGGTTGTTACTGGTAAATAATATATTTAATGAAAAGGGACTTAAAGAGTCTTTAAATTGTTTTCGTAAAATATATTATTTATGTAGCCTTAGAACCACCCGCGACTAGGAAATCCGGAGCCAGCACCGTAGTTGCCATAAGCATTCGGAGCAGCGTGATCCAAATTATCTACTTGTGGTGCTAATTTGTGAATCGTGGGTGGAGTCGCTAAAGCACTTAATGTTGGCGACAATGGTCCTCCCGTAGCAAATGTATTGCTTAATACCTTGTTATTATCGAACTGTAAATGGCCACCGGGATAATTCGGAGCCATTGCCGCATGTGCTCCACCACGCATCATTCTTCTAGATTTTTTACTTCTATATTTCATTGATGCTAATGATTTACCACCACGCATCTTTCTGCTGTATCTTGAACGCATACGACTTTTCATTCGCTTAACGTATCTAGAACGTTTTGAACCCTTCATCTTATATTTTCTGGATATTTTATTTATTTTGCTTCTGTTAATTTTACCGCCTTTTTGAGCGCATGGATATATACCCGCAGCTCCTTGAACATTGCTTCCAGCTGGTGCCATAGTATGAGGACCGTCGGGTATTGTATTGCTACTAAATGCTATATTGGATGGATGCGAATTATCTACGTTTACTATCCTCGTATCCACTGTATTATAAGGTGTATGATAATTACTAATAGGATATGGCATTTATATATTATAACAAGATTATATCAACGCTTATAATTTTTATTTGTATTATGATTATTTGTACTATATTTATTTGTATTTGTATTTGTATTCATTGACAATTGGCTCCAATTCACAAGTCTATCCGACCGTTCTGCTAAACTGATTGGAGTCCATCTCTTAAATTTCGAATTATACTCACAATTCATTTTAAACGAACGGTCTAAATAGACATACTTGTCTTCTCGAGCATCTTCGAATTCCGCTTCATCATCGCTCTCTTCTAATGCGTCCAAATTGGCATTTTCTTTGATATTTCTAAATAGTTTGTTCATCATTACGCTAGTTTTAAAATCGGGGATAAATGCGTAATCATGAAACTCTTCCGCGCCATTTTTATAAACGAACAAATTGTAAATATCGGGTTCTAAATCGGGAGTAACTTTGAATATGGCTTTACATAATCCAGAAGGTTGATTATCCATTGTTCTGCTTTTAGGCTTAAAATAGTTCATTGTTACAATCTTTTTTGAGCTAGACTTGTCAAAGAAACGCAATTTAATTTGACTCACTTCATATGGTAACGACTCGATTTCCTTTAATAATAAATTAAAATCGGTATTTATTAAAGGCAGTCCAAAAATGGTAAAATTGTTACCGAGAACATTTTGTCCCATTTCCTTCTTAAGAATATTGCTTAATAATTCTAATTTATCGGAATAACTTGTCCCGACATAGTTCTTGCCACGATAATAATATAAATCTTCTATACAAAAACAGTTGACCTTTCTATATTGAAAAAGTGTGCCGTAAAATATGGTACCTAAAGCCATTTTATCACTAAAGCTAGTTACTACAATTTTCATGTCGGTTATCTGATTTCTCTCATTCAAATCCATTAGAAAACATACATTGTCCTCTTTATAACTGGTAAACCAAGCAAAACACTTTTTGCCTTTAGGAACGGCTAACATTATATCCGCATAAACCTTCTTATGGCTCATTGTTTCATAAGAAAGTTCAAATTTAGGGAAGTCTGTTAAGATGTACTTTATTTCTGTTTCGCCCAACATTATTAATAATATGATCAGATAGCTTTAAATCATTTATAAAGCATGATATAAACTTGTTACTGATAAACTTGTTACTGATACATTATAGAGCAGATATTTCTGTGCTATCAGAACTTAGTTGCTTCTTAAGAAAAGACTTCAATTCATCCTTCATTGTATTTGAATTGTCTAAAGTTGGGGGTAGTAAATCGATTGCTGTATAAGAATTATTCGAATAATTTATATTTGTATTTGTAGTTGAATTGGTAATGGTATCAAATATATGTTGGTATTTTTGATTGGGTGAATTTACTAAATCCTTTATTTTAGGTACTGTTAGTACCGAGGTAAAAAATGTAATAAGATGATGAACTAAAAATATAAATATTAAAGAAAGAATCGCTATTTTTATTGTCCAAGTTAACATATTATATTTCAATATTAGTTTAAGACCGATAGAAACACATTTAAATTGTCTTGGAAAAATGGATCACTCAAGTCTAATTTTGTTCCGTTATATTCAAAATAGAAATTCACTGGGTCCTTCCATTTTTCAAATTTATCTATTTCTTCCAACCGTTCTACCACTAAAGCCAGTTGCGATTTTTTGGTTTCTTTAATTTTCAGAATATGATATTTTGTTAGTATATATTCGGTCGGTAATTGAGAAACAATCGGTACAAGGTTGTATTCGGTTTGGTCAACTAACAAATTATATTCATTACATCCTTGTCCTTTGTACAAAGGCGTATATCCCTTAATATACTCATAATTGGGTGTAAATGTACTCTCCAATTGTCGTATCTTCTCGTCTTCTAAAATTTGTATACCGAATTCCTTCGAACAAATTTCGTATTTTATGGATTCTGTTATACATCCAAATATATCAGAATCTAGCAATTTATCCATTTTATTTTTCAAGGTTTGAGGTAAAAGGTTCACAATGTATATTTTCATATAACATTATTTATAGTAAACTATTTAAACCTATTACATATCAACTATATATGTCAAAATCATTAACTATAATTCTTGTTGATAAGGGAGGATCTTTAAAACCCCTTACCGTAAAGGAGTATAAAGAAGAAGAATTATATAAAAAATGCGGATTCAAAAAACCAGACGACTTTGGGTTACAAGCTGAATGGCCGATTAAGCTAAATGGTCAAAAATATGTCATCTCAATGTATGGTAAATTAGATGGTAAGGCTAACATGGAAAATAAATATGATTGGCCGCCACCGGTAGATAAGACCTTGTATTTTGGTACGTGTTGTTTGGTCGCAATGGTGAGAGATGACGCGAATAATCGCGACCACATTCATTTAACAGTGGATTTGTGGAATAAAATGTATGAGAAATTGTTTGGTGGGTTTGAGGATTTAGCTGTAGCATGCGAAGAGGATGAAGAGGAGGAGGATGAGTTGGAGGCGATTCCGATTAGCAAAAAGACAAAAACGGGAGGCTATCTAAAGGACGGATTTGTAGTAGATGGTAGCGAAACGGAAGAGGATGAGATAACCAGTTCCGATGTAGACGATGAAGATGAAACGGAAGAAACTGCGGAGGAATTAGAGGAGGAGGAACTCGAATTGGAGGATATTGGTTCAGAGCTGTCGGAGGATAGTTACGACTATAGTGATGATGATAGTAAATAAATTGTAAAATTTAGATTTTTTCATTCTAAAAAAATTGATTTAGATAATGATTTAAATGTAATTGGATATATTATATTTAAATGAGCGCAGCTAGAAAGATTGAAAATCCCGAATTATTCAGAGCCAATATTCGTAAGAGGCTTGGCGAGTTCTTTGACAATGAAAAGCATGCTATCAATTTGGAAAAAGGTATTCACAATTGGGCTTTAAAAGAAGCGACTGTTCGCAAAGTGGTGAAAAAATGGGACAACCACTTCTTTGTTCAGATTTATTTGGACCATTTGCGCAGCGTATACATGAATTTAAAAGACGGACATTTGGTAAAACTGGTTCAATCAGCTGAAATCAAAGCGCACGAAATTGCGTTTATGACGCATCAAGAGATGAATCCGGAGCGCTGGGACCAGCTAATTAAAGCCAAGATTATCCGAGACAACAACAAATGTGAGCAGAAATTGGTGGCCAATACTGACACATTTACTTGTAGAAAATGTAAATCGAAAGAGTGTAACTATTATTCTATGCAAACGAGAAGCGCAGATGAAGCCACAACTTTGTACATCGAATGTTGTCGGTGTGGTGCCAGATGGAAACAAAATTAATTTACACATGAACAGCAACTTTTTGTTTTTCTCTATCATAAATCCAAATTTCATAATTATAACCGATTTGTTTCGCAGCATTTTGCTTTAAAAATATAACATCATTATTAATTTTAGCAGTCCATGTGGATTTTACTTCAATACACCTATTCTGACTAGGAATAAAAATATCCACAAAATGCCTATGTTTTTTCCCCATTTTATCCTCATACCAAATCGTAGGAACATTTTTACAACCCATAATAATATCTGATTCACCAATATGTTCATTTTGTAAAAGTTCATCAAGCGCATGATTCTCATAACCTTGATATGATACAATGTGACCCGAAGGCATAATATATTCTTTGGATTTATACATACATTTTGTAATTTTCTCCATAATTTCTGAACATTCCAAAATAATATTTCACCGCACCTAATATATGAACTACATTATAGAGGCCATTTTAGTCGGCATGTATAACGTGATTTTATATTTTATTTTTTCACGTTTCATCAAAAACTTGTATGTGCTTTTGTTAGTTGTTGGATTTTCTAAACACTTTTTGGGAAGCAGTTTGGGAATACAAACGTGGTATTGTAACAATGGTGAAGCATGTTTGGAAACACTGAAAACGGGACAGAAATATGTAGCTAGTACACTACACTTGTTGCGTAGTTCCGTGGGAGAAGCTGTAGCACACCTCGCCTTAGGATTCTTATTACAAGACTTTTTGTCACGTGAATACTTGTTCTTCGCGATAGGCGCCTTGCTACACATTACCGCTGAACATTTAGGCGTTCATAACAAATTTTGTAGGGAAGAGTGCGTACAAACTAATACATAAATAGATAATGGTTACAAAACTCTCAAGAAAGATATGTAAGTAATCGTTGGTTGACCAACCCTTTTTTTTTGTAGCTTGGTTATGTAGCATCTCATATTGATGACCAAAATCCTTGTCCATAATGTCTTTGATCACTTGGTCTGGAAACGACCAATGAACTTTGCGCAAAAACATAGCATATTTGTTTTCTTTTAAAAGGTCACAGATAACATTTACATTTTGTTCCGTGCCTTCTTCAAATAAATAGGGGCTAGTTGGTGTGGGCATGCGAGACCAATCCGCGATCGTAGCCGAGTCATTAATGGTCTTATAAGGATTCACAATTTCCTTAAAGGTCTGTAAAATGATAGCAAACAGACTTTCATTGGCTAGACCGCCCTCGATAACAGCTTTATAAATGTTGTTTTTGGCTACTAAAAACAATATACATTTTTGGACATGGTCTCGAGATAAGGTGAACCAAGGATCATTCGCGAGCCAATATTCTTTAGTAAAGAGGCGCAAATTGGCGCGACGGTGAATCGAAATGTCCCAATAGGCGCGTTTACATTTAATGATGGACGCTTCGTAATGGTCAAAGAACATTTGTCTAAATTTGGCTGGGCTAATAATGGGTACACAAGACTCGGTCAACATACAAAACCATAAATTGTCTTTGTCATGGTTAAATGCGTAACTGAGAAGGGCCATATATGCCGGAACCACGTTGTAATATGTGGTTTCTTGTGTTAGTTTAGGGGGAATAGTATACGTTCGAATCCATGGCGACTGAATTTTGGCAAAATTTTGATAATGAAAATAAACATTAATAATGTCTTGATTCGGTTTTATCCAATCAATCCATAATTGCTCTTTATTCAATACATGTTCGTAACTAATGATGAAACACAATGCGACCTTCATTATTCTATATAGAATAATATATATAGAATAATAACGCTTTCTTTCAATTTTCAATTTTCAACTTTTACCCAAGCAGTTTCTTTGTTAGTGTAGCTAAATTTGAAGAGAAAAATGCTGGAAACAAATTTACATTACACTTTTTAGGAGACATTACCGTTTCTAAATAGAGTTCCAAATTGCTTTTGTCTTCGCACAAATCTTCCAGCCAATCATTATCAGTGTCAATGGTCAAGTGTTTTGTTACACCCGTGCCACAAATAATATTCGACTCTTTTGTATTTGTATTTGTATTTGTATTTGTATTTGTATTTGTATTTGTATTTGTATTTGTATTTGTTAGTTCTATTTCGAATTGCTTGTTTTTTTCGTGTAACCGAATTAAACAGAGTTCAATTCGATGTACATGCGATACAACAGAATAAAGTTTACATAAAGAATAAATGCCAATTGTCAATGATAGAGCATTGGTATACCATAAATATTTATTGGACATGAACATGAATATATTTTATAAATTACTTGTAATATATTTTTTATATTGATATATTATAATGAATAGCAACAACTCTCGCACAACCTTGACCAACAACTTTGACTTTGACTTCTCATTGTGCCATGATTATTGCTATAGTTATAGTTGTTGTCGCTAATGAAAAAAAAGAGAAGAATGACAATAAATCAATGATGATAATGATTGACTACAAAACATCGCCACCAATACCGATACCAAAATCCGTGAATCTATACAACCCTTATGTATCACAAAAACTATAACTATTATTTTTTGTATTTTATAAAATATTAAATAATAGTATAATGCCTTCTTCTACGGAATATACGCAATGTCACAGACATAATAAACCAGATTTAACATTTTATTATGATGTTGGAGCCAACAGTGGTACAGTAAATGATAAACTACAATTTGGTAATTCGCTCATACAAGCTATTAGTGGAAAACTAACTAACAGCAGCGCATCAAAGAAAATGGGTAATTTTGCGTTTAATATTACTCGTTATGACAATAAGGATTCAGCTAAGGATGGAAAAGCTGAAACAACCGGGACGTTAACCTTCTTTTTTACAAATAAGAATGAGCAAGTGGAAGGTAGTATAATTGTTTCACAATCTAGACAAGATCCGATTGATAATAATGGGAATGTAGTAATAGCACCTAATAAAACAGAAACGTTGCCGATAATAGGTGGAACTATTAAGTATTTAGGAAAACAAGGTCATATTACAATAACAACTAATACAACAACCGAAAGAGAAGTAAAGGTATATTTTGATAAGCAGTACAATTACAAACGAACCCCAGATTTGACCTTTTATTTTTCGGTTGATACAACCCTCCCTTCAACATCATTCGCACGTTTTAATATAGATGACCCGAGTAAATCTATAAGAAATCAGTCACAAATTGTAAATTGTGATTTAACTGATAAAATACCTACGGATAAAAACAATTATAAAAAAATTGGTATAGGTGTGGGTGACCATCTGAATATGGGTATACCTTTCACTAGCAATGTAGATTCATACATTGGAACAATGAGAGCTGTATCTTTTATTTTTAATAGCGATAATAATTCTAGTAGCGTTGATTCTTTATCCATTTATGGAGCATATCAAGTAAAACTAAATAGCCAAGGATACTTTATGTTGGCTGAAAATGAAATACTCGTGTTTGATATCGTTTCTGGGATGGGCAAATATTTAGGTGCTCGTGGAATAGTTGAAATACGGTCACTTAGTCAATTTCAAAGAAGAGCAGATGTTTATTTTGATAAATAAACATGAACATTTTCATTATTGAGTCATTATAGCAAAAAATATCAAAAATCACAAAAAAATGCTCAAGGAACTATAGTACAACCGCCAAACGAAAAAAATAAAGCTTCAATTGTAAACGGCACTGGAAAATATCTTGGCATAAAAGGTATTCTTGAAGTAATTAGCGATGAAACACTAGAAAGAACAGTAAATGTATATTTTGATAAATAAATATAAATATTATAAGAATAATATTTTTTGTATTTTATAAAATATTATTTAATAGTATAATGCCTCCTTTTTTAGAACGTAGACACGAACGCGAACACTATCGCTCTCGTAGAAAGCAGAAACCAGATTTAACCTTTTATTTTTCGGTTGATACAAAACTCCCTACAACGTCAATAGCACTTTTAAATATAGATGACTCAAAATGTGGAATAAGAAATCAGTCACAAATTGTAAATTGCGATTTAACTGATAAAATACCGACGGATAAAAACAACTATAAAAAAATTGGTAGAGGTATGGGTGACAATACTATTTTTGGTATACCTATTACTAGCAATGTAGAATCATTTGTCGAAACAACTAGAGCTATATCGTTTATTTTTAATAGCAATAATAATAATTCTAGTAGCGTCGATTCTTTATCCATTTATGGAGCATATCAAGTAAAAATAAATAGCCAAGGGCATTTTATGATGCCTTCAAAGCAAACTGTCGTGTTTGATATCGTTTCCGGAATGGGCAAATATTTAGGTGCTCGTGGAACAGTTGAACTACAGTCACTTAGTCAATTTCAAAGAAGAATAGATGTTTATTTTGATAATTGATCGTCACATTTTTTGACACATTTTGCGTGGTCTGATGTATCACTCGGCACGGATTCTGAAGGCGCATTCCCATATTTGCCGATATAAATATTATATGCTTCCGGAACCTCTTGACTCAACTTGAATTTACATGTATTTATAGATGAATCATAAGTTTCTTGAATTGTGTGTGCGCCGGCACCCAGTTGTTGTTGAACTTGAGGAATGGCACATACATTACAAGCATCGCCTTCAAAACTGAATCCGGGTATATTCGTGGAGAAAAACGAATAATCTGTCGAATCTGTAAAGGGTCCGGCCTCCGCATCGGATGTTTGTAACACACCACTCTGACACTTCCAATACTTACCATTGTCAGTTTTATGGGCTGTAGGATTAAATATATCATCTAGCATTTTTATTTGAGGAACTGTTTGAGATTCTACAAAAATAAGATAGAATGCTCTATTGGGTAATTGTTTTCTGCTTTTTTCTATATCCGCATCTGTTGCCCCCTTTGATTTTATATAATTTATTATATAATCATCCCACGGCCATAATCCGTTATCTAAGAAGTATTGAGCTTCTATCGAAGAAGATATTTCCATGAAAGTTTTATTACCCAAAAAAGGGTTGGGTGTAGATAACACTTCTTTTGTAAAATTGGGGTCAATTGCTTTCATTTTAGCTACATATTTATCTTGAATCTCGGGGTTCCAAACGACACCTTCGGGCAAAGGTGCTAAATATTTGTATTGTTCGGGTATTGGCTTTGTAGAGTCTTGACCAATTAAATCAAATCCCTCAACAAACCCCCTTTTATAAATAAATAATACAACAACTAACAAACCAAAACACAGCAATATAAAAAAACAATCTTTCAATATATTTTTCATTATTATATCATTATATAAAAATATATAATAATAATTAGGTAATGTGATGGAACAATGGCCCCCCGACGTATTTACTAATTTAGGCATTTTGTTAGTTAGTGAAGAATATATTATGAGTCCGAATCCATTAACTATATATTCGCCTTTTCCAAACAATATAAAAACGACAAAGGAATATAAGCAAGAATACATGAACAAACTCGATGTCCAAATAGTAAGCTTAGAACGGCAAAAAAAATACTATATTAATGTTTTGGATGATTTGTTAATTAGTCAACATAAATGCCAAGAGAAGATTGAGTATTTAGATAAAAAAGCACTTCACAACAAAACACACGGTAATTCAGCAATCAATTTCATTACTTTATACAATAAACGGGTTGAACAGAGTTTACACGGCGCAATCACATTATATGGAAATAACCAAACAAAAATAGGCGAAATAAAAAAGGAAATTGAGCAAATTGATCGTTATATTTACAAGACGAATTTGTGTAAGAAACATTTAGAATGATATATCCTCTAAATCCCTTAAACTCCAGTATTCACTGCCGCCATTAGGCAGTGGTCTTCGAATAATAAATGGAACACGCTTTTCTTTCAGTTCCAATTCAGCAATCACGTATCCATCGATTACGTTTTCCGGAACTTTTATAAACGGTGTCGCACCCGAATTAATTTGCTTAGCGCGCTGACCTAAAATACGAGCACGTTCATACTTGGTTATATACGGTATAGTTCTATGAAGATCATCAATAATAATACCGTTAGAATCTCGAATCACTTTCACCATAGACAAGATTTCGTCGTAATTTTGTAAAACACATTCGGGGTGAAAGTTGACAATATAATTGTTGTTAATGGAATTATCAAACTTTTGTAAATAGGCTTCACCATCGTCATCTTCTTCTTCTTCATCATCCATATCTACAATAGGCTTTTTATAAACGGTTTTCGCTGCTATTTTTTTAGTTCGTTTCACTTTTTTCTCTTCTTCCTCATCTATTTCACCTTCCTCCAACTCTTCATCTTTAGCACCTCCAACTAGTTCATCGTCTAATGAATCTTCATCGTCGTCAAGAGATTCATCATCGTCCTCTTCGATTTCCTCTAATTCCGCATCAACTTCATCATCATCAACGCCACCCCCAACTATCTTTTCACCAAGTTCCTCAACACTAGATTCAGAATCGGAATCGGATTCTGACCCAGAGTCAGATTTATTAAAATCATCGTCGCCTTCAAAGTAGCTCATTCTTATATTAATATAAGCAGATATTGTTTATATTAATAAATTCAATTTTATTATTTTACTTTATATGTTAAATTTTCAGATTACGTATAAAAAATAAATAAAACAACTTAATTACATACATTATCTTATTTTTACTTTTATTTTTAACGCTCATTTTATTTTTGATCCTCGGTCTTCCAAACTGTATCGCATGTTGAACACAAATAGACATATTTCATATTTTGGTCATCATATCGAATGTAAATAATTTCTCTATGTTCGTGCTCCTTCGTATTGGTAGCGCAATCGGCATTGGGGCACAAAATATTGCTAACACGTGGCAATGTAGGGTCCAACTTCGTATATTTATTAATAATATGACTAAACTCTTGCTCTGATTTTTTTAGCTGAACCTTGGAAATAGTGACATTGTCTACTGAAAGCGTCGAATCGGTAAACCCACAATTGCGGCAGTAATAGATTAATTTATTAGTATCGTTGGGGTCGATACTAATATAATACATGTTTTGGCATTGCGAGCAGAAGTGCATTATATATATTGTAATAAATATATATATTTATATTTCTATTTCAATTTTATATTCTATTTATATTTTACATTTTGTCGTTTTCTACAATACTTCGAGTTAATACCAGTTTCTCTTTTAGAGCAACATAATTAATATTGGTGTTCATACAATAAATGGTCACCACTTGCGGTCCACATTCTTCCCCTTGCTTTGATTCCACAAATGCCATGATTTTATCGTAATTATCAAGAAAACTCTGTCTTAAAAATGGATAAAACATTTCAAAAGGATATGGAATCTTCTTCTTATCTCGGTTTACTATATCACAAACAGCAAAATTAATATTACTAAATTCTATACTTTTTTGATATGGCATGAATTCTTTCGAGGTCTTCGTATGCCCTGGCTCATTCTCTAGAGGCGCATCATTCAATAATGAACACAGTGTTAGCAAAACACTATTGATGGTTTGACATGACGACCACTTATCCCCCGACCATGTATTCAAAATGGATACACATACTTTTCCACACTTATAAAGGTTAGGATTGAAACGCGTAAGTCCATCATTTGTCATATATGTGACTTTTGGAGGAGAAAATGGATAATCTGTAGGAAAATCAAATTTAAAGAAATAAAACCCTCCAAAATAAGGCGTTTCGGATGGCCCGATAATCATAGCATAACCTTTTAACATATCAGATTCATCATGACTGTAATAAATACCATTGTCGGTTAAAGGAAAACGCATAATTTGCTTGACATCTTTTAAAAGACGTTGTACTGTCTCCTTTTTAATTGTTTTTGTTTGAATATGTGGTGTCATTTGTGGTTCCATATTTATCGATATAATATAAATTATAAATTACATCTATATCCATTTCATATAATTTATAATTATAATGTTTGTACACAGCTAAGCAAAAGCTAATTTTATATTAAAATTTAAAAAAAAATGAAATAGAAAAATATTAACATAGTATAGTAACAATGAACATGATGACGACGTCGTCACAATATAATGAATTATCGGATTTTCTTACAAAGCATAATGCGAGTAATCCGCAAAATACAAATACAAAGAGTAATTCAACACATACGCGAATAGGAAACAAAGATTTGAAGATATATGGCGGCAATTTTGATATACCAAAAGAGGAGTTAAGCGTGTTTCGTAAATTATATTATGAACACGTTTTTGTAAAAAACAGAAAGGAATATTTAACGGAGAAGCAGCTAGATGAGAATGGACCAATCATGGTAGATTTGGATTTTCGATATGATTTTAGTGTTACTAGTCGGCTACATACTTCAGACCATATAGGAGATATGGTTAGTTTGTATTTAGAAACATTGAAGGACTTCTTCGTTGTTCCGGGAGACACCAGTTTTCCTATATTTATAATGGAAAAACCGAATGTAAACCGAGTCGTAGAAAAACAAGAAACAAAGGACGGTATTCATGTTATTATTGGCGTACAAATGGACCGAACAATGCAAGTAATGTTGCGCGAGAAAATTATCAAGCAAATCGGCGACATTTGGGAACTACCTTTGACAAATGATTGGGATTCAGTGTTGGACCTCGGAATCAGCAAGGGATGTGTGAATTGGCAAATGTATGGTTCTCAGAAGCCAGGTAATGAAGCATATCGATTGACATATCATTTGATGGCTAAAATGGAGGATGACAAGGAATGGTCAACAGAGCCTAAGAACATGAAAGAGTTCGACCTATCTAAGGATTTGGCGCTTCTTTCAGCACAATATGACAACCACATCAAGTTGGATATCAATCCAAAGATAAAGGAGGAATATGAAAAGAGGAAAACAGAGGATTCAAAGCAAACAAAAGCAAAAAAGAGCGGCGGATCAAAAGGTAAAATCAATATTGTTTTGGAGGAAACGGAGGAGAGTGATATTCATTTGACAGACATTGTCAGTCATGAAATTCTACAAAAAGCGGTCGATAATATTATCAACAATTTGAAATCGAATGAGCAACATATTCGGGAAATTCATCAATACACTCAGATTCTACCCGAAAAATATTATAAGCCGGGTTCGCATATGTTGAATCGGCAAGTTGCGTTTGCTTTAAAACATACGGATGATCGTTTGTTCTTGTCATGGATTATGCTGCGCGCAAAAGCATCGGATTTTGAGTTCGATACCATTCCGAAGCTGTATCAAGATTGGAAGATTCATTTCAATAAGCGTCCGCATGGTGTGACAAAAAGGTCGATTATGTATTGGGCAAAACAAGACGCGTTTGAGGAATATGAAAAGGTAAAACGCGGTACAATTGACCATTATATTGAAGAGACAATATTTGACGCGGGGGACTGGGACTATGCGATGGTTTTGTATCATATGTTTAAAGACAAGTATGTTTGTGCTAGCATTACGAATAAGAAGTGGTTTGTGTTCAACAAGCATCGGTGGGAGAAAGATGAGGGACAGCGTTTGAGAATGGCGATTTCAAAGGATTTGTTTCAGTTGTATACGGACAAGCAAAACCAGTATTTATCGGAGTCGCATTTGTATGAAGCGAATAGTGAAGAGCATGAAAAGATCCAAAGGAAGGTAAAGAAAATCGCGGAGATTTCGATTAAATTAAAGAAAACAAATGATAAAAACAATATTATGCGTGAAGCGATGGAAATCTTCTTCGACAAGGACTTTACGCGGAATATGGATGCGAATCCCTATTTACTGTGTTTTACAAACGGTGTATTCGATTTCAAAGCAAAGGAATTTCGTCAAGGTTATCCGCAAGACTATATTACCAAGACAACGAATGTTCCATATATTAACTACAATTATGAAGATTACAAATCAACTATTGATGAATTGATGACATTTATGGAGCAGCTCTTCCCGCAGCCAGAATTGTGTAGATATATGTGGGACCATTTGGCGTCGTGTTTAATTGGTATTAAGAAGGAACATGCGTTCAATATTTATCGCGGGTCGGGTTCAAATGGTAAGTCGATTTTGACGGATTTGATGAGTCATTGTTTGGGTGATTATAAAGGTACGGTTCCGATTACATTGGTGACGGAAAAGCGCGGTTCAATTGGTGGTACTTCATCGGAGGTGATTCAATTGAAAGGGGTGCGATATGCGGTAATGCAAGAGCCGTCAAAAGATGCGGTGATTAATGAGGGTATTATGAAGGAGCTTACGGGCGGTGACCCGATTCAAGCGCGCGCATTGTATTCGGACTCGGAGATATTTATTCCGCAATTTAGTTTGGTTGTGTGTACCAATGCGCTTTTCGAGATTAAAAGCAATGATGACGGTACATGGCGCAGAATGAAATTAGTCGATTTCTTAGCAAAGTTTGTGTCAGAAGGCGAAACGCATACGGATGATACACAGTATGTATTTCCGAAGGACAAAGGGTTAAAAGAGAAGTTACCGCAATGGGCAACCGTATTTATCAGTATGTTGGTAAAGCGAGCATGTGAAACCGATGGCGAGGTAAAGGATTGTTCAGAGGTATCATCTGCTTCGAACAAATACAGACAAAGCCAAGATTGTATTGCTGGTTTCATTTCAGATAAAATTGTTAAGGATGAAAATGGTCATGGTTGTAGTAAGAAAGTGCTCAACGATGTATTCAAGGAGTGGTTCCAGATGAATTATGGAAATAGAAAACCGCCAAAATTGACAGAATTGGTGGAGATAATGGTGAAAAAGTATGGCAAGATAAATTCAAAGGGAAAATGGGCGGGAATAAAGATACGGGAGGAAGAAGAGGAGGACGATATGGCGGAATTAAATTAACCAGTTATTTTTTATATTTTTTATATTTTTCACGCGGTTTATTTATAATAAAATTGATTTACTATAATTATGTGTTATAGTAAATATATATTACGATGTATTTTCCGAATGAATTATGGGATGAAATTAAATGTTATGCTGGAATTTACTCAATTACGACAAACTGGGATTTACTAAAATTATCAAAAGAAGAACTAATAAAAATTATAAAAAATAATATAAATAATAATATTGAACATGATGCTACGTTTTTAAAAATAAAAAAAAATATGGGTTCTATAAAGAAATATTTAATCCAATATTTCTGGAAAAATATAAATAATAGTAAATTATTAGAGATATATCGAAAATATACTTGCCAATACTGTCCTTATGATTATACATTATATAATTATAATGACGTATATCTATTAACAAACTATAAAAGAAAGGTTAGTTTTACATTTAGTGATAAAATAACATATAATACCATTTTTGTAGATAGACCATTTAAAGTAATAAACATTACAAAAAAATATCTTGAATTGATATCTCTGAATGAAGATAAATCAGAAGAACCCCAAAAAATAAAGATTACAAGAAATATATATAGAATTGAAAAATTATTATACACTAACAAACAACCAGCGGTCTAAATGTGTAATATCGCAATTATAATACTTGAAATATATTATTGTAAAACAACTTAAAGCCGATGGGGGAGGTCGTTCTTTAAGTTGTTTTCATATATATATTATTTATTGAACCCGAATCTTACAAATTATTATAGACAGTTTTCGGAAAACTATTGTAAATGCCCATACCAAAATCGTGTGCCCATCCCGCCACATAACTTATGTAATACGGATAAAACACGAGCAACACAATTAGCACTATTTTTACTGCGATGGATAATTGACTAGGGGACACAAAAACAGCAATTACGAACATGAATGTCACAATATAATAAATATACCACCAAAAACGATACCACAATTGAAGTTGTTCGTATGCGGTCTGTTCATAGAATGTCTTTCGGTCATTTGTTAGTATATCTGTATGACTATTCTTCAATTTTGTTTCTAATGCTTCATTTTCCGCAATTATTTTGTCTAATAGTTCTTCTGTATTTCGTGAATTTAATATGTCCGTTTTATAATACTGGTTCATTGTTAAAGCACTTGATAGTTCATCATTAAAACTTTCGGCAATTAGCCCAGCAATATGTTCTGCTTTTTGTTTTAGTTCTTGTTCTAATAGATTATCATAGAAGGGCTGCCCTTCCGTATATACGTAAAAGTTTTTTCTACTGGTTTCTAAATTAATGGGAGCCGTTTGTAGATTGGTTTGCGCATCCAACCACTTTTGTTTCAACGCTTCCGACATCTTTGCTCTTTGACAAGCGGGTCCGCATACTAAAGCCTCTGCGGATTTTTCTAACAAAGAACTAATTTGATTCTGCGCATTAAATTGCCTCTGTAACAATTCTTGCTGAGATACTAAAGTATTGTATTGGTTTTGTAAATCTGCGCAATTACTCATATTGTATAATCGTTAGATTTTTTATAAATGTATATTTTTTATTAAAATTTCGACAAGGACGCATATGATGGCATGACATTTGAACTGATGTATGTTGGTTTGACTTGTTGATAACCATATCGACTGATTGATTTAAAACCTTCTACAGTTGCTGGGTCTGTAGTAGTTGCTGTCGTATCTGTAGTAGTAGTAGTATCTGTTGTAGTTGCTGTATCTGTTGTAGTTGCTTGTTGTTGTTTATACAACGGATTCGGTATACAAATATTCTGGGTTTCATCGTATGTACTGCCCTCATAGCAGCATTGAGAACCAACGCATGTTAGCGAGGGCGTTGCCCATGGATTTGTCGCGGGTGTCGCCGAAGTCGACGTTTCCACTGACTCCGGATTGAAATACCAATTGTATTCATCCCAATTCATGTTGCTGCGATTCGATAAATCGATCAACTGATAACCTAATATTATTATACCTATAATCATGACAATTCCCGCTAAAAGCATATATATTGTGGGTGGTAATAGCCCAGAATTGGCTAAAACTGCTAAAATAATAAGCGGGATACATGTTAAAACAATCGTTTTCATTATCTGAGAATGAGCGTTATAACGCTTACCATAATAAGTGTTAATTTCTACCAAACGCAATTTATTACGTTTATCATCTTGAATTTTATTTAATCGACGCTTGGCCTCGTTTAACTCGTTCTCCATTATTTCGAGCGCTGACATTTCTTGACCTAATGTACCTCTAGAAGCAGACACATCCTTCTGATAAAACGAATACATATCCTTTAGACCCGCATATACGTTTAATCGTATTTGAGATATTTCATTTATTTTGTTAATGATTTGCTGCTTTTGTTCTGAGCTTAAAGATACATCATCCAAACTATCATACAACTGCTTTTCTTGGTCTTGTAATTGGGATATGTCACTAAGCACTTGCTGATTTCTTTCTTGTAAACTATTAAAATTTTGTTGATTATCTGTCATTATATAGAATATAGATAGATAATTATTATAGATACTCTTATTTTTTCATTATATTCAATGTTACCGTCAATGCCCCTACTGCTAAAATACTCCAAAAGATATACTTGTAATTTTCTTGTAAAACAATAATATCGGTTTCTGTAAGCATTCCATTTACATCTTTAATTGTTAGTAGTCCCTCTTTCAAGTTTCGCATTCCTTCTATATTACCCTTAGAGTCTAATTGTCGTTCCATTTGTATTTTTTGATTGACGTTTTTATACATTGCCAAGTTTTTCTTAAATTGGTCAGAATTCATATTTAACTTATTATATACCATATTATCTTGGTTGTACAATGACTCCATTTTTGACGCAATGTCTTGTGCTACTAGTTGTAGCTGGTTTTGAACATTGTCAAGTTTCATTCGGTCTTCTGAAGAAACTAATGATGAATTACATTGTGTATCGGGGGCCATCGGTTCACCTTTTTGATAGTGGCTGTATGCTATCGTGTCAATATCGATTATGTCCTTGTTACAACCAGTTGTACCCACTATAGTTGGCTCTCGAATGCCTAAAACTAGACTCGCATTTGGCACTTTGGAACTTTTTGGATACACATTCTTATTTTTTAACCAACACGTGTTTGTCGTCGATTGAAACACATATCCAGCGCATTCATCATTTCCATTGCATGCGGTTTCACAATCCGTTTGGCTGCTCACTTGCGCATTGGATATATCATTATTCGGTGAATCATAACCGGGATAAATCTGATACTTGTTTGAATTGGCTAACATAGAACTAGGATACTCTCGCAACATATCACTACTATCGACGTAACCCAGCTTGCCTAGAACCGAACTATCCCCTACCTCATCCATTTTATATACAGCGTTTACCCATTGGTTTCCAACTGTCTTACCATTCGCATCCTTACTACAACCCTCTTTTACAGTCGATGTATACAGAACTAGGTTTCCATCAGTTTGTAATATCAAATATATCGAACCATCATCTGAACCTATCCATTCTCCCGGATATAACACTTGATCTTGTAATAAAAAGGATGTACCATATTTTCCCTTTTTTGCGACTCTATTCGGATTTGGATCTCTTTGTTGTCCAGTCGTATTGGTAGACCATATAGCAGTACTGTTATTATCTTGATATATAACCATATTACCATCGACTTGTAAAACCAATCTGAATTTACACACATTAACCTCCGAAGTACAATCATAAATAAAATTTTGCCCACCAGCTTCTCCGTCAATATGACCACTTTTATATGTTGATCCGCATTTGTAAGATGTATCAAACGCCTTGGGGCAACCAAATGCCGGATCCGATATTCCCGTTCCAACTGTATAATTCGCTGATACTATTTGGCCAGATTGAACATTTGTTGCGTCCCAAACTGAACCCAAAGCATTATCATTGTTTACTACCCAATTGTTTTGTCCATTACAGTTCGCACCCCATGTCGCATGTACATCATTTATTTTTCCGCCGCCGTAACATTGTTCTGTAGCGTCGTTTGTTTTGTAATAAAGACCCCCGCTAATATATATCCCTAAATAACCTTCTGTAGATACTCGTACATAAACACCAGTAAACGCTGTCCCAGATGACCATATCGGTGTATCAGTCACTTGCAAAGACCCGTCGCCATACATTTGCGTATGTGCCAAATCATTCGATACTAAACACTCTGCTGTACCATCTGCCTTATGGTCTTGTAAGCCAAAATATTGGTAGCCATTGTCTCCGGCATATTGCTGACATTGTTCATAGGTAGTATATCCAATCGCATTTGGGTTCCAAATCATAGCTCTTTGGTCATTAGACGCTGTGTAATTGGTATTGGAAAAGTAGTTTATGTTTGATAATTGAATTGAGTCACGGCCGTTCGTACCCTCATTGCCCACCTTATCAAAAATCAATGTATAAATACTATATGATCCGGGGTTGGCTACAGTAAATGATTTTGAAGTACCAATACTGAAACTCTGATTAATTTGTCGATCAACTTCATAAAATAGTTGGTTATCGTTTGAACCCAATAAATACCAACTATTTGGAGAGCGTGCCAAAGCATTGTCATCATTTCCCGATGCTAAAGAATATTCTGTTACAACTACTTTTTGCGCATTCGCCGTTGCAGCATTAGGAAAATAAATACTGATGGATTCTCCTAGCACTGGTTGTGTTCCACTATTTACAGTAACTACATTTTTTTGATCTTGACCCTCATATATACCCGTTCCACTATTGTATCTAATTTCACTACGCCACCATGTAGCGGGATTTTGTTTAAACGCTTCTGCACCGCCATAAAGCTGATAATTATCTTGATACGTTGTTGACCAGCTTGGACCACCTATTCCAGACTTTGCCCAAGCAGAATCGCCCGACCACTCCGCCGGAAAGGGTGGCAACAAATTAACCGGCGTCGCAGCCGGTACGTCATTATAACAGCCGACATAACTCGCATTCACATTATTAATCAATTTGGCCGCATAAACATTCTTGCCCTCTTGTCCGCAACTTATACCTTGGACCATTGGTGGACCTACAATTAATGAAGGCGTCGTCGGAATTTTAGTGCCTTCTACATAGGTGGACAAAAAGGGCATATTAATATTAATTGGGTTATCAATCGCCGGGCAACCATTGCGACCAGCCGTATTGATATATTGGTCCCAACTGGTATAGACACGCGCAACTCCTTGTGATGTAACATAGCATGTAGCACCATCATTAAACCTAATATGTTTATTTAAATAGGGGTTTTGTTTCGTACTGGTTCGGTTGATTGTTTCTAAACTAGCATCGCCGACGGATTTTTGAATGGAATTGTATTGTTGAAGTAAATCCTCATATTGACTTTGTAATTGTATCAAATCATTTAATTCGTTTTGATTGAGATTGTTAGCGGCTTTTGTATTCATTTGTTTATTTTGTAAAGCGGGCACATAGCCTTGTGAATCGGGTTGTAGCATCACCTCTTGTGTCCCAGAAACAAACCCTTCGCGCTTTACTCGATTACTAGTAGGTACTTTTATACCCGATTTTTTTATCTTTGTTTGATATGTGTTAAATTTTCTGCCTTGATTCAAAGATATCTTTAATAAATCATCATTCATCTTAATAT
>Ga0007795_10000092_pt1 | contig 21096 bp, 18 predicted proteins | sample CryBogmetaGMA1M_FD_60369 | JGI IMG/M metagenome (GOLD analysis project Ga0007795, IMG submission 60369) | Freshwater microbial communities from Crystal Bog, Wisconsin, USA - MA1M | ecosystem: Environmental > Aquatic > Freshwater > Lake | place: Crystal Bog, Wisconsin, USA | collected 2009-07-06
GCCCGACACCGTGCCATCGGCAATCCGTCGGATCAGCAAGGCGAGTTGCGCTGGGGAGACCGGGCAGTCATCGATCGACAGTGACTCGCGATTGAGCTGGGCGGCCAGATCACCCATCACCCAGTTGGCAGCGGTCTTGGCCTGACTCGCCGGGTCGGAGAGCGCTGCCACCGTATCCTCGAAAAAACGCGCCATCGAGCGGGTGGCGGTGAGGGTAACCGCGTCGTAGGCCGACAGACCGAGGTCATGGGTGAGCCGCTCGCGCATGGCACCCGGCAACTCGGGCATCGAGGCCCGTACCCGGTCGATCAGTGCGGCATCGACCACCAGCGGCGGCAGGTCGGGATCGGGGAAATAGCGATAGTCGTGCGCGTCTTCCTTGCTGCGCATCGGGCGGGTCTCGTCGCGATCGGGGTCGTAGAGCCGGGTTTCCTGGACCACTCGCCCGCCATCTTCGATCAGCTCGATCTGACGACGCACCTCGAATTCGATCGCCCGCTCCATGAAGCGAAAGGAATTGAGGTTCTTGATCTCGCAGCGTGTGCCGAACTCGGCCTGCCCCACCGGGCGCACCGACACATTGGCATCGACCCGAAACGAGCCTTCCTGCATGTTGCCGTCGCAGATGCCCAGCCAGGTCACCAGACCGTGCAGGGCCTTGGCATAGGCCACCGCCTCGGCCGACGAACGCATCTCGGGCTCGGTGACGATTTCGAGCAGCGGCGTGCCGGCACGATTGAGATCGATGCCCGACATGCCGGCGAGCGCCGCACCGCCAAGCGATTGCATTGCGTCTTCATGCAGCGACTTGCCGGCGTCTTCCTCGAGGTGGGCGCGCGTCAGGTTGATGGTTTTTTCGCGCGGGCCCTGCTCGCCCTGCCAGACGATCGGCAACGAGCCGCCCTGCACGACCGGAATCTCGTACTGACTGATCTGATAGCCCTTGGGCGAATCGGGGTAGAAATAATTTTTTCTGGCAAACACCGAGCGCGGCGCAATATGGGCGCCCACTGCCAGGCCGAGCCTGACCGCGCATTCGAGCGCGGCCGCATTCATGACCGGCAGCACACCCGGCAGCGCCAGATCAACCGGAGAGGCCTGGGTATTGGGCGGCGCACCGAACGCGGTGGAAGCGCCCGAAAAAATCTTCGAACGGGTGGCGAGCTGGACATGCGTCTCGAGCCCGATTACGACTTCCCAGCCTGTCATGCTTGCCTCGTCATTGCTTGGCGCATCCGCCGCCGGACGGCTCGAACATCACCGGCCAGGCCTCTTCGTAGATGCCGCCACTGCAGAATTTCTCGCATCCTGCATGGGCCAGCGTCACCCGGGCGGGCGCCTGCCAGATCAGCAGCTTGCACGAGCCGCCGCTGCGCTCGGTCAACTCAATAGAGGGGCGGGCAGCGACCTGGCGGAAGTCGGAGAGCGCGAACTTGCAGCCGCCACGCTTGCCGACCCACAGTTGCCAGGACAGGGCCTCGACCCGGTTGGCACGAACCGTCAGCTGGGCGTTCTCGCGAAAGCCATCTTCTTCGGTCTGCGCGCAGCTGGCCGACAGGTCGATCGGACGATCGGGAATCGGTGTCGAGGGACCAAGGCCGGCACACGCCGCCACCAGCAGGGCGACGCAAACCACGGCCCAGGAGCGCAAGCGGCACAGCATGGCTCAGGCGGGCGGCCGGCGCAGGTGCCAGTCGCTTGAGAGCTGAAATCGATGGGCCACGCCCAGCAGTTGCGACTCGGCAAGACGCGGGCCGATCAGCTGAAGCCCGACCGGGCGGCCGCCCGCACCGAAACCGACCGGCATCGACAACCCGGGCAATCCGGCAAGTGAGGCGCCCAGGGTATAGATGTCGGCGAGATAACTGCTGACCGGGTCGTCGCCCTTATCGCCGAGATTCCAGGCCACCGTGGGCGAGACCGGCCCGGCGATCAGGTCGACCTGCGCAAAGGCAGCGTCGAAATCCTCGGCAATCAGGCGGCGCAGCTTTTGGGCCTGCAGGTAGTAGGCGTCGTAATAGCCATGCGAGAGCACATAAGTGCCGACCATGATCCGGCGGCGGACCTCGGCACCGAAACCCTCAGCCCGGCTTTTGCGGTAAAGATCGCGCAGATCGGTGTAGTGCTCGGCCCGATGGCCGTAGCGCACACCGTCGAATCGGGACAGATTGCTCGATGCCTCGGCCGGGGCGATGACGTAATAGGCCGGGATGGTGAGCTGCGTGCGCGGCAAGGAGATGTCGCGCAACTCGGCGCCCAGCGCGACCAGCCCATCAAGCGCGATGCGCACGGCCTGCTCGACATCAGCCGACAGCCCCTGCGCAAAATATTCGCGCGGCAGTCCGATGCGCAGGCCCGCCAGCGGTCGGGACTCGGTGATGTTTGCCGACCGCGCAGCAGTCAGCACCGGCGCCAGCATGCCGGCCACAAAATCGTCGGTCTCCCGCTCAAGGCTGGTGGCATCACGCGGGTCGAAACCGGACATGGCCGTCAGGAGCGCTGCACAGTCGGCCGCCGATGCGGCCATCGCGCCGCCCTGATCGAGGCTTGAGGCAAAGGCGATCATGCCGAAACGTGAGACCCGCCCATAGGTGGGTTTGATGCCGGTGATACCGCACATCGCTGCCGGCTGTCGCACCGACCCGCCGGTATCGGTGCCGGTGGCCAGGGGCGCCAACCCGGCCGCGACCGCAGCGGCCGAGCCGCCGGACGAGCCTCCCGGGACTGCAGCGGTATCCCAGGGATTGCGAACCGCACCGAAAAAAGAGTTTTCGTTGGCCGAGCCCATGGCGAACTCGTCGCAGTTGGTCTTGCCCAGACAGACCGCCCCGGCTGAAGCCAGTTTTTCGACCACCGTGGCATCAAAGGGGCTGACATAGTCGGCCAGCATTTTCGAGCCGGCGGTCGATCGCCACTGGCGCGTCACGAAGATGTCCTTGTGCGCGATCGGCATGCCCAAGAGCGGCCCGCGTTCGCCGGTGGCCAGCCGCTGATCGGCGAGGCGAGCCTGCGCAAGCGTTGCCTCGGGCCGGACATCGATGAAGGCGTTAAGGGAGCTGGCCTCGATGCGTTGCAGAAAATGCGCGGCGAGTGCCTCGGCGCTGACCTGCGCGGTGTCGAGCGCCTTGCGCAGCGCCGACACCGGCAGGGTGTGCCAGCCGGGGGGGGCCGGCGAGCTCATTCGATCACCCGGGGCACGAGATACAGGCCGTGATCGGTCGCCGGTGCGCCCTGCTGATAGTCGGCACGGCGGTCGGGTTCGGTGACCTGGTCGGCGCGCAAACGCAGTGAAGGCTCGCCTGCGTGCGTCATCGGCTCGACGCCGGTGGTATCGACCGCCTGCAGCGATTCGATCAGCCCCAGCACGCTGTTGAGCTGCGCCAGCATCAGCGAGGCCTCATCCGGAGACAGTTCGAGGCGGGCAAGCTCGGCGATTCGGGCGACTTCGGTAGCGGTGAGGGACAGCGCAAGACTCCTGTTTATCTCGTGATCTGAAGGGATTATAAGGTATGATTCGCGTCGTTTCTGAGGACGCTGCGGCGGCTTCGATGGCGCGTCAGATGAGCCTCGGCCTTACCCGCCTTCCCCTCTTTCATTCACCGGATCACTTACCCGGAACCGGCATGTTCGGATACTTTCGGAAATATCTCTCCAACGACCTCGCAATCGACCTCGGCACGGCCAATACCCTGATTTATGTCAGAGGCAAGGGCATCGTCCTGAATGAGCCGTCGGTTGTCGCGATCCGCCAGGAAGGCGGCCCCAGCGGCAAGAAGACCATCTCGGCGGTCGGCAAGGAAGCCAAGCAGATGCTCGGCAAGGTGCCCGGCAACATCGAGGCGATCCGCCCGATGAAAGACGGCGTGATCGCCGACTTCACCGTGACCGAGCAGATGCTCAAGCAGTTCATCCGCATGGTGCACCCCGGTTCGCTGTTTGCTCCGAACCCACGAATCATCATCTGCGTGCCCTGCGGCTCAACTCAGGTCGAGCGGCGGGCAATCCGGGAATCGGCACTGGGCGCGGGTGCGGCGCAGGTCTTTCTGATCGAAGAGCCGATGGCGGCCGCGATCGGTGCCGGCCTGCCAGTCTCGGATGCCACCGGCTCGATGGTGGTCGACATCGGCGGCGGCACGACCGAGGTCGGCGTGATCTCGCTCGGCGGCATGGTCTATTCCGGTTCGGTCCGCGTGGGCGGCGACAAGTTTGACGAAGCCATCATCAATTACATCCGTCGCAACTACGGCATGCTGATCGGCGAGACCACCGCCGAGTCGATCAAGAAAGCCATCGGATCGGCCTTTCCCGGCTCTGAGGTCAAGGAGATGGAAGTCAAGGGACGCAATCTGTCCGAAGGCATTCCGCGTGGCTTCACGGTGTCGTCCAACGAAATCCTCGAGGCCCTGACCGATCCGCTCAACCAGATCGTCTCGGCGGTCAAGATCGCACTCGAACAGACTCCGCCCGAGCTTGGCGCCGACATCGCCGAGCGCGGCATGATGCTCACCGGCGGTGGCGCGCTGCTTCGCGATCTCGATCGCCTGCTCATGGAAGAGACCGGCCTGCCGGTGCTGGTGGCCGATGACCCGCTGACCTGCGTGGTTCGCGGCTGCGGCATGGCCCTCGAGCGCATGGACAAGCTCGGAACCATCTTCACCAGCGAATAAGCCGAGAGCCGGGCAATGGATCGAAGCCCGCCGCCGTTCTTCAAGCAGGGTCCGTCTGCCAATGCACGGCTCGCATTTTTCACGCTGCTGGGCCTGGCGCTGCTGATGATCGACGCGCGCACCGGTCTGCTCGGTGCCATGCGCCAGGGCGTGGGCACCGTGCTCTATCCGCTGCAGCGAGGCCTGCTCGTGCCGCGTGACACCCTTTCGATGACCTTCGACTATGTCGGCGAAATCGCCCGACTGCGCACCGAAAACAGCGAACTGCGGCGCATCGAGGCGGCCAACGCCCGGCAATTGCTGCAGGTTGAGCAACTCGCCCAGGAAAATCACCAACTGAGAGAGGTCCTGCAAACGCGGGAGCGCACCGCGGTCAAGAGCGTGGTGGCCGAGGTGCTCTACGACACCCGTGATCCCTTCAGTCGCAAGCTGGTGCTCGACAAAGGTCTGCAGCAGGGCATCACGGCCGGGCAGCCAGTGGTCGATGCCACCGGTGTCGTCGGCCAGATCACCCGGGTGTTTCCGCTGACCGCCGAACTCACGATGGTGACCGATCGCAACCTGACCATTCCGGTTCAGGTTCAGCGCAGCGGCCAGCGCGCGATCGCCACCGGCAGTGCGACGGCGGGCCGCCTCGAATTGCGCTATATGCTGGTCAATGCCGACATCAGGGAAGGCGACACCATCGTGACCTCAGGGCTCGACAGTCTCTATCCGCCGGGCCTGCCGGTCGGTCGCGTGGTCACAATCGATCGCACCGGCAGCGGCAACTTTGCCCGTGTGGTGGTCGAGCCGATTGCCAGCATCGAGAGCAGCCGCCTGCTGCTGGTGCTGCTGGTCGACCGCTCCGGATTGCCGCCACCGCCACCGGTCGAGGTGGTCGAGACACCGCGCAGCAAACGCGCTGCCGGCGCCACCCGACGCAACTGACTGACGCAACTGAAGCAACTGACGCGAACCGAGCCCGATTCGATGCCGATGCCCGCCGAATACCTGCTGTTGCCCGCCAACCGCGCCTTCATCGCCCTGTCGATCCTGGTGGCGCTGGTGCTCGACATCATGCCGTGGGGCCGCAGCTTTGGTGTCCCCGACTTTCTCGCTGTCGTGCTGGTGTTCTGGAACATCCATCAGCCGCGCATGGTCGGCTTTGGCGTGTCCTTTCTGGTCGGCCTGATGATGGATGTGCATGCGTCGGCGCTGCTGGGCGAGCGGGCGCTGGCCTACACCCTGCTTTGCTACGGCGCCAGCACGATGCACCGGCGGGTACCGTGGTTCAAGCTCGGTGGACAGATGCTGCATGTGCTGCCGCTGTTCCTGGCCGCGCAGCTGGTGGTGGTGGCGGTGCGCATGTCGGTCGGCGGCCCCTTCCCCGGGCTGGGCTACTTTCTGCAGAGCCTCTCATCGACGCTGTTGTGGCCGCTGGCAGACGTGCTGCTGCTTCTGCCGCAGCGTCGTGCGGTCAACCGCGATGAAAACCGCCCAATCTGAGTCCGCAGCATGATCGACGTCAGCAAAAGTGAATCCGACCTGAGGCGACTGCGCTGGCGGCTGGTGTTCGCCGGCGTGATGGTCGTGCTCAGTTTTTGCGTCGTCCTGTCGCGCTTTGTCTGGCTCCAGGTGTTTCGCCACGATGCCTTTCACGCGCAGGCCGAAGACAACCGCATCACGGTTGTGCCGGTGGCGCCGGCACGCGGGCTGATCTATGACCGCAACGGCGTCATGCTGGCCGAGAACGTCTCGGCCTTCACCCTTGAGCTGTCGCCGCGCCAGAGCGTCGATCTCGACAAGACCATTGATGAACTCGCTCAGATCATCGAGATCGGTCAGCGCGAACGGCGCCGCTTCAAACGGCTTTACGACGACTCGCGCAATGCCGAGTGGCTGCCCCTGAAAACCCGGCTGACCGACGAAGAAATCGCTCGGATCGCCGCGAATCGCTATCGGTTCGACGGTGTCGAAGTGCGGGCCCGGCTGTTTCGAAATTATCCGCTGGGCGACACCGGGGCGCATGTGGTCGGCTATATCGGGCGCATCTCGCCCGACGAGAAGCGCCGCCTCGAAGACGACGGCGAGAGCTCCGATTACGCCGGTCTGAATCACATGGGCAAGGTCGGGATCGAGCTCAGCTATGAGAGCACGCTGCGCGGCGAGACCGGCTTTGAAGAGGTCGAGGTGTCGGCCGGTGGCCGAGCGGTGCGGTCGCTGTCGCGCGACGCTGCACAGACCGGCAAGAACCTCACCCTGTCGATCGATATCCGGCTGCAGCGCCTGGTGCAGGAGTGGTACGGCAAACGCAAGGGCGCGATGGTCGCGATCGACCCGGCCACCGGCGAAGTGCTGGCCTTCGTCTCGATGCCCACCTTCGATCCCAACCATTTCATCGACGGCATCGACCCGCAGACCTGGCAGTCGCTCAATGAAGACCCCGACAAGCCGATGCTCAACCGGGCACTGCGCGGCACCTATCCACCCGGCTCGACCTACAAACCCTTCATGGCGCTGGCAGTGCTGCAAAACGGCGTTCGCGGGCCCGGCACGACCATCAGCGATCCGGGCTATTACATGCTCGGGGGGCACAAGTTTCGCGACTCGAATCCCAACGGCCATGGCGCGGTCGATCTGCGAAAATCCATCGCGGTGTCGTCCGACACCTACTATTACGGCGCGGCCTACGAGCTCGGTGTCGATCGCATCCACGACTTCATGAAGCCCTGGGGATTCGGGCAGCTCACCGGCATCGACATGCCCAACGAGACCACCGGCATCCTGCCGTCGTCGGCCTGGAAGATGAAGCGCTACAAGACCCGATGGCTGCCGGGCGAGACGCCGTCGATCGGCATCGGGCAGGGCTATAACGCCTTCACCATCCTTCAGCTCGCCAACGCCACCGCGATTCTGGCCAATGGCGGCAAGGTTCTCAGGCCGCATATCGTCAAGTCGATCGTCGATCCGATCGATGGCAGTCGTACCCCGGCGGTCGATGAGCCTGACGTCACCATCCCGCTGCGGCCCGACTATGTCGCGCTGGTCAAGCAGGGCATGGTCGATGTCAACCGCACCGGCACCGGTCGGGTCGCTTTTGCCGGGGCCGAATACATTGCCGCAGGCAAGACCGGAACCGCACAGGTGATCGGCATCAAGCAGAACGAACGCTACGACGCCAGACGAATTGCCGAGCGCTATCGCGATCACTCGCTCTTCATGGCCTTCGCACCGCTCGACAATCCGCGGATCGCGCTCGCGCTGATCGTCGAGAACGGCGGCTTTGGCGCGCAGGCCGCTGCGCCGATCGCCCGCAAGGTGTTCGACTACACGCTGCTCGGCAAGCTGCCCAAAGACACCGTCGAGCCCTTCCCCATGCGGCCCGAACTCGACGAGAGCGAGATGCGCGACGTTCCCGAGCCCGAGCCTGACCCCGCCGCGAGTCCAGCGCCGGGTGTGGCCGCCCCACCGGCACCACCGTCAACCGCACCGAAGGCGCCACAACCTAAGTCACCGGCACCGAAGGCAGGCGCAAATTCGCCACAGGCCGCGGTCAAGACCGGCGCAGCGCCGCCCGCCAGCGGAGCCCGGAACTGATGGGCTCGACTGCGCTGTCCCTCAATCGCCGCTCCCCATGGGAGCAGGTGAGTCGATTCATCTTCGTCTTCGACCGGCCACTGCTGATTGCGCTGGGCGTCATCCTCATCATCAGCATTGCCAATATGTACTCTGCAGGGCTCGACTTCCCCGGCCGCTTCAACGGACACCTGCGCAATATCGGCGTTGCCCTGGCAGTGCTCTGGGTGGCCGCGCTGCTGCCACCCAGCATGCTGATGCGAGCCGCCCTGCCGCTCTATGTGCTCGGCATTGTCCTGCTGGTGGCGGTCGCGCTCTTTGGCTCGACCAGCAAGGGGGCCACCCGCTGGCTCGACCTGGGCTTTACCCGCATCCAGCCCTCCGAGATGCTCAAGATCACCACGCCGCTGATGCTGGCCTGGTACTTCGACAAGCGGGAAGGCGCGCTGCGCTGGTTCGACTTCCTGATCGCCGCCGCCCTGCTCATCGTGCCGGTCGGTCTGATCGCCAAGCAGCCCGACCTCGGCACCGCCATCCTGGTGCTGGCGGCCGGTGCCTATGTAATCTTTTTTGCCGGACTGAGCTGGCGGCTGATCATCGGCATCACGATCGCCGGACTCGCCGCCCTGCCGCTGGTCTGGATGAAGCTGCACGATTACCAGCGCCAGCGTGTGCTGACCCTGCTCGACCCGACCTCCGATCCGCTTGGCAAGGGCTTTCACATCATCCAGTCGACGATTGCGGTCGGCTCGGGCGGCGTCTCGGGCAAGGGCTGGACCCTCGGCACGCAAACCCATCTCGAGTTCATCCCCGAGCGCACCACCGACTTCATCATGGCGGTGTACTCGGAAGAGTTCGGACTGTACGGCGTGGTGATCCTGATGCTGCTCTATCTCGCGGTCATCTTTCGCGGGCTGATGATCGCCGGTGCCGCCGGAACCACCTTCGGGCGCCTGCTGGCCGGCTCAATCACCCTGAGCTTTTTCACCTACTGTTTCGTCAACATGGGCATGGTGATCGGCATCCTGCCGGTGGTGGGCGTGCCCTTGCCCTGGATGTCGTATGGCGGGACCGCGATGATGACGCTCGGCCTGAGTATGGGCATGCTGATGAGTATCCATCGGCATCGCGGTGCGCTGATGCCGCGCTGACGCGCTCGACCCTCAGTCGGGCCGCACCGAAAACATGATCTTGCCGATGTGCTCGGAGCTTTCCATCAGGGCATGCGCCTCGGCTGCCTGTTCGAGCGCAAAGACCTTGTAGATCGATGGCAGCAGCCGGCCCTGCTCCAGCAGCGGCCACACCTGCGAACGCAAGGCGGCCGCCAGATCGGCCTTGTTGGCGGCCGAGCGCGGTCGCATGGTCGAGCCGGTCACGGTCAGCCGCTTGGTCATGATCGGCATCAGGTCGATCTCGACTTTCGAAGGCTGCAAAAAGGCGATCTGCACCAGGCGCCCATCGATCGCCAGCAGCTTGAGGTTCTTCTCGACATAGGTGCCACCCACCATGTCGAGAATGAGGTTGACGCCGCGACTGCCGGTGATCTTGAGCGTCTGAGCAACGAAATCCTGCTGGCGATAGTCGATCGCGGCATCAGCGCCAAATGCCAGGCAGGCTGCGGCTTTCTGGGCATTTCCCACGGTGCAGATCACGGTGGCACCCCAAGCCTTGGCGATCTGGATGGCAGTGATGCCGATGCCCGATGAGCCGCCATGGATCAGGACGGTATCGCCGGCGGCCAGACGCCCACGCTCGACCAGATTGGCCCAGACGGTGAAATAGGTTTCAGGCAGGGCGGCTGCCTGCAGCATGGTGAGGCCGGCCGGCACCGGCAGGACCTGGCCGGATGGCGCCGCGGCATACTCGGCATAGCCGCCGCCATTGGCCAGCGCGCAGACCGCTTCACCAATCTTCCATTCGGTCACGCCCTGGCCGAGCGCCACGATGCGGCCGGCGACCTCGAGGCCCAGATGCGGCGACGCATCGGCGGGCGGCGGATAGCGACCGCTGCGCTGGATGCAGTCGGGGCGATTGACGCCGGCGGCAACCACCTCGATCAGCACCTCGCCGGCGCCGAGTTCCGGCACCTCGCGGGTGGCGACTTTCAGCACTTCCGAGCCGCCACCGTTTCCGTGGTCGACATAGCGCATGGTTGCAGGAATCGGCATGGTCATCTCTGTTGGGGTGTCGGTCGTCAGGGCTCGGCGTGCAGCATCGCCTCGATGATGCGCTGGACCGCCAGCGCATCACTGAAATCGGGCAGGGTATGCGGCTCGCCAGACAGCATCGCGCACAGCTGCTCAAGCTGGCGATGGTAAGTCGCGGTACGGGGATCGGCAGGCAGGCCCGGCACCGGACGCCCTTGCGGCGACGCGGCGTCGATGAGTTCGAGGCGATACCAGTCGGACAGCCGCAATTCGCTGTGCGCACCGATGAATCGGGCCTCGACCAGATCGGGGTCGGCACCACCGGTGCTTGCCGACAGCGACACCGGAACACCCGCGCAGCTCAGTGCCGCGGTGATCGACTGCTCGCAGGCACCAGCAGGCGTCTGCGGCCAGCGCACCTGCGCGCCCTTGAGCACCACCTGACCCAGCAGGCGGTGCAGCAGATAGACAAAGTGCGAGGCGACCTCTCGCGTGAAGCCGCCCTGGTCGGCGCGCTGCAGCCAGGTCGCATCCGCCTGCCAGGCTCGCGGCCATTGGTGAAAGCGCAGCCGGATCTCGATGCTGCGCAATCCGAAGGACGGCTCGGCGAGGGTCTGTGCGATCAGGCCAACCGCATCCGACGAGGCAAAGACAAAGTTGACCGCCTGCGCCAGACCGCTGCGATCCATGGCCTCGGTGAGCGCCTGGCTGGCCGCAACGTCGACGCCCAGCGGCTTTTCGCAAAAGACCGCCTTGCCGGCAGCGATCGCCGCGCGAACATAGGCGTCGTGTGCCAGCGGCGGCACGCCGACATACACCACATCCACATCAAGGCGCTCGATCGCCTCAGCCGCGCTGGCACACAGCGGCAGTCCGGGATACGCCGCCACGGCGGCGGATCTGGCCTGTGCCGAATTGTCGTAGGCCGCCACCACCTGCAGACCCGGGATCGCCGGTGCATGCTCGAGCATGCGACGGCCGATCACGCCCAGACCGATCACTGCCATGCCGAAAGGCTTCATCGGCGGCTCGCTCAGCGCATGAACCGTTTGACATAGTCGGCACCCAGGCCGACGGATTCGAAATGGGCACGATAGCGCTCGATGCGGGCAAACACATCGTCGTAGCCGGTGGCATTGCCCTGCGGATCGACATAGATCAGGGCGCCATTCACGGTGAAGAGCGTGATCATGTCGGTGCAGTCATCGGGGACGACCAGCGTATGGGTCTCGCCCGGCGGCTCGAAGATATAGCTGCCCTGCTCGGCCACCCAGTCGTGCTCGAGATAGTGCCAGCGGCCGCGGATCACGTAGGCATGCACCGCGCCCGAATGGCGATGGCGCTGCAGCAGGCCCGATCGCTTGACCTTGAGCAGATGGACATAAAACCCGCCGCTGACATTGAGCTGCAGCGGACGCGACCACATGCCCGGGCCCAGCGGCGCCCACAGGCGGTCGTCGTCACTCACCGCGTCGGGCACGACCATGTCGGGCACCATGCCCCAGGGCTGCGGCTTCTGATAGGGGATGCGGTCGTCGTGACCGGCAGGAAGCTCGAGTGGCTTGTTCATGCAGGTGTCTCGGTGATCAATCGGAGCATTCGAGCGTACCCCAAGCCGCGCGGCCGACCAAACCCGACATCACCGCCCGACCGGCTGTGCCGCGAGGGCTTGCGGGACAGGCAAGGTCCTGCATGGGAGGGCGGCAGCGTCCGGTAGCATCTGGTGATGTCCAAGACGCTCAAGCCGCCCGACGCCGCGCGCCCCGGCACGCCCGAGCAGCTGCTCGCTGCCTCCCGAACACTGGCCGACGACCTGGCGCCGCTGCGCTTTTCGACGCCGGTCAGCCATGTCTATAACCCCCTCGACTATGCCTGGGCACCCTACGAGGCCTATGTGCGCCGCTTTGCAGTCGGGCCGCGGCGCATCGTGCTGCTTGGCATGAACCCCGGTCCGTTCGGCATGATGCAGACCGGCGTGCCCTTCGGCGAAGTGGCAGCCGTGCGCGACTGGATGGGCCTCTCGGCACCGGTGGCAACGCCCGCCGAGATGCATCCGCGCCGCCCGATCGAAGGCTTCGCCTGCCGCCGCTCAGAGGTCAGCGGTCGACGCATGTGGGAGTGGGCCAACCGCCGCTGGGGCAGCGCCGAGCGATTTTTCAGCGATGCCTTCGTGCTCAATTACTGCCCGCTGGTCTGGCTCGAAGCCTCCGGGCGCAACCGCACGCCGGTGCAACTGCCGGCCGCCGAACTGGGTCCGGTCTATCAGGCTTGCGACCGCCATCTCGCTCGGGCGCTCACAGCACTGCAGCCCGAGTGGGCGATCGGCATCGGCGGCTTTGCCGAAAAGCGGCTGCGTACTGTGCTGGAAGGCGGCGACATCGATTCAGCCCTGGCACGCAGCATCCGCATCGCGCAGATCCTGCATCCCAGCCCGGCCAGCCCGGCGGCCAACCGTGGCTGGGCCGAGGCAGTCGATGCCCAGCTGCAGGCACTCGGCATCGAGCCGGCGGGCGGTGGGGCAGGCTAAGCTCTCGATCCCGGCACCGGTTCATCCCCATTTCAGGACGACTTTTCATGCACACCATCGGCACGCCCCTTTCAGCCTCAGCGACCCGGATCATGCTGCTGGGCGCCGGCGAACTCGGCAAGGAAGTGATCATCGCCCTGCAGCGGCTGGGTATCGAGGTCATCGCGGTCGACCGCTATGCCGATGCGCCGGGCCATCAGGTGGCGCACCGTGCCCATGTGATCGACATGACCGACCCGGCGCAGCTGCGCGCCCTGATCGAAAAAGAGCGGCCACAGATGGTGGTGCCCGAGATCGAGGCGATCGCCACACCGACCCTGATCGAGCTCGAGCGTGAGGGCGTGGTGCGGGTGATCCCCACCGCGCGCGCGGCCTGGCTCACCATGAACCGTGAAGGTATCCGGCGACTCGCCGCCGAAGAACTCGGGCTGCCGACCTCGCCCTATCGCTTTGCCAGCAGCCTGGCCGAGCTCCAGTCCGCGATCGACGACGGCATCGGCTATCCGTGCCTGGTCAAGCCGGTGATGTCCTCATCAGGCAAAGGGCAGTCGAAGATCGATCGACCGGACGAGGTCGAGGCCGCCTGGGCCTATGCCGCCAGCGGCGGGCGGGTGGATGCCGGCCGCGTGATCGTCGAGGGCTTAATCGATTTCGACTACGAGATCACCCTGCTGACCGTGCGGATGAGCCAGGGTCAGGGCGCCAGCGCCACGACGCAGACGCACTTTTGCGATCCGATCGGCCATGTGCAGGTAGCCGGCGACTATGTCGAGAGCTGGCAGCCTCAGGCCATGAGCCCGGTGGCGCTCGAGCGCTCGCAGGACATCGCGCGAAAGGTCACCGAGGCACTCGGCGGCAGCGGCCTTTTCGGCGTGGAGCTCTTCGTCAAGGGCGATAGGGTGTGGTTCTCGGAAGTCAGCCCGCGTCCCCACGATACCGGCATGGTCACCATGACCACGCAGCATCAGTCGGAGTTCGAGCTGCACGCGCGCGCCATCCTCGGCCTGCCGGTCGACACCCGCTTGCGCTCACCGGGCGCCAGCGCGGTCATCTACGGCGGCGTGGCCGCCCGCGGTGTGGTCTTTGACGGCATCGCCGATGCGCTGGGGGTGCCCGGCAGCGACGTGCGGCTCTTCGGCAAGCCCGAGTCCTTCGTCAAACGCCGCATGGGTGTTGCGCTGGCGCATGCCGCCGATGTCGATACCGCCCGGCGCAACGCGAAAGAAGCGGCCTCCCGGGTCAGGCCCCGACCCGTCTGAGTCCGGGCAGACTTTGCTCAGGCGGCAGCGAAGCGAAAGACCCCGTCCTCGCCTTTTGTCCGGGTCAGCTCGCCGCGATACCACAGGGCATGCAGGTGGGCGAGCGACTCGCCGAGCGCAAACATCATCTGATGGGCATCGAATTCGCGGCCGAACATGATCGGTACGGTCTCGGCCGCATGGCGCGGGCGTTCGTGGCAGGCTGCAGCCACCGCGCCGAGCCGCTCGGCATGATGCTCGTGAAGCTGGGCAAGCCGCCGATGCAGGCCGCGAAACGGCCGTCCATGCGAGGGCAGCACCAGCGTGTCCTCGGGGCACTCCTCGAAGCGACGCAGTGAATCGAGATACCAGGTCAGCGGATCGGCCTCGGGCTCAAGGTCGAAGACCGAGACATTGGTCGAGATGCGCGGCAGGACCATGTCCCCCGAGATCAGCAGATGGTCGGCGTCGCACATCAGCGCCGCATGCTCGGGCGAGTGGCCGGTGCCGATGATGACCCGCCACTGGCGATCGCCGATCGTGATGCGTTCGTGATCGGCAATGCGACGGAAGTTGTGCGGCATGTTCGGCACCAGCCCGGGAAAATGCGAGCGGCTGCGCTGACGCAGGCTGTCGAGCTGCGGACCGTCGACCAGGCCATGGCGACGGTAATGCCGATAGGCGGCATCCGGGTCCTGGCCTGGCATGGTGGCCGACAGGATGCGACCGATCGCGTATTCGCCGACCGTCATCCAGAGCGGCGCACCGAAACGCTCGGTCAGCATCCCGGCCAGCCCGACATGGTCGGGATGGTTGTGCGTGCACAGTACGCGCACCACCGGCAGGCCGTCGAGCTCATTGGCGATCAGCGTGTCCCAGTGCTCACGGGTAGCCTCGGTCGAGACACCGCAGTCGATGATCGTCCAGCCGTCCTGGCCGCGAAAGCGGTCGCGCAGCAGCCACAGATTGATATGGTCGAGCGCAAACGGCAGCGGCATGCGCAGCCACCAGACGCCGGGCGCCACCTCAAAGCGCTGGGCAGGCTTGGGAAGCGTGTCGCCAAACGGGTAGGTCAGCTCGTGTTCAAGCGCATTCATGGCGGCCGGTCTCCTCGATTTCCTGGATCCGAGTCTACCCGAGCGACTTGTGCGGACCACCCGGGGCAGGCGGACATCGCCATGTCGATTCTCGCCGGATTGACGATCGACCGACAGAAACATACCCTCGACGGTTCACCTCAGGCCGGCCTGCGCGCCGGACTCAACCCCGGGACGCCGACATGCTCAACCTGCCAGGCCTTCAGTTCGACCTCGGCGACGACATCGCGATGCTGCGCGAATCGCTGCAGCAGTTCACCTCCGCCGAGATCACCCCGCGCGCGGCCGAAATCGACCGCAACGACCAGTTCCCGATGGATCTGTGGCGCAAGTTCGGCGAGCTCGGTGTGCTCGGCATGACCGTGCCCGAAGAATATGGCGGCACCGACATGGGCTACCTCGCGCATGTGATCGCGATGGAAGAGATTTCGCGCGGCTCGGCCTCGGTCGGCCTGTCGTATGGCGCGCATTCGAACCTGTGCGTCAATCAGATCAACCGCAACGGCACCGAATGGCAGAAGAAAAAATTTCTGCCCAAGCTGATTTCGGGCGAGTGGGTGGGCGCATTGGCCATGAGTGAGCCCGGCGCCGGCTCCGACGTGGTCTCGATGCGTCTGCGCGCCGATTTCAAGGGCGACCACTGGGTGCTCAACGGCTCGAAATTCTGGATCACCAACGGCCCGGATGCCGACCTGATGGTGATCTATGCCAAGAACGACCTCGAAGCAGGCGCGCGCGGCATTACCGCCTTTCTGGTCGAAAAGACCTTCAAGGGTTTTTCGGTGGCGCAAAAGCTCGACAAGCTCGGGATGCGCGGCAGTCATACCGGCGAGCTGGTGTTTCAGGACTGCGAAGTGCCGGCGGAGAACGTGCTGGGCGGCATCCAGGGCCGCGAGCTCGACGGCGTGGGCCGTGGCGTCAATGTCCTGATGAGCGGCCTCGACTTTGAGCGCGCGGTGCTCTCGGGCGGGCCGCTGGGCATCATGAGTGCCTGTATGGATGTGGTCGTGCCCTATCTGCACGAGCGCAAGCAGTTCGGCCAGCCGATCGGCGAGTTCCAGCTCATGCAGGGCAAGCTCGCCGACATGTACAGCACCATGATGGCCTGCCGCGCCTATGTGTATGAGGTCGGTCGCCAGTGCGATCGCGCCCACAAGGGCGCCATTGATGTGCGCAGCCTGCGCAAGGATGCGGCCGCCGCGATCCTGTATTCGGCCGAGAAAGCCACCTGGATGGCCGGCGAAGCGCTGCAGTGCCTCGGCGGCAACGGTTACATCAACGACTATCCGACCGGCCGACTGTGGCGCGATGCCAAGCTCTATGAGATCGGCGCCGGCACCTCCGAGATCCGGCGCATGCTGATCGGACGTGAACTTTTCGATGAGACCCGCTGAGACGATGACGAAAGCAGTCACCCCCGCCAGGCGCGCCGCCGACCGTCTGGTCGACGACCCCAACAGTGCCGAAGGCAGCGAAGCGGCGGCCGTCGCGCAGTCGATCCTGGTTGGCTTCGATCGGCATTACGCGCTCTTTCGCTACAACGCCCAGCAGGCCAAGGCCCGCTACGAGGCAGCCGACTGGCATGCAATCCGCACACTCGCCAGTGAACGCATCGAGTTCTATGACGCCCGCGTGAGCGAAGCGGTCGAGCGCATCGGCCGCGAATTTGGCGCCGCCCGGCTCGAAACCGGCAACTGGCAGCAGGTCAAGCGCCAGTATGTGAGCCTGCTGGCCGAGCATCGCCAGCCCGAGCTGGCCGAGACTTTCTTCAACTCGGTGTGCGCCAAGGTGCTGCATCGCACCTATTTCCACAACGACTTCATCTTTGTTCGCCCGGGCGTGGCCACCGACTATCTGGATGGCAAACCGCCGAGCTACCGGGCCTACTACCCCGCGCAGGAAGGCTTCGAGCGGACGCTTCGCAATGTGTTCATCGACCTCGGCATGGCCTGCCCCTTCGTCGATATCGAACGCGATCTCGCGCGGGTGCTGGCGGCACTGCGCACGCATATGCCCGAGGCACTCGACGCTGCCATCGATTGTCAGGTCCATGTCCTGCGCACGCTCTTTTTTCGCAACAAGGGCGCCTATCTGATCGGCCGGTATCTCAACGACGGCGAGCTGCTGCCGTTTGCCATCCCGATCCTGCAGGATGCGCGCCGGCGCCTGTATCTCGACACGGTCCTCTTCGGCACCGAGCGCCTTGAGACACTCTTCAATTTCTCGCGCGCTTATTTCATGGTCGACATGGAGGTGCCCTCGGCCTATGTCAGGTTCCTCAAAAGCCTGATGCCGACCAAACCCGAGTCCGAGATCTACACCATGCTCGGGCTGCACAAGCAGGGCAAGACCGCCTTTTACCGCGACCTGCTCGCACACCTGAACCATTCAGACGATCGCTTCGTGATCGCACCCGGCATCAAGGGGCTGGTGATGGGCGTGTTCACGCTGCCCTCGTTTCCCTATGTCTTCAAGATCATCAAGGACACCCGGCGCAAGGATGTCAGCCGCGAGTTCGTCAAGAAGCAGTATCAGTTGGTGAAGGTGCACGACCGGGTCGGACGCATGGCCGACACCTGGGAGTATTCCGACGTGCCCTTCCCCAAGGCCAGGCTCGATCCGGCACTGCTCAAAGAGCTGCGTGACACCGCGCCGTCGCTGATCGAGGAAGACGACACCAACATCGTGATCCGGCACCTCTACATCGAACGCCGGATGATCCCGCTCAACATCTTTCTCGAGCAGGCCGACGATGCGCAGCGCGAGCAGGCGATCATCGAGTATGGCGATGCGATCCGGCAGATGGTCGCCGCCAACATTTTCCCGGGCGACATGCTCTACAAGAATTTCGGCATGACCCGCCAGGGCCGTGTGGTCTTTTACGACTACGACGAGGTGGCCTACATGACCGACTGCAACTTTCGCCGGATTCCGCCGCCCCGCACGCCCGAAGACGAAATGGCCTCGGAGCCGTGGTACACCGTTGGCCCGACCGATGTCTTTCCGGAAGAATTCGGCACTTTTTTGCTGGGCGACCCGCGCATCCGGTCACTTTTCATGAAGCATCATGCCGAATTGCTCGATGCGGCCTTCTGGCAGAAAAAGCAGACCGGCATTCGCGCCGGCCTGCTCGAGGATGTGTTTCCCTATCCCGAATCGATGCGCTTTCATCTCCAGTCAACATCAGCCTGAACCGTCAAGGAGTCCACCATGTCCGATCCCATCGTCATCGTCTCGGTTGCCCGCACCCCGATCGGCAGCATGAACGGCGAGATGTCGTCGTTTGCCGGCCACGAACTCGGCGCCTTTGCGATCAAGGCCGCGCTCGAGCGCGCCGGCCTCAAGCCCGATCAGATCCAGGAAGTCATAATGGGCTGCGTGCTGCCCGCGGGTCAGGGCCAGGCGCCGGCGCGCCAGGCCTCGCTCGGCGCCGGCCTGCCGGTGTCGGCGGGTGCGACCACCATCAACAAGGTCTGCGGCTCGGGCATGAAATCGGCCATGCTGGCCCATGACCTGCTCGCGGTCGGCAGCCAGGACATCATCGTGGCCGGCGGCATGGAGAGCATGTCGAATGCGCCCTACATGATGCTCAAGGGCCGCAACGGCTATCGCTATGGCCACGGCACGCTCTTCGATCACATGGCCCTCGACGGCCTGGAAGACGCCTACGACAAGACGCCCAACGGCGGCGGGAAATCGATGGGTCAGTTTGCCGAAGACTGCGCCGGCAAATACAGCTTCACCCGCGCCGAGCAGGATGCCTATGCCATCGCCTCGACCGAGCGCGCCCGCAAGGCCAATGAAGACGGCTCGTTTGCCTTCGAGATCGCGCCGGTCACGGTCGCCGGTCGCAAGGGCGACGTCGTGATCAGCAAGGACGAAAGTCCCTTCAAGAGCGACACCGCCAAGATCCCCGGCCTGAAGCCCGCCTTTCGCAAGGACGGCACGGTGACTGCCGCCACCTCGTCGTCGATCTCCGACGGCGCAGCCGCCCTGGTCATGATGCGGGCGTCTACTGCCGCCAAGCTCGGCGTCACACCGATTGCAAAACTGGTCGCACACACCACCCACTCGCAGGAGCCGCAGTGGTTCACCACCGCGCCGGTGGGTGCCATCAAGAAGCTCTACGACAAGACCGGCTGGTCGAGCGCGAATGTCGATCTGTATGAAATTAACGAAGCTTTTGCGGTGGTCGCGATGGCGGCGATGAAAGAGCACGACCTGCCGCATGCCAAGGTCAACATCAACGGCGGTGCCTGTGCGCTGGGCCATCCGATCGGCGCATCGGGCGCGCGTCTGATCGTGACCCTGATCGGCGCGCTGAAAAAGACCGGCGGCAAGCGCGGCATCGCCTCGCTGTGCATCGGCGGTGGCGAAGCGACCGCGGTCGGCATCGAACTGGTCTGACCGGCATGGCAACGCTGAAAACAGACGGCGGTCGGCGGCGGATTTCGTCGGGATCCGCCTTCGAAGCGACCGCCGGCTATTCGCGGGCGATCGTCGATGGCGACAGTGTGCTGGTATCGGGCACCACCGGCTTCAACTATGCCGACATGAGCATCGAGGCCGATCCGGTCGCCCAGACCCATCAGTGCTTTGCCAACATCAGCGCTGCGCTTGCCCAGGCGGGTTGCTCGCTCGACGATGTGGTGCGGGTGCGCTACCTCTTTACCGAGCCGGAGCTCTTTGCCCTTCTCGCGCCGATCTTTGGCCAGTATTTCGCACACGCCCGGCCGGCTGCCACCGCGATGGTGGTCGGGCTGGTCGATCCGCGCATGAAAATCGAGATCGAAGTCGACGCCCGGATTCCGCTGCCCGCGATGCCGAGTCCCTATATCGCCTGATTTCGCCCTATTCAAGCCGAATTGACGCCGAGTTCTCGATGATCCTGTCTGCCGAACATGCCCAGGTGCGCGATGCGGTGCGCTCCTTCGTCACCGCCGAGATCACACCTCACGCTGCCCGCTGGGACCGCGAGTCGAGCTTCCCGGCACAGGCCCTGCGCGGACTGGCCGCGCTCGGCTGTTTTGGTGTGGCAGTGCCCGAGCGCTGGGGCGGCGCCGGTCTCGACTACACCGCACTCGCGGTGATCATCGAGGAGATCGCTGCCGGCTGCGGCGCCACCTCAACCATCATCTCGGTCAACAACTGCCCGGTCGCCTCGATCCTGATGAGCTACGCCAACGAGGCGCAAAAAGCGCGCTGGCTGGCGCCATTGGCCAGTGGCGAGATGCTCGGCGCTTTTTGCCTCACCGAGCCGCATGTCGGGTCGGATGCCTCGGCGCTGCGAACCACCGCCCGACGTGAAACCTCGGCAGACGGTCGCTTGTCGTATGTGATCGACGGGGTCAAGCAGTTCATCACCTCGGGCAAGCATGCCGATGTCGCGATCGTCATGGCGGTGACCGACAAGGCCGCCGGCAAGCGCAGCATCTCGGCCTTCCTGGTGCCCACCGCCACGCCAGGCTATCGGGTCGCAAGGCTCGAAGACAAAGTGGGCCAACATGCCTCGGACACCGCCCAGATCGCCTTCGAAGGCTGCCGGGTGCCGGCCGAGAATCTGCTTGGCGAAGAAGGCCAGGGCTACAAGATCGCGCTCTCCGGGCTCGAGGGCGGGCGCATCGGCATTGCCTCGCAGTCGCTCGGCATGGCGCGCGCCGCCTTTGAAGCGGCGCTGCGTTATGCCAAGGAGCGTGAGGCCTTCGGGGTGCCGATCTTCGAGCATCAGGCGGTGCAGTTTCGCCTGGCCGACATGGCCACGGGTCTTGAGGCCGCGCGCCAGCTCATCCTGCATGCGGCCGCGCTCAAGGACGCCGGCCAGCCCTGCCTGAAAGAGGCCGCGATGGCCAAGCTCTTTGCCTC
>Ga0007795_10000093_pt1 | contig 20939 bp, 18 predicted proteins | sample CryBogmetaGMA1M_FD_60369 | JGI IMG/M metagenome (GOLD analysis project Ga0007795, IMG submission 60369) | Freshwater microbial communities from Crystal Bog, Wisconsin, USA - MA1M | ecosystem: Environmental > Aquatic > Freshwater > Lake | place: Crystal Bog, Wisconsin, USA | collected 2009-07-06
GTCGTAACCCAACACAACACGAGGCAAGGAAGAGACACATGAGATTCAATCTGACAAGGCGTCTGTCCGGTTTGATCATGGCGCTTGGCGCCGGGCTGATGCTGGCATCGCCGGCCGCGGCTCAGGACTACCCGACCAAGCCGATCCGGGTGCTGGTGGGTTTTGCGCCAGGCGGCCCCACCGATGTGATTGCGCGAATCGTGGCGCAGGACCTGACCGCCGCCTTCGGCCAGTCGGTGATCGTCGAAAACCGCGCGGGCGCCAATTCACTGATCGCCACCGATGCGGTCGCAAGGGCTGCCCCGGATGGCTATACCCTGATCGCGGCAACGCTGGCCCACAACATCAATCCGATCCTGATGGCCGACAAGGCCAAATATCAGCCGATCAAGGATTTCGCCTCGATCAGCCTTGCCGCCACGGTGCCGATGATTGCAGTGACTGGCTACGACTCGCCGATGAAGACGCTGCAGGATGTGGTGGCTGCGGCCAAGGCACAGCCCGGTGCGGTGACTTACGGCTCGGCAGGCCATGGCGGCTCGGCGCATCTGGCGGCTGCGCTGCTCGCCAACCTGACCGGGACACAGATGACCCATGTGCCTTTCAAGGGAAACGCCCCCGCCCTGACCGAAGTCATGGCAGGACGCGTCACCTTCATGTTCTATCCGATGGTGGGTGTCGCCGATCAGGTCGCACAGAAACGTCTGCGGGCGCTGGCAGTCACGACGCCCAAACGTCATCCCGATTTTCCGAATACGCCGACCATGGCCGAGCTCGGCTATCCAGGTTTCGAGGACTACACGCCGGGCATCGTTTTCCTGGCACCCGCCGGCACACCGCAGCCGATCGTCAACAAACTCGCCGATGCGATCCGAGCCTCGGTGGCCCGACCCGAGACGCGTGAGAAGTTGCGCGGCCTGGGTGCGGTGGCGGCAGGCTTGACCCCGGCCGAAACCGTGAGCTGGATGCAGATGGATTACGACCGGTGGGCAAGGCTGATCAAGGCGGCCGGCGTCAAAGGCGAGGAATGAGAGGCGCCATGATGAGAATTGCGGTTCTTGACGATTATCAGGATGCGGTCAGAGGTCTTGATTGCATCAGGAAGCTGGACGATCATCAGATCGATGTGTTTCACGACACGCTGGTCGATCCGCAGGCGATCGCCACGCGGCTTGAGGGCGTTGATGCGGTGGTCCTGATCCGTGAGCGCACGCGCTTCAATCGTGCCCTGATCGAGTGTCTGCCTGCGTCGCTCAAGCTGATCAGTCTGACCGGGCCCTTGAGTGGGCAGGTCGATGTGGCCGCCGCAGCCAAGCGCGGTATCGTCGTTTGCAGCGGGCGCGGCTCGGGCGCTTCCGCACCCGAACTGACCTGGGCGCTGGTGATGGCCGCCACGCGTCAGATTGCTCTCGAGGATCGACGCATGCGGGCCGGTCGCTGGCAGACCACGATCGGACCGGTCCTGGCCGGCCGCACGCTGGGCATCCTCGGCTATGGCCGCATCGGCTCGGTGGTGGCAGGCTATGGCCGCGCCTTCGGCATGCCGGTGCTGGTCTGGGGGCGTGACGGCTCGCGTGAGCGGGCGCTGCGAGACGGCCATCAGATGGCCGCGAGCCAGTCCGAGCTCTTTGCGCGCAGCGATGTCGTGTCGCTGCATCTGTCGCTCAATGAGGGCACGCGGGGCGCGGTGAGCGCAGCCGATCTGGCGCTGATGAAGCCGGATGCGCTGTTGGTCAATACTGCGCGCGCTGCCCTCATTCAGCCGGGGGCTCTGGTGGCAGCACTGCAGGCCGGGCGCCCGGGTTTTGCCGCGCTCGATGTCTTCGACGTCGAGCCGCTGCCGGCCGGTGATCCGCTGCTATCGATGGACAACGTGCTGTGCACGCCGCACCTCGGGTACGTGACCCGAGAGGGCTATGAGGTGCTGTTCGGCGATGCTTTCGACAATGTGCTGGCGTATGCCGCCGGCAAGCCGACCGGTGTTCTGAGTCCACCCGTGGCTCCAGCCTGAGAGGGAAATGACGATGACAGTTTCTGTTTTGCCGCGCGTGACGCCCGGCGACAAAGCGCTTGGCGCAAGCGTCGAGGGTCTTGATCTGTCCAGGCCGCTCGACGATGCGCAGTTTCGCGCGGTGCGTGAGGCGCTCGGGCGCCATGGTGTGCTGCGTTTTCCGGGTCAGACGCTTTCGGCGGCCAATCTGCACGATTTCAGCGCCCATTTCGGGACGCTCGAAATCAATGTCGGCGGCATGTTCCAGGAGCCCGGCTTGCCGCAGGTGATGGTCCTCTCCAATATCGTGCGCGACGGCAAACCGATCGGCATCGGCGACGCTGGCCAGGACTGGCATACCGACATGTCCTACAGCGCCACGGTGGCCTTCGCCAATGTGCTCTACGCCCTCGAGGTGCCGCATCGCGACGGCCGCCCGCTCGGTGCCACCCGGTTTGCCGATATGGCAGCGGCCTATGACGCGTTGCCGGCCGATGTGCGCGCGCGCATCGACGGGCGCACCGCGACCCATGATTTCGAGAAGTTCTGGGAGATGATGCGCCGCGAGCGCAACAGCCCGCGCCCGCCGCTCAGTGATGCTCAGCGCAAGGCCAAGCCACCGGTCTCGCATCCGATGGTCCTGGTCCATCCGTTCAGCGGACGGCGCACGCTCTATGCCAACCCCGGCTATGCGATGCATATCGACGGCATGCCGCGCGACGAGAGCGACGAACTTCTGGCAATGCTCTTTGCGCATCAGGTCGAGGAGCGCTTCATCTATACCTTCGAGTGGACCAAAGGTGATGTCCTGATGTGGGACAACCTGCGGGTGATCCACAAGGCGATGGCCGATTACCGTCCGGATGAGCCGCGACTGATCAAGCGTTGCCAGGTGATGGCCGATCAGATCCTGCCGCGTGGCACCGCTGGCGCCGCACTTTCGTCGGTCAATGCCTGAGGCCGACGGTCCGGCGCCCGCCGGCAGCATTCGTCGCGCCTGGTCGATCGATGATCTGAGGACGCAGGCCCGGCGCCGATTGCCCCGGGCGGTGTTCGACCTCTTCGACGGTGGTGCGGAAGACGAGTCGACCCTGCGTGACAACCGCGCGGCCTTCGGGCGTCGTCGGCTGATGCCGCGGGTGCTGGTTGATGTCGCGAGCGTCGATCCTGCCACCCGCCTCCTCGGTCAGCCGTCGGCGCTGCCGATTGCAATCGCGCCCACCGGGGCAGTCGGATTTGGCCACCGCGGCGGTGATGTGATGATCGCGCGGGCGGCGCATCGTTACGGGATCCCGTATTCGCTGTCGACCTCGGCCACCGCCTCGATCGAGCAGGTGGCCGAGCAGGCCGGCGGGCGACTCTGGTTTCAGGCCTACATCCTCAAAGACCGGTCCTTCACCTTCCGTCTGATCGAGCGGGCACGCGTGGCCGGCTATGAGGCGGTAATGATCACCGTCGATCTCGCGGTGGGCGGCAAGCGCGAGAAAGACTTTCGCAATGACATGTCGATCCCGTTTCGTTATACGCCGCGCAATCTGATCGATTTTGCGTCGCGACCGCGATGGTCGATGCGCATGCTCGCCGGTGGCATGCCGGCGATGGAGAACCTGCGCGGACTGTCGCCCGCTGCCACCTCGGCGCGCGGCATCGTATCGACCGCCGGTCGAAACTATGACCCCTCGTTCGACTGGGATGGTCTGCAGTCGGTGCGCGATGCCTGGCCGGGCAAGCTCATCGTCAAAGGCATCGTGCACCCCGACGACGCGCGCCGAGCGCTGGCGATTGGCGTCGATGCGATCGTCGTGTCCAACCATGGCGGGCGGCAACTCGACGGCGGCATCGCAACGCTCGATGCCTTGCCCGGGGTGCTCGAGGCGGTGGCCGGGCGCGCGAGCGTGCTGGTCGACGGGGGCGTGCGTCGCGGCGTCGATGTGATCAAGGCGCTCGCGATGGGGGCCGAGGGCGTGCTGGTCGGCCGGGCGACGCTTTATGGCGTGTGTGCCGGTGGCGAAGCCGGTGCGCTCAGAGCGCTTGAAATTTTGCGCGACGAGTTCGTGCGAAGCATGCAGTTGTGCGGGGCACGCACCGTGGCCGATATCGGCCCCGATCTGATCGCGGCAGGCGCTAACGTCTGATGTCCGGCAATTGGGCTGCGATCAGATCAGACCATGCACCACAGACCGACGCAGATTCCAAAGATCCACTGCACGAACAAATCAAGCAGCGATCCCAGCACCAGCACCGGAATGCTCACGGCCAGCGCCAGCAGCACGGCGCCAGCCAGTGTGATCCGGGGTTCGGGCAAGGAGTGGCCGAGGACGGTTTCGGGACGCTTGATCAGCAGGGGCATGGCAGCGGTCAGCGCTTCATCACAGGTGATTCATCGTGGCATCGGCAACCGAGGGTCGGGCACCTTGCCGGTTCGCCGTACACTTGAACGATGCAGGTGATCTGGACCGGACTCGAGCGCACGACATGGGATGCGCTGCATCGTACCGCGGCGGCGTCGCTCCAGCAGGACTGGGCCTACGGCGAGGCGATGCAGGCGCTGGGCACACGCTGCCTGCGCGCGGCCGTGATGCATGATCAGCGGCTGGTCGGCGTTGCCCAGTTTCTGGTCAGGCGCATTGGAGGCGTGGCCGCACTCGCCCTGTGTTCGCACGGACCGGTCTGGTCTGCCGATCTGTCGTCTACCGATCGCGAGGCCGCCTGTCGACTGCTCAAGCGAAGCGCGCCGGTGCGCTGGCCGCGGGCGATCCTGCTGACCCCCGATGCGGTGAGCGCCGACGCAGCCGGTGTTAGTCGCCTGATCCGGGTCATGACCGGTCATGCCACGGTCCGCATCGACCTCACTCAGGAAGCTGCTGCCTTGCGCGCGGCCATGCACGGCAAGTGGCGAAACCGACTGGCTGCGGCCGAGCGATCGACCCTCAAAGTGCACAAGGTCGGCGGCAAGCCCGCGCAATATCGGTGGCTGCTCGATCGTGAACTCGCGCAGCGCAGCGAAAAGCGCTATATCGCCCTGCCCGACGGCTTCGTCGAGGCCTGGCAGGTGGCCTGCGGGCAGGCGGGGCGGGACGGGCGCGCCGATGCGCTGCTCACCTTGCGGGCCGATCTTGGGCGCGATGCGGTGGCCGGGATGCTCTTTCTCATTCACGGCGAAGCAGCGACCTACCAGGTCGGCTGGGTCGGTGACGCAGGGCGCGATCTCGGGGCACACAATCTGCTGCTGTGGCAGGGCATGCAGATGCTCAAGGCGCAGGGTATCCGGATGCTCGATCTGGGTGGCGTCGATACCGCGCGCGGTGCCGGTATCGCCCGGTTCAAGATCGGCTCAGGCGGGGAGGTGATGATGCTCGCCGGAACCTACCTCTAGCGGTCGCTCGCTGCGGCTGCCCGAATTCAGGCGCCGCGCTGTGCCTCGAGTCGCAATGCCTCGTCGCGCTGCATGGTCGAGATCAGCTCCGACAGAACCCGATCGGACATCGAGTGTTCGACCTGACAGGTGCCTGCGGCCGCATGGCCGCCGCCGCCAAATCGCAGACACAGATCACCGACGTTGGTGGCACAGGTCCGCTCGAAGATCGACTTGCCGACGGCAAAGACCGCGTTCTGCTTTTGCAGGCCCCACATCCGGTGAACCGACACATTGCATTGCGGGAACAGCGCATAGATCATGAAGCGGTTGGTTGCCCAGATCGGGTCCTGGTCGCGCATGTCGACCACGACGATATTGCCGTGCACCGTCGAGGCCGACAGCAGCTGGTCGACCGCTTTGCCTTCGTGTTCGAAATAGAGGTCGATGCGTTCGCGCACATCGGGCAGCGCCATGATCTCCTTGACCGTCAGCGTGCGACAGGCGTCGATCAGCGCCATCATCAGCTGGTAGTTCGAGATCCTGAAATTGCGAAAGCGACCGAGGCCGGTGCGGGCATCCATCAGGAAGCCGAGCATTGTCCAGTCCTTGGGATGCAGCACTTCTTCGACGCTGTACTGGGCCGAGTCGGCCTGGTCGACCGCACGCATCAGTTGCTCGGTGACATTCGGAAAGGCTTCACGGCCACCGTAGTATTGCCACACCACGCGAGCCGCCGACGGGGCGTTGGGGTCGATCACATGATTGCCGACCTGCGAGGTGTTGCGCATGATCTCCGACGAATGATGGTCGAAAGCCAGGCGGGCCGTGGCGACATAGGGCAGGTTGGTGGTGATATCGCGTTCGGTGATCTCGATCTTGCCGTCCTGCATGTCCTTCGGATGAACAAACAGGATCTCGTTGATCAGACCGATTTCGCGCAGCAGCACGGCGCACACGAGTCCGTCGAAGTCGGACCGGGTGACGAGTCGATATTGGGGCTGAGCCATGGTTTCTCCGCGTAAGCCCTGCCAGTCTTCGTCATCCGACAGGTGGCAACAACCGCTGAACCGACAAGCGGTTCGGACTTGCACCCCATCGGATCGCTTTTTCAGTATTTGTGTCGAAGTTGGCACTCCGCCTGAACCGATTCGCAGCATTCATTCGACCCGGACGCTGATTCCGGTCCTCCGGTGCAGAGGCGAATCGGGCGGCTCGGCTAGGATGCCGGCATGACCCGTGGTTTTCTCGTCGCCTTCCTGCTCTCCTTCGGCCCGGCTGTCTCGAACTCCTTTGCCCGGTTCGCCTACGCACTGGTGCTGCCGGCGATGCGCACCGACCTGGCGCTCGACTGGTCGCAGGCCGGCGGACTCAATACCGCCAATGCCGCCGGCTATCTGATCGGTGCCTTGGCCGTGCGTGCTGTGGTCGCGCGTGTTGGCAACCGACGGCTTTTTGCGATCGGCATGGTGCTGACCTCGCTGACGATGCTGGCCACCGGTTTCGTGCGCGACGTGCCGATGCTGTCGTTCCTGCGGGTGCTCTCAGGGATCGGTGGCGCCTGTGTCTTCATCTGCGGCGGCGCGCTGTCGGGCAATGTCTTTCCCGGGCGTCCGGAGCGCGCCAGCACCACGATTGCGATGTTCTTTGCGGGTGCCGGTATCGGCCTGATGCTGTGCGGCGTGGCCATCCCGCTGCTGCTGCAGCAGGTTGGCGATGCCGCCTGGCCGCTGGCTTGGCGTGCCATGGGGGTTGCCGGACTGGCGATGTCGGTGGTGGCCATCTGGGCAGCCTGGCAGATCGACGAGCCGGGTGCGGCGCCAGGCAGTGCGAGCTGGTCGGTGCTGCCTTTCATGAGGCAGCTGCTTGCCTATCTGTGTTTCGGCCTGGGTTATATCGGCTACATGACCTTCGTGATCGCCTGGATGCGCATCAATGGCGCGGGCGTCGAACTGGTGATGTCGGTCTGGGTGGTGCTGGGCGCCGCGACCTTGCTGGCACCGATGGTGTGGGCCGGCCCCTGCGAACGCTGGCGAGGCGGCCGCCCGCTCGCCGCGATCATGGCGACCTCGGCAATCGGCGCGATGCTGCCGATGGTATCGCTGCATCCGATCGCGCTGCTGAGTTCGGCGGTGCTTTTCGGCCTGTCGATGTTCAGTGCGCCCTCGGCGGTCGGCAGTCTGATCAAGCACTGGCTGCCAAAGCCTGCCTGGGGCTCGGCGATGGCCACCTTCACCATTGTGTTTGCCGCCAGCCAGATGGTCGGGCCGGTGGCGACCGGCTGGGTGGCCGACCACTGGGGATCATTGCGCCCGGGGCTGACCGCATCGGCCCTGGTGCTGGCCTTCGGTGCCCTGCTGGCCCTGACTCAGGGTGAGCCGAAAAGTCGGAGCAATGCCGCGCCGGTGGCGCTTTCCTGAGGGCGTTCTGCCCCCCTCGCTGACCGTTCGTCCGGCGATCCTGTCCGCCGGCAGGCCCCACGACGCAGTACCTTGACGATCATCGACCCGTCAATCGGAATAACTCCGCGAATTCAACGACCGGAGATTACTTTGACTTTTACCCCCAAACGCCTGACCCTCGCCCTGCTGGGAGCAGGCTGTATCGCCTTGGCCGGATGCGGCGGATCCGACTCCTCGACGGCCACCGGGTCCACGTTGACCGGCGGATCCCCATCAAGCAGTGGCTCGAGCGCCAACGGCGGCAGCACCAACACGATTGCCGCCACGCCCAGCTCGGTCGTGCTGTCTGGAACCGCCGCCACCGGCGCCGCACTGGCCGACGCCAGCCTGAAGATCTATGACGCCACCGGTGCGGTGGTCTGCGAGGTCAAGACCGGTTCGGACGGCACCTATTCCTGCGATCTCGGCACCTCGCCGAAGCCGCCTTTCGTGCTGGTCGCCACACTGGATGACACCAGACTGGTCAGCGTCGCGCCCGATGCAAGTACCGGCACGGTCAACATCACGCCGCTGACCAACCTGATTGCTTCGACCCTGTCCTCCAACGGCGATCCGCAGAAGCTGGTCGATGACATCAAATCCACCCCGGCGAATGTCGATGCGGCCAAAGTCAAGGCCTCGGTCGATCGGGTCATGACCGCGCTCAAACCGCTCCTCGACGCGCTTGGCACCCAGGGCAATCCGATCACGACGTCCTTTAAGGCCGACGGCACCGGTCAGGACCGGCTGCTCGATCTGCTGCAGGTGAGCGTGCGTCCCGACGGCAGCGGCGCCAACAATGAAGTCACCGTGAAATCGGCGCCGAGCGCGAACGATTCCGATCCGCTTCGGATCAGCTTCAAGAGCAGCGACAGCACGATTGCGCCGCTGCCGACCGGTTCGGTCAGCGCCGAATCGCTTGGGACCGACAATATGGCGGTGCTGGTGGGCGACATGCTCAAGCGGATGACCGCCTGCTATGCGGTGCCGCTGGCCGATCGGGTCACCAACGGTTCGACGACCGGCTCGATGCCCAAGTCCCCGACCTGCACCAGTCTTTTCCTCGAAAACGACCCGGCGCGCTTCCTGAGCAACGGTGCGACCGTCAGCCCCACCGCTGCGTTCAGCGGCATGTTCAGGACGGGTGGTACCGGCGTTGTCTTCGATCGCGGCGCTTTCGAGTTCAAGCGGGTCAACGGCGACTATGTCTTTTCCTATCGCTGGACCGCGCCCGACGGCAGCACCGACAACGAGAACATGGTCGCGCGCAAGGTCGGCGACAGCCTGAAGCTGATCGGTAACCAGTACAAGTACAACGCTACTGTCAGGCCCTATGCCCAGACGCGCGATCTGGTCAATACGCCGACCTTCTCGAGCATCAATACCGGCTACAACATCTGGATCGCCAATCGCACGACCGGCGGCGGCAGCGCGGTCTTCAGCAAAGTGCTGGTCACCACGCCCAAGGGCAATATCGTCACCTACTGCCCGTCCAGCTCTCTGTCGTATCTGGTGATCGAGAAGTCAGCGACACAATGTGGGCAAGGCAAAGTGCTCGCGACGACCAGCGTTCTGCGTCTGGCCGGCCGCTACATCGATCCGACCAATCAGACGGATCTGAGCGTCAAGGAGAGTGGGATCGTTTTCGTTAATCCGGCCATGACCGACGAGATGATCGCCAGCATCCCGGACCAGTCGGTCTGGAAGCTCGAGTTCTTCCATGCCGATGGCGTCACGCCGAACGAGGTGCAGACCTATCGCACCAACAGTCGCGCCATGACGCTGGCCGAGGTGGCGGCGAGTACCTTCGTCGACCTCACCGCGCCCGCCCGCGCTGCCGTGATCGAGGGCTCCAGTGCCCTTGGTGCCTTCCCCTTCGATGCGCCTGATGCCGCTTCGCCCAACTGGATCGACATTGGCACCAGTGGCACCGACTTCTGGCGGGTGCCGTCGGGAGCGCTCGCGCCGACCTCGATCAGTGCCTACGGCAAGCCGCCGACCGGCTCGGGCCCGAGGTTCAGCGACACGACCAACGTCTCGACGAATGCCCGCGGTACGATCATCAAGTGCAGCCGGCAGTCCATCAGCGATACGCATTGCGATACGCCGGTCGGCGTGGGCCAGGTGGGGCAGTACGCGGTGGGCTGGAAAGTCGATGCCCTCGAACTCTGGGCACGCAGCTCGCGCCAGGTCGAGATCTCGAAGCTGGTCGGTTTTTACAAGCTGCAGTAAGCGAGGGCCCCGCAGCCGTCAGTCTGCGGCGATACCCTGCACCCGGTCCTGAGTCGGCTCAGCCCGACTTCAGGACATGGGTGGGGCCCGACACCGCGATCGCGAATCGCCGGGCCCGCAGCTGATCGACCGAGGTCATTCCTTTGTCGATCATCAGTTTTTCGGCGGCAGCCTGCCATTGTTGGTAATAGGTGCTTGGTTTGCCGCCAGCCGCCTCGCTGGCCTGGGCCTGCGCGACTTCATGGGCCAGACAGTCGACCCACTGCCCCCAGGTGAAATGGCCCGCCTGCGACATCGCCACCACCAGCGCAAACGCGCGCGCTTCCCAGGGCTCATTGAACACCGGCTCGAGCGGCGGGCTTGCGGTGTCTCCGGTCATTTCGGGTTGATCGCCATCGGCCCGATCAGGCCTGCGCGGCGCATCGCATCGATTGATGCGCCCGACAGTCTGGCGGCCTGGATCGCCGCATTGTCGCTGGCGGGCGGCGGCACGCGGACCGACCACAGCTCCTGGCCATTAGCCACCTCGACCACACTGGTGGCGGCGCTGAAAACCGTTGCGGCCTGGACGCCGCCGAGCGTAAAACCCATGCCACCGCCCATGGCGACGCCTTGACCCATTCCCAAGACGCCATACAAGCTTCCGGGGTAACCCCAGGTCGACGACGTGCCGTAAGGATTGCTGGCCGAGATCGAGACGGTTGACATCACCACGCTGTCGGCCGACAGGGTTTTTGCGGCGCTCAGAATCGCCGGCACGCCACCGGCCGCATCAATCGGTTCGGGCGTTCGCAACACCACCACGCCTGCGTCGCGCAGTCCGCCGGCGAGGTTGTCTTCGCAGATCTTCGCCAGGCTGACATCGGGTGCCCGGCAACTCACCAGCACCCTTGACTTGAGCAGTGAGCGGCCTGAAAAGGCGGCGTCCGCCCATTGTCCTTCGACGACGGTGGTGGCGCATCCTGCAAACAGGATCGACGCCGACCAGGCCGCGAGCGGCCACCGAATCGATCGAGATGCGCTCATGCGGATCCTCCTGGATGGTTCATACAAGGACCGCAGCGATCATCTGATGCGCGGGCGCATGTCGCGAAGGATCCGATTGTCGCTCAGGGCGAGGTCTGCTTGAAGGTATCGCACGCGCCGGGCTGCCCCGACTTCATGCCAGTGCCGAACCAATAGCGACGCTGTTCGCCCGATCCGTGGGTGAAGGCATCGGGCACCACCACGCCTTGCGAGCGCTTCATCATCTTGTCGTCGCCGATCTGCGAGGCGGCATTGAGGCCGGCCTCGATGTCGCCGCGATCGAGCCAGTTGCGAGCCTGCTGCGAATGATGCGCCCACACACCGGCATAGCAGTCAGCCTGCAGTTCGAGCCGTACCGAGAGCTGGTTCGACTGCCGCTCGTCGGTGCGTTGCTGCATCGATTGCACCTGTTTCATGGTGCCCAGCAGGTTTTGAACATGATGGCCGACTTCGTGCGCCACGACATAGGCTTGGGCGAAATCGCCGGGCGATGCGAACTGCTGCTGCAGCATGCGGTAAAAGGCCAGGTCGATATAGACCGTCTGATCGTTAGGGCAGTAGAAGGGGCCGGCAGCCTTTTGCCCGGTGCCGCAGGCGGTGGGCGTCATGCCATCGAAGATCACCAGCTTCGGCGGACGGTATTGCTGATTCGCCTTCTTGAAAATATCGGTCCAGACGTCCTCTGTGCTGGCGAGGATCACCGACGTGAACTTGCCGCCGGTATCCGAGACCGGTCCGGTCTGGCCTTGCACCTGCTGTGGTGCGCTGCTGCCGCCGAGCTTGCTGACACCCTGGACCAGGCCGAGCGCGACCATGGGGTTGATGCCGAACATCCAGCTGGCCAGTAGTGCAATACCGATACCGACGATACCGAGGCCACCGGCCCTGCCGCCCGGCATCTTCATTCCCCGTCGATCTTCCACATTGTTGCTTTGTCGACCATCTTCCCAACGCATCGCATTCTCCTGATAGAAAAGTATTTGTTCCGCTGCCGGATTCTATCGCGTCGCTCGCGGCAGCCCGAAGACGGTATCATCGGCTCGCGGGCCTCTAGCTCATGCTTGGTTAGAGCAGCGGACTCATAGCGCAAGTTGTGCCATACGATTCGGAAACGGCGTATGGGATGGTGTCAAAGTCGGCGAAACCTAAGTGCGTGCGATGCATCGCTCATGAGGCGATGCAATCATCCATAAGGCAACGCCGAGCCAAGCTTCGATGCGTGCATCGTTGAAGGTGTAGAGACTTGACGGCACCCACCTAAGTCGAACAGATAGGGTGAAGGCAAAGTCCAGGGAGTGGCGAAAGTCACACAAACCCGAATCCGTTGGTGCCGTGTTCGACTCACGGGAGGCCCACCACCTTATTGATGCCGCAGATCGCCGGCGTCGGATCAGTCCTCCAGCACGCCGGGGCATCCTCCTTGCCCTGAGGCGGTACTTCCACCCGCAAGTCACCGATCCCGCCGATGGCCATGAAGGCCCCGCAGGATCAGCCTGTAGCGATGCGTCGTCCGGCGCGACTCGACAGGCCATCAGCGGGGTGCTTATGTTCCAGGAACTGTCACACGATACGAACCAGACCGGCCCTGTGCAGGGCTGGTATCTCAGGCCGATTCCCTCGGCAGCCGAAGCGCCTCAGGGCAGGTTGACGGATCTGCTCATGCTGCTGGGCGTCGAGCCTGATGATCGCCGGCTGAGCGATACGATTCTGGTCCCGCTGCGACGGGTCAGTGCCGGCGCGACGCTCTTTCACGAGGGCGCGCAGGCCGACGCGGTTCACATCGTGCGTTGCGGCACCTTCAAGACGCTGCGGATCGCCGAGGACGGCTACGAGCAGGTCCTCGGATTTGCGGGGCGCGCCGAGGTCCTGGGCTTCGACGCGCTGTGCAACCGACGGCATCCTTCCAGCGCGATGGCGCTGGAGGAGGCCAGCGTCTATGCCCTGAGCCTTCGCGAGATCGATGGACTGCGCCACCGGGTCGGTGCACTCGACATTGGCTTGCAGCATGCGCTCAGCAGCCAGCTTGCGCGCGCCAGCGAGATCGCTGAGGTGATGGCGGCAGTTGCCTCCGAAGTCAGGCTTGCGCGTTTCCTGCTGCAGCGTTCGGCCCGAATGGCCGTCTACGGTCAATCATCGCGGCAACTGCGCCTGCCGATGAGTCGGCGCGATATCGCAAGCCACCTCGGCGTGGCGCACGAAACCGTCAGCCGTTCGTTTGGCGAGCTTGCCCACTGGGGCTTCATCAGTGTCGACAATCGTGAAATCGGCATTCTCGATGTCGAGGCGCTCAAGACGTTTGCCCGAATGACCCGCGGGATGGTCGACGACCGGGGCGGGCGTGGCGGTGACGAGAAACGATCGCGGACTCGCGCGAAAAGCCTCATCCCGAACCGGGCCTCGGCCTGATGCGAGATCGGCCCTCAGGTCGCGCCGTCCGGCGGCGCGACCTGAGCGACTCAATGCACTGACAGCTTGCGGCCGTTGCCTGAACCCTTCTTCGGGATCGTCAGTTCGAGCACGCCGTTCTCGTATTTCGCTTCGGCCTTCGAATCATCGAGGGAGACGGGTAGCGAAAAACTGCGACTGGCGTAACCGTATTGGCGCTCGCTTCTCAAGACGCGGCCATTCTTTTTTTCCTCGCGCTCCTTCTTGACCTCAGCACCGATCGTCACCTGATTGCCTTCGATGCGGACATCGAGGTCTTCCTTGCGAACGCCCGGGATGTCGGCCTTGATGCTGTAGCTCGCGTCGCTTTCAGTCAGATCGATCCTGATCTGGGGTACGCGCTCAAGCTGCTCCATGCGCCATGGCCGCATCATGCTGCGCAGGGAGTCTTCAAACGGGTTGATGGCAAAAGGATCGATCGGAAGCAGTTCGTTCATGATGGTTATCCTTCATTGGGCAGGTTGTCGAGCGGGTGAAAATCGGTTCGGATCGTGACGTGCGCAACGACTCGCCGAACCGTGGCAAGTCATCCCGACTGCGGGACGGTCAGCCGCCGACCTTCAGTTCGTTGACGACGCGTGTCACGCCGATGGCCGACCAGGCGGCGCCCTCGGCAGCCGCGCGATCCGCCCAGGTATGCACGTTGCCGCGCAAGGTGACGGTCGAGCCGTTGACGGTCGCGTCGATGTTGCGGGCTTCGCGTTCGGCACGTCGGGTCAATGCTTCCCGAATTCGGCCGGCCACATTGGGCGAGGTGGCCTGCGGTTTCAGCGTGATGCTGTCGGTGACGCCGACCACGCCGGTCAGCGCCCGCACCGCCGTCTCGGCGCTGCGACGCTGGTATTCCCAGTCGAGCTCTCCTGACAGCGTCACCCATCCCTTCTCGACCCTGACTTTAAGCCGATCCGAGGGGATCAGGGCATGCCAGCTGAAGGCAGTCTCGACCGCGGCGGCAATCTCGGAGTCACTGCGGTGATGGCCTGGCGCGAGCTTCACGTCGAGTTCGATCGCGACCGCCCTTACGCCTTCGACGCGCTGCGCTGCCCGCTCGATCGCCGATTTCTCGGCATAAGTATCGATATGACCGCTGAGTGTGACGATGCCGTCCTTGACGCTCACGCCGACATTCGTCGCATTGATCGCGCGGTCCCAGTCGAGTTCAGCCTCGACGTCGGCTTTCATTTGTGTATCGGATTTCATTGAAGGCTCCTGCAGGATTGAAAAGCATCCGGCGATCCGGGCGTCCGGATCAGTAGCCTGCAAGCGTGACGGTGGGCCGCAATTGATCGTGCGCAAGCTCGCGGCGTGCGCCGTGAGCTCTCGGATTAGGCGCGTCCTGGTCGGTGGCCATCAGCCCGCCTGGACGTGGGCTGATGCAATGAAAGTCAGGCGTGCGCGATCCGCCCTGCAATATGCTCAAGCGCGTCCTGGACCTGATCGACCAGGATCAGGCTCAGGTCGCCCGGGCGCAGCCGCTCAAGTGCCAGATCGATGGCAATGAATTCGCCGCGAATCTCGTCGATGCGTCGCGTTCGACGCGCATCGGCCAGGCCTTCTCGAAGCAGCGCAATCACTTCGCCGTCACTTCGACCCCGTTGAGCCGCATCCTGGTAGAGGATGACATCGTCGAAGGCATCGCCCAGGATCTGGGTCTGGCGGCGCAGGTCTTCATCGCGGCGGTCGCCCGCCCCGCTGATGACGACCGAACGTCGCTGCGCCGGCAGGGCCGCCACCGCATCAACCAGCGCCTGGATGGCATCGGGGTTGTGGCCGTAGTCGGCGATGATCGTCGCGCCGCGCCACTCGAAGACATTGAACCGACCCGGCGCACTGCCGGCATCGCTCACGAAGCTGGCCAGGCCGCGGCGCAGGACGGTCCAGTCCATCTTGAGCGCCCATGCGGCGGCAATCGCCGCCATCGCGTTGGCGATCTGAAAGCCGATGTGCCCGCCGCGGGTCAGGGGGATGTCCGCGAGTGCGAAACACCAGCTCGCATTGCCTTGCGCAGCCACGATCGCGTCGCCGTCGATGAACACAACCCGCTGGCCTTTGGCACGATGCGCGGCGATCACAGGATGATGCGCGTCGTCGCCGAAAAAGGTCACCGCGCCCGGGCAATCATCGGCCATCGCCACGCAAAGCGGATCATTCGCATTGAGCACTGCGACACCGGTCGTCGAGACGTTTCGGGCAACGACCGACTTGATGGCGGCGACGTCTTCGGCCGATTCGATGAAATTCAGGCCGATGTGGTCGCCCTGACCGATATTGGTGATGATGCCGACTTCACACCGATCAAAACCCAGGCCTTCGCGCAGCAGTCCGCCACGGGCTACTTCGAAGACAGCAGCTTGCGCGTCCGGATGAAGCAGGACGCTGCGGGCGCTCTTGGGCCCGCTGCAGTCACCGGAGTCGGTCTGCTGATTGCCGACGAAGACGCCGTCGGTATTGGTCATGCCGACGGTCAGGCCTGATTGGGCGAGCAGGTGGGTGATCAGCCGTACGGTTGTCGTCTTGCCGTTCGTGCCAGTCACGGCAACTGTCGGTATCCGGCCGTTCTGGCCGTCGGGAAACAGCGTATCGATGATCGCTTCGCCAAGTGGCCGAGGTTTGCCGAATGAGGGCGCCAGATGCATGCGCAGACCAGGGGCAGCGTTGACCTCGACAATTCCGCCGCCCTGATCTTCAAGCGGCTCGGCGATATTGCGGCAGACGACATCGACCCCGCAGACGTCGAGTCCAACCATGTGCGCGGCTTCGATGGCTCGGGCTGCGACCTGCGGATGAACCTCATCGGTGACATCGGTGGCGGTGCCACCGGTGCTGAGATTGGCGTTATTGCGCAGAATCACCCGGCACCCGCGCTCAGGGATCGATTCGGCCGTCATGCCTTGCGCGGCCAGTCGGGCGAGCGCAATGGCATCGAAGCGGATACGCGTGAGGGGTGTGGCGTGGCCGTCGCCCCGGAGCGGATCGCTGTTGACCGCTTCGACCAGTTCGGCAACCGAGTGTTCTCCGTCGCCGATGACCAGCGGCGGGTCTCGGCGCGCGGCAGCGATCAGCTTTCGACCGACGATCAGCAGCCGGTAATCGTCACCGGCAAGGTAGCGCTCGACAATGATGTCGCTGCTGATGTCGCTGGCAGCAGCCCATGCGGCTTCAAGTTCTTCGCGGGTCTCGACATCGACCGTGACGCCCTTGCCCTGATTGCCGTCGCGGGGTTTGACGACCACCGGCGCATTGAGCGACTGCATCACCGTCCAGGCTTCTTCGAAGTCGGTCACCGAGCGCCCATTGGGAACCGGCACGCCCACCGAATCAAGCAGGGTCTTGCTGAGTTCCTTGTCCTGGGCGATCGACTCGGCGATTGCGCTGGTGCTGTCGATTTCGGCAGCCTGGATTCGCCGCTGGTAAATGCCCCATCCGAACTGGACCAGGCTGCCTTGAGTCAGACGTCGGTAGGGAATGCCGCGTTCGATCGCGGCCTGGACGATCGAGCCGGTACTGGGCCCCAGACGAATGTCTTCGTCGAGTTCGTTCAGCGCGGCGATTGCCTTCGACGCATCGAAGCTGCCTGCATCCCGGGCCGCGTCAAAAAGCAGGGTTGCAGAGTCGAGCGCAAGCCGCCCGACGGATTCTTCGCTGTATTCGACGACAATCCGGCAAACCCCAGGCTCGGATGTGGGCTTTGCTTGCCAGAATCTCACCGGGCAGCCGGCAAGCTGCTGCAGTCTGAGTGTGGCCCAGCCCAGCAGATGCGGCGCTGCCGAAGTGTTGTCGGGCATCGCATCCGGGGTCCCGATGCCGGGACACAAGGCGTTCATTCGCGCCGCGAATTCGATCGGTGGCAGGCTGTTCAGATCGGCATCGGTGCTGGTGACAACTGCCTCGATGACTGTAAAGCGGCTCCAGAGATTGGGGCCGCGCAATGCGCGAATGCGGGAGATATCCATCGAGGAGCCGGGTTGGCGAAGTGATCAGGCGCTCATCGCTGAGGTCGTGCGGGCGATCGCGGAATGACGTGCCGGTGTCTGCAGCACCGGCGCTTCGAGACTGGTTCGCAGCACTTCGGGCGACATCGCGAGTGACCAGCCCACCGCAGCGGCGGGCAGGAGTACGTCGAGGTCTGTGCTTGCGGTAAGGAGTGAGGGCAGTACCGTCTCGGTGTTGCCGCTTGCAAGAATCACATGATGCCCGCGGGGAAACACGGCTCGTCCGCCCTTGGCCAGATGGGCTGCGACTGCCGTGGCCGACGGGTCCCGGCCGTAGAAGATGACCTCGCCGTCCGACAACGATGCCATCTCAGCCACCTGCTCGTCGTCGCCGTTCAGAATTGCAGTGCCTTCCGACAGCACCACGTCGACCTGGCTGCGCAGCACCCCGTACATGCCTTCAGTGGTTTCGATCCACAGGTCGTCCAGGGTTTCGCTCGGGTCGAGCGAAGTCACCACACCGATCAGGCATCGGTCATAGGCCAGCCCGTCCTCGGCGATCGCCCTTGCACGGTTTTCGATGACCGCAAAGTCGATCGACCGGTTGAGCAGCGTCTTGCGGCCCGACTCGTAATTGGCACAGTCGCCCCGCTGTACAAGGCGTCCGTCAAGCGTCAGGCCTGCCGTGGTGGCGCTGGCCACCCGGTGACCCAGTTGCGTGGCCAGATTCGCCACCATCAGCGCAATCGCGGTTGTATGACGACTTCCGGTGACGCCCACAACCGGGATCCGGCCTGACTCGCCCGCCGGAAAGAGATGATCGACGATTGCGGCGCCCACAGGCTGCGCCTGACCTTCTGCAGGTCGCAGATGCATCAGCAGTCCGGGGCCGGCGTTGACTTCGACGATTGCGCCGCGCTGCTCGGCAAGTGGGCGGGAGATGTCCTCGGCGACCAGATCGATGCCGGCAATGTCTAGCCCGATGGTCCGTGCCGCCAGCGATGCAAGCGCAGCGGTCGATGGGTGGACGTCTGCCGTGCAATCGATGGCCACGTTGCCGTTCCGCTGGATCAGGACCTCTCGTCCGATCGCGAGGACCGATTCGGCGGTCAGACCCTGGCGGCCAAGCTCAAGCCTTGAGGCCGAATCGAGTCGTACAGGATTGAGCGGGGTGTCTTCGGTGCTGCCACGGCGCGGATCGGCGTTGAGCTGCCGATCGATGAGCTGTTCGATCGAACTGTGGCCGTCGCCGGTCACAAAGGCGAGGTCTCCCCGGGCCGCGGCGACCAGCTTGCCTGCGACGACCAGCAGCCGGTGTTCACTGCCCTGAATGAACCGCTCGACGATCACGCCGCTGCCTTCGTCCAGCGCGACGGCATAAGCCGCCTCAACCTCGTCGCCGTTGACCAGGTTGGTGAACACGCCGCGACCGTGGTTGCCGTCATAAGGTTTGACCACGACCGGGTAGCCGATCGATTCGGCGGTCTGACGCGCTTGCGCCGCGCTGCGAACGTATTCGCCCTCGGGTACAGGAACGCCCACGGGCGCCAGCAGCTGCTTGGTCAGGTCCTTGTCGCGCGAAATGCTTTCGGCGATCGCACTGGTCCGGTCGGTTTCCGCCGTCCAGATCCGGCGCTGGTTGGCGCCATAACCCAGTTGCACCAGATTGCCGTCGTTCAGCCGGATGGTCGGGATATCGCGGTCATCGGCGGCGTCGACGATGCAGCCGGTGCTCGGCCCCAGGCAAAGACGATCGACCATTCTGCGCAGCGAGCGGACCGTGGCGGCGACATCGTACGAGCGGTCTTCGATGGCGGCCAGCATCAGCAGTCTGGCTTCTTGCAGTGCAGCACGGGCAACATCCTCATGCCAGGCACGCACCACCACCTTGTAAACGCCCCGTTTGGAGGTCTCGCGAGCCTTGCCGAATCCGGTCGGAAGTCCGGCGAGCGTCTGCAGCTCGAGGGTGACGTGCTCGAGGATGTGGCCGGGCCAGGTGCCATCGGCCAGCCGCCGAAGGAAACCGCCCCGCTCGCCGTAGCTGCAACGGTGTTCGACCAGGCCCGGAAGCCAGCTTCCCAGCCTTTCGGGAAATCCTGGCAGAAGATTCGAGGGATAGTCTTCGAGTTCGCCGATATCAACCAGCGCTTCGATGACCGGACGATAAGTCCAGCGATTCGGGCCGCGCAGGGTTCGGATCTCGAGGATCCGGATATCTCCGGGAGATTGCATAGTCGTCAGTGAGGGCGTGGAGCGCCAGTGGCGCGAGGGGTTCGGCAGCGATGCGACAGGTGCCGTTCGCAGATCGTCCAACCATCAACGCACCAACTCTGGTCCGGTTTACCGGTTATGCACTGAAGTGCCCAAGGTTTGTGCGATCGGTACGCCGTCGGTACCGAATGGGGTACCCTTCGGCGGCTGCTGCGCCCAGACTATGACCGATACCACCCTGTTTCCGACTGCCGACGAGCGTTCTGTCCCCGCATTGTGGCGGGACCAGATCCATGGCCAGCTGGCCGCCTCTGAGCGGGTTCTGGCTTGGATTCAGACCGACCTCGATCAGCGCCTGCACTTCGAGTCCGGCCTGGTTGCGGTCACCAATCTGCGTTTGCTGGCATGCCGCGAATCGGGCTCGGCTTGGGCACAATGGCCGCTGCAGCCGGGGCTCAGCCTTCGCAAACGGGATCATGCCGCGGTCGGGACGCTCGAACTCATCGATGGCAGCGCCTGTCTCGACAGCTGGCGCTACACCCTGGGGCGCGATCCTAATGCGCAACGGCTGATCGATGCCCACACCGCGGCGACTAAGTCACTCGGTTCGGGCGTCGACACGCTGTCGATTCGGCCCCTCTGTCCGCGTTGCAGGGCCGAATTGCCCGATGGGCAGCAGGCCTGCCCGGCCTGCGCCGCCGCGACTGAAGGCGCTGCCGAGTCAGCACCGTCGACATGGGTGCTGTTTCGTTTATGGCGATTTGCGCGGCCCTATCGGGGACAGCTCGCGCTCGGCTTTCTGCTCACTGTCGCGGCAACGGCCGCCACACTGGTGGCGCCCTATCTGACCATGCCGCTGATGGATAAGGTCCTGATTCCTTATCAGAAAGGCGTCCCGATCGATCCCATGACCGTCGGGATGTACATGGGCGGTCTGCTCGGCGCAGCCTTGCTGGCCTGGTTGCTCGGATGGGCCCGAACCTACATCCTGGCCCTGGTCAGCGAGCGGATCGGCGCCGATCTGCGAACGCAGACTTATGAGCACCTGCTGAGGCTGTCCCTTCAGTATTTCGGCGGAAAGCGCACTGGCGACCTCATCGCCCGGATCGGTTCTGAAACCGATCGAATCTGTATTTTCCTTTCGTTACATTTGCTGGATTTTGCCAACGATGTGCTGATGATCATCATGACCTCGGTGATCCTGGCGTCGATCGATCCATGGCTGGCATTAGCGACACTGCTGCCGCTGCCATTTATCGCCTGGCTGATTCATCTCGTGCGGGACCGTCTTCGAACCGGTTTCGAGA
>Ga0007795_10000095_pt1 | contig 20915 bp, 21 predicted proteins | sample CryBogmetaGMA1M_FD_60369 | JGI IMG/M metagenome (GOLD analysis project Ga0007795, IMG submission 60369) | Freshwater microbial communities from Crystal Bog, Wisconsin, USA - MA1M | ecosystem: Environmental > Aquatic > Freshwater > Lake | place: Crystal Bog, Wisconsin, USA | collected 2009-07-06
CCCCGCCGATCCAGGCGAGCGGGCCCGGGTGCTGCTGCTCGAAGACTGGGCCGATACCGCTTTGGCCGCCGGCTGCCGGCTGGCTTTGGTGCAGGCGGCAGCCACCGATCCCGTGCTCCGCAGTGCCCTGTTGCCCGATTCCACCCCTGGCCCCCTGCGCCAGCTGGTGAGCAACCTGCCCTCCGCGGTGATGGGGAGTGTGGGTGAAGCCTTCGACTCCATGCTCGGCTCCGGGGAGCGCCAACGGCTGGTGGCCAACTTGGAGCAGTTGGCTGTGTTGGCCGCCGCCCAGCCCTATATGGTGGGATCCAGCCTCTCGTTGGCGGATGTGGCGGTGGCGGCCCAGCTGGGTCTGTTGTTGTTCCCAGCCAGCAGTGGGGCCCCCTTGGCAGGGTGTGGCGTGGGCGGCATTGCCGACCATCCGTTGCTGCAGCCTTTGTTCAGCTGGCGGGATCGGATCCTGGCCGAAGTGGCCGGGGGCTGAGCTTGTTCAGATCAAGCCTCTGCAAGCTCAGTACGACGTGGTCGGTGCCCGTGGGCTGGGCGGCAAGCCCGTAGGCCGGCGAGGGGTAGGTGGCTTGCCATTGATCGGCCGTGATTTGGCCATCGGCTTGGAGCTCGTAGCGGCTGAGGGTTTCCACCCGGCTCACCCGGGGATCCCCAGGGCCGTGCAACACCTGCAGCGCCAGTTCATCGGCTTCAAAGCTGGTCGGGCTGGGGGGCTCCTGGCGCCTGCCCACCACCGTGGATTCGAGGCTGAAGACTGGGCCCGATGGGGGCTTGAACGTGGCGATCTGGCGATTGGGATTGGCCGGATCGTTGGCCACGGCTTGTGAGGCGTTGCCCAGGAGGGCTGCACCGATGGCCTGGGCGTTGAAGGCCCGATCGCCCACCACCGCTCCGGACCTGGTCCGGATAAAGCGCACCGTGTAAGTCAGCCCATCGCTGCGCACCTGCCAGGTGCCTTCAAACCAGCTCGGGTAGGTGAGATCGCTTTTGCCAGGCCGCTCCAGGGGGGCAGGCAGGCTCCAGCTGGGCCAGGCCCCTGCCCGATCCGCCAGCGGTGTGGCCCAGGCAGGCGCCGCCATGGCTAGCAAGCCGATGACCAGCCCCACAATGGCCATCACCCCTGCCCTGGTCAACGCCCCTGCCCGGGGTGGCGCCAGGATTGCCATCACTACCTTGGCGACCAATGTCGGATCCCCTGCTTCGGGAACTCGATCATTACGTAGTGCTGGAGCCGGCTGGACGCGAACAGATCCTCCCGGCCCAGGACACCTTGGCTTGGCTCGTGGGCCATCTGGGCGCCCTGGACCAGGTGCCTGCCGATCTCGCCGGGCTGGCTACCCCCCTGCAGCGGGCCCAGCGGCTCTTGGAAACCGCCTGTGAGCTTGAGCTGGAGCCAGGCCGGGCCATCCAGTGGTTTGCCGTGCGCCTTGAGCCCCCAGGGGGCGCTACCTAAGGCGCTACCTAGTTCATTGATTGGGTAATGGCACCATCGGCATTGTTCAACAGCACCGGGCTGGCAGGGGCGCTGGCCCTCTCCTTGAGGATCGATGGCAGGGCCTCGAGCACCATGGCCGCCACCTGTTCAGGGGGTTCACCGTGTTGCTCGATGCGCAGATCGGCCTGGGCGTAGAGGGGTTGGCGTTCGTCCAGCAGTTCGGCTAGGCGCGCCGCCGGATCGGGGTGCTGCAGGAGGGGCCGCGGCGTCGGGTCGGCGGCGATCCGCTCCAGCAGTAGATCGGTGGGGGCATCCAGCCAAACCACAACGCCTTGGCGCATGTGGCCCCAGTTCTCCTGGCGGGTCACCACGCCGCCGCCGGTGGCGACCACCAGGGAATGCCAGCTGGCGATCTGGTTGAGCACCGAGGTTTCGAGGGTCCGGAAGCTGGCTTCGCCGTCGCTGGCAAAGATTTCGCCAATCGACCGCTGGGCCGCCTGCTCCACGGTGGTGTCGGCATCGATGAAGCGATAGCCCAGGGCCTCGGCCAGGGGTTGGCCCAGGGCGCTTTTGCCCGTGCCCATCATCCCCACCAAATAGAGGTTCAGGCCTTCGAGCCGTTGGGCCAGGGAGCGATCGCTGGGCGGGGTCATGGCTGCGGGCGCCAAGGCTGCAGCTTCCGTTTCTAGGATGGAGAGCCTCAGAGGGTTGGCAATGCCAAGTCATGGCCATGGGCGGCCCTGTGTGATTACCCGCCGGGCCACCTTCAGTGCCAGCCATCTCTACTGGCTGCCTGAACTCAGCGACGACGACAACTTGGCCCGCTTTGGCCCCTGCAGCATCGCCCCAGGCCATGGCCACAACTACGAGTTGATCGTGGCGATGGCCGGTCCCCTCGATGCCGATGGCATGGTGCTCAACCTTTCTGAGGTCAAGCACGCCATTCGTTCGGAGGTGACGGCCCAGTTGGATTTCCGGTTTCTCAACCAGACCTGGCCCGACTTTGACCTCACCCGCCCCCAGGGTTGCCTGCCCACCACCGAGGCCCTTGGCCTGGCGATCTGGCGCCGCCTGGCCCCCCAGTTGCCCTTGGTGGGCCTGCGCCTGTTTGAAACCTCCAACCTCTGGGCCGATGTGCTGGCCGATTCCATGGAAGCCTTCCTCACGATCCGAACCCATTTCGCCGCTGCCCATCGCCTGGCTCGGCCCGAGTTGTCCCAGGAGGACAACGAGGCGATCTACGGCAAGTGCGCCCGCCCCCATGGCCATGGCCACAACTACCTGCTCGATGTGACCGTGCGCGGTGCGATCGATCCCCGTACCGGGATGGTCTGCGATCTGGCTGTGCTCCAGCAGTTGGTGGACGATCTGGTGGTGGAGCCGTTTGATCACACCTTCCTCAACAAGGACGTGGCCTTCTTTGCCACCTGTGTGCCCACGGCCGAAAATATTGCCCTGCATATTGCCGACTTGCTTACGGCACCGATCGCGGCCACCGGTGCCCGGCTCCACAAGGTGCGTCTCCAGGAGAGCCCCAACAACGCCGCCGAAGTGTTTGCCGAATCGCCCCAGCTCGAGATGGTGCCTGCCGCCCTGGAGGCCCTGGTCGCCGGTTGATCCAGGTGCCGCGCCCCGAGCTGCGCCTGGTCTTGGCGGTGAGCCTGGATGGTCGTCTTGCTCCGGCGGAGGGCGGTGCGGCCCAGCTGGGCGGCTCCGGTGATCGCCGCGTGCTGGAGGAATCCCTGGCCTGGGCGGATGGTTGCCTGATTGGTGCCGAAACCCTGCGGCTCCATGGCAGCACCTGTTTGGTCCATGCGCCGGATCTGTTGGAGCAACGCCATCTAGCCGGATGCCCGCCCCAGCCCCCAGCCCTGGTGGTGAGTCGTTCGGGCAAGATTCCTGCCCGGCTGCCTTTTTTTCAGCAACCGATCGAGCGCTGGCTCTTGGCTCCCGCCAGCGCTGCGTCTGTTCCAGGCGAGCCATCAGACCAGAGACAAGTGCTGGCGCCAGGGTTCCAGAGATACCTCCCTTTGGAGCCTTGGCCCCTCCTGTTGTCCGGCCTCGCCGCCGAGGGCCTGGAGCGACTCCTTGTGCTGGGCGGAGCTCGCTTGGCGGCCAGCTTGCTACGGGAAGCCCTGATTGATGAATTGCAGCTCACCCTGTGCCCCCAGGTGCTGGGTGGGCCCCACAGCTGGGTGCCCCTGCAGGAGGCCAGCGCGGGCTCCCATTGGCGGCTCCAGGAGACGCGCCACTTAGACGGTGATGAGCTGATGCTGCGTTACGCACGCTTCGCCGCCTAGCTGCGGACTTTCTTGAAGCTTTGGGCCAGCTCCCGTAAGGGCACGTCCTTCAGGGTTTCGGCCGGTAGGCCCAGCATTTTTGCCAAACAGCGCTTCACCACCGTTTCACTCACGGTGCCGAAGTTGCCTTGGATCACCTCCACCACCACCGCCAGGCTTTGGCCCGTGGCATCGGTTTCCTCCACCAGGCATTGGCTGGTGGGTTTGGCGAGCTGCTGGCAGGGGCTTTGCAGCTTGGCTTCCAGTTCTGGTTTGCCCCCCGAGGCTGTTTCGACACACACCCGGGTGAGGCGACTCTCCAGCTGGGGCCGCATGAGCTGCAGCACGGGCAGGAGTAGGCCCGCTTGGGCTGGGCCCTGCAGGCTTGCCCAGGCCAGGACACCAAGCAGCCAACGGCTGGAGAGGGGCATGGGAAGCGGTGCACCGAGGCACTAACACTCTGGTTAGTTTTGCGTCACGCTGCCGCGTCACCCTCTTGCTGGATCGTGCGGGCCATGGCTGAGTTGCAGGTCCGCTGGCACCAGTCGATGGCCGACTTTTCGGAGGCCGAATGGGATCGCTTGCTGGGCGATGGGGAGGATGCTGCGCCCAGCAGCCATGCCCTGCCTTTCTTCCGGTGGCGCTGGCTGCACCGCCTTGAGACCAGTGGCAGCATCGTGCCCAGACAGGGTTGGCAGAGCTGTCATCTGGGCCTGTGGCGGGGAGCCACGTTGGTGGCGGCGGCCCCCCTTTATCTCAAGGGGCATAGCTATGGGGAGTTTGTTTTTGACCAGAGTTTTGCCCAGCTCGCTGGCCAATTAGGGCTGCGTTATTACCCGAAGCTTGTGGGGATGAGCCCCCTGAGCCCGGTGCAGGGCTATCGCTTTTTGTTTGCGCCCGGGGAAGATCCCGCGGCCCTCACGGTGTTGATGCTTGAGCATGTGGGGGCGTTTTGCCGCCAGAACCAGATTCTGAGCTGCAATTTCTTGTATGTGGATCCGGTCTGGGGTGCCCGCGCCCAAGCGGCAGGTTGGGCGCCCTGGATCAACCAACAGGGGCTCTGGACCAATCCAGGGCTCGGCACGTTCGAGGGCTATCTGGCCAGCTTTAACGCCAACCAGCGGCGCAACATCAAGCGGGAACGCAAGGCGGTGGCCGCGGCGGGCCTGGAGGTGACGCCCCTGGTTGGGGAGGCCATCCCTGGGGCCATGGTCGACCGCATGCACGACTTTTATGCCCAGCACTGCAGCCGCTGGGGCCAATGGGGGAGCAAATATCTCACCCACGATTTTTTCCGTGCGGCATCCCAAGAGCTGCGCTCCAGCCTGGTGCTGTTCAGCGCCCACCGGGGTGATCCAAACGAGCCGGTGGCGATGTCGCTCTGTGTGCACAACGCCAACCAGCTCTGGGGCCGTTATTGGGGAAGCGATGAGGAGATTGATTGTCTCCATTTCGAGGTTTGCTATTACGCCCCCATTGCCTGGGCCATAGGGCGGGGGATCACCAGCTTTGACCCAGGGGCTGGCGGTGCCCACAAGCGGCGGCGGGGTTTCGTCGCTGAGGCACGCACCAGCCTCCATTGCTGGTTTGAGCCCCAGTTCGACGCCATCCTGCGGCGCTGGTTACCGGAGGCCAATGTCCAAATGGGCCTGGAGATTGAGGCGGTGAATGCGGAACTGCCCTTCACGGCTTCCTACGATCCACCCCATGTCCCAGGTTCAACCCTCCCTGAAGTCCAGCGTCCGCCAGCAGCTGGATGACCGCCTCTCCCAGCGCTTCATTGCCCTCGACCCTGGGGGCTATGTGCTGATCAAGCTGGACGTGGCGGCTACCCAGCTTGTGGTGGAGCACTACGGCAACGGCATTGATGAGCAGGGGCTGGCCACCGATCCCGAAACTGGTGAGGTGTTGCGCTGCAAAGGAGCCGGCCCCAGGCAGCCGTTGGCCGTTTTTCGCGGCCGCAGTGCCAAGGAGCTCGGCATCGCCCTCACCGAAGGGGAAGGCCCCCATCCTGTGACCCGGCTGGATCACGCCCTTTACTTAGGGCGGGAACTGCAGAAGGCGCAATGGTGCCTGGAGCAGGGCCTGGAGTATGTGCAGGATTGAGATTTACGCCGGTTGCAATTCGCGGGTCGGAGCGACTGGTGCCTTGGGTGGTTCGGGCGGCAGATTGGCGAGTTGCGCCTGAATTTCATCGCGCACGATTGACCTGTACTCGAGGAAGTGCTCGTTGTGGGCAAGGATCGAAACAAAGCCCTTAAAGCGCTTGGGATTGTGGCGAGCCATGCCGGCTAGGGCCTTCCAGAAGCGGAAACGGGTATCCCGTTTGAAGCCTTGGCGCCACACCACCGTGGCAAGGGCCCTGAGATCGCTCCAATCCGTGCCGCGGGCTTCTTTGCGGTTTTCGGGAATGACGAATTGCTTGTATTTCTGGGGGGGAAGCTTGAGGAAATAGCTGTACACCCGATCGATGTAGGCATTGGGTTCGTAGAGCGCCGCGAAGGCATCTACGTATTCGTTGGCAATGTCGCGAATGGGCCGAGTCGGCACAAAGTTGAGCAGGTTGGTTTGGTTGACCCCTTTGGCTGCGGCGGTGGCCTGGATCAGCCGCTCTTCCCGCTCCAGTCGGTGCCAGAGGGCCGTGTTTGGCAGGGCTTGAAGCATGCCCATCATCGCGTGGGGAATGCCCGTGCGGCTGACGAATTCCACGATCCGGCTGCCAGCTCCTTGCTTCTCTCCGTCGAAACCGATGATGAATCCGGCCATCACCCGAAGGCCATAGGACGTGATTTTGTTAACCGAATCTTCGAGGGAGCTGCGCGTGTTTTGCAGTTTTCCTGCCGTGGCCAGGCTGGCTTCATCGGGGGTTTCAATACCGAGGAATACGCTTTCAAAGCGTGCTTCCACCATCATGGCCATCAGTTCGTCGTCGGCGGCGAGGTCGACGGAGGCTTCCGTGGCAAAGCTGAAGGGATAGCCGTTGTCGATCTGCCACTGTTTCAGGAGAGGCAGAAGCAACTTCACGTTGCGCTTATTGCCAATGAAGTTGTCATCAACCAAAAAGACTGAACGGCGCCACCCCAGGTCGTAGAGATATTGAAGTTCTGCGATTAATTGCTCGGGATTTTTGGTGCGGGGCTTACGCCCATAAAGCACGATGATGTCGCAGAACTCACATTGAAAGGGGCATCCCCGGGAGAACTGAACAGACATTTCCGAATAGGCAGAAAGCTCTAGCAGGTCAAAGCGCGGAATCGGTGTGCCGGTTACGTCAGGTTTCACCCCGTCGGAGCTGAAGCGGCCGGCGTTCTCTCCCCTTTCCAGGGCTTCGATGAACATTGGCAGGGTGATTTCACCCTCGTCGAGCACTTTGAAGTCAGCTAAATCGAGTTCGGGGGCATCCGGCGTCGAGCTGGCAAAGGGGCCACCAACGGCCACGGGAATGCCCAGGGCCTTGGCCTTGGCGATCTGCGCTGCCATGTCGCCTTTTTGCACGATCATTCCGGAGATCACCACCAGTTCGGCCCAGGCCCACTCGGCATCAGTCACTTCGCGGACGTTGCGGTCAACCAGCTTCATCTCCCAGTGCTGGGGCAGCAGGGCCGCCACGGTCACCAATCCCAGGGGTGGGAGCAGCACCTTGCGGTTGACCAATTCAAGAATTTTCTCGTAGCTCCAGAACGTCTTTGGGAACTCTGGATAAACGAAAAGGGCGCGCATAAAATGTCTATCGTTTGGCTGAGGTCTTTTGGATGAGACCTTGGGACTGGTCCAGATCGCTTGCGCGCCCTCTGGCGGGTAATTGGTTCTCCATGAACCCTAGGCCCCTTTCGGGGTACTACGTCCCTTTCGGAGACCTCGCCTTTTGGGCCGTGTCTCTGCTGTAATGGCTTCAGTTGTTCGATGGCCGGCCATGGGCGTTGCGATCTACCTAGGTCTGGTGGGTGGCGGTCTCGTCGCAGCCGTTTTGGCCTCCATCGTGCTGCGCGGCGTCAAGCTGATCTGAGGCTGGGGAGCTGGGTTCAAGCCCTCTTCACCTATCAAGCCCTGCTTTGAAAGCCAGCAGTTCAGGCGAGCCGGGTGTTCCGCTGGCTGAGTAATTCCCATAGGCCTAGGGCTGCTCCCAGGCTTCCCAGCACCACAAAGCTGGGCCATAGGCCGGTTTCCAGGCTCATGCCGGCGGCCAGCAGTCCGCTCAGGCCGCCGCCGCCGAGGAACGCGATCTGGCCGAGCCCTGCCATGCGTCCCCGCAGAACCTGGGGTGAATGCACCTGAATGATCAGGTTGGTGCCCGAGAGCAAGCAGGCCGTACCAGCCCCAATCAGAAAGGCCATGAACAGGCCCCAAAGGGCGTGGGGGTTGAGTCCCAATCCAACCTGGGCCAATCCGCTGACCAGGGCGCTGGCTCCCAAGAGCAATCCTGGTTTGCGGCTCAGGTACCTAGCGCGCCGTTGGAGCCAAATCCCGCCGCAGATGCTGCCCGAGGCGATCACGCTGGTGAACAGCCCGAGGGATAGGGCGCTCGGCCCCAGCAGTTCGCTGGCCATCAAGGGGGCCAATCCTGGGTGGAAAAAGCCGACAAGACAGGCCAGGGCGCAGAAGATCAGCACCCGGCGTAGGCCTGGGCCGCACAGGCGCCAGGCAGCAGCCAGGGAGGCCTGCTCTCCCTTTTGGCTGCGCTGTTCAGCGCTGCGGTTGGGGGCCATCAGCCAGAGCAGGGTGGCAATCGGCACCAGATAGCTGGCCGCATCAAGGGCGAGGGCCGCAAGCGGGCCGGTGGTGGCGAGGAGTAGGCCGCCGATGGGTGGGCCCACCAATTTGGCCACGTTGAAGACCACCGAGAAGCTGGTGAGGTAAGAGCCCAGCTCATCGGGGCGGCCAACCAAGAGGGCGCAGTACTTGTTGCGGGCGGTGAGTTCGTAGGCGCTGGCAATGCCCACTCCCAGGGTGCTGGCCAGCAGCAACAGGGCCTGCAAGCCTCCCTGGCTGATCGGAATGGCGATGGCGGCCAACACAGCTGCTACAAACAAGCCCCACTGGGCCCGGATCAGCACCCGCTCGCTGCCAACTTCATCGGTGAGTACCCCAGCCCAGCCGCTGACCACCAGGGTGGGCAGGGTGAGCATGGCGAAGTGCAGGGCCAGCAGCAGGGGGTTGTGGTTTCCATGCATTAACAGCCAGCCCTTGGCGGTTAGGCCTGCAAAGGATCCCGCGGTGCTGAGCCCGGAGGCCACCAAAAACGTGGAGCGCTGCCCCCGTCTGAGCCGTTGCAGCGTCGTGGAAAAGATGGCCAGCTGGGGCTTCGGCAGCTGGGGCTTCAAATCCCGTTGCGCCGTGCCGCGAGGGCGCCTTGCACCATCGCCTTGGCTCCCACCACCACCCCCTCCAGGTCATAGGTGTTGGCGGCGGTGATGCGCACCGGAACCATGGTTCCGGGGGCAGCGCAAAGGCCGCCTTCGCCGGGCATCACCCGCACCTCGCCATCCACTTCAGGGGCATAGCGGCTACAGCGGCCCAACATTTCGCCGGTACTGGGGTTCTCCTGCTCGATCAACACATCTACGATGCGCCCCACCCAGGTGGCGTTGCGCTCCGCGGCAATGGGTTGCTGCAGGGCCATCAGCCGCTCCTTGCGATCCTGGGCTACCTCCGGTGCAACGGGATCGGCGAGGTCTGCGGCGGCGGTGCCCTCTTCTGGCGAAAAGGTGAAAACCCCCACGTGGTCGAACTGTTGTTCCGCCACGAAATCGAGCAGGTGCTCGAAGTGGTCCTCGGTCTCGCCGGGAAAGCCCACGATGAAGGTGGTGCGCAGTACCGCTTCAGGGAGTTGCTCGCGAATCCGTTTGAGCAGGCCTGCTGTCACGTCGGCTTGCCAGGGGCGGTTCATGGCGCGCAGCACGTCAGGGTGGCTGTGCTGGAGCGGCAGATCGAGGTAGGGCAGCACGTTGGGCACCTCCCGATAGGCAGCCAGCACTTCGGGGGTGAGGCCTGTGGGGTAGGCGTAATGCACCCGAATCCAGGGGATTTCCACCTCCCCGAGGGCCCGCAGCAGTTCAGCGAGTTGGGGTTTGCCATAGAGATCGAGGCCGTAGTTGGTGGTGATCTGGCTGATCAGAACCAGTTCTTGCACCCCTTGGCTTGCCAGGGTTTGGGCTTCGGCCACGATTGATTCGATCGGGCGGGAACGCTGGTCGCCGCGCAGCTTGGGGATGATGCAGAAGGCGCAGCGGTAGTCGCAGCCCTCAGCCACCTTGAGGTAGGCCACCGCTTCACTGGTGGTGCGGTAGCGGGGGAGATGTTCGTCGCCCACGAAGGTGGGGTTGGCACTCACCTGGTTGACCCGCTCTCCGGCTTCGACCCGCTCGAGCACGCTCACGATGTGCTGGTAATCGCCCGTTCCCACAATGGCTTTGGCTTCAGGGAGCGACTCGAGGAGCTCCTCCTGGAAGTGCTGGGCTAGGCACCCAGCAATGATCAATTCTTTGCCCTGTTCAGCCAACTCCACCAGGGTGCGCACCGATTCCTCCCGGGCGTCTTGGATGAAGCTGCAGGTGTTCACTACCACTACGCGAGCTTCGCTTTCGTCGGCGCTCACGCCGTAGCCGGCTTGGGCGAGTAGCCCGAGCATGTGCTCGGTATCCACCCGGTTTTTTTCGCAGCCCAGGTGGGCAAAGGCGACTGTGGGCTTGTTCATATCACTGGAAGCCATCCCTCCACCCTATGGGTGCGACTGGGATGGCCGTCCATCGAACGGCTGCCACAATTCAGGTCATGCTTTGGTCCGCTCAACGGACGCCCCCCCTGTGACTTCGACCCGCCTCAGTCAGCGCCTGAGTTCCAACCGTCGCCGGGGTGAGCCCGGGGGCAACCGCTGGATTCGGGTGGCGATTGCGGTGTTGGCCACCATCGGTGCGATCGACACGGGCTCGATCACCCTCAAGAAATGGGGACTGTTGGGGGCCCTGAGCTGTTCGAAGGATGCCTTTTTCGGCTGTAACGGCTGCGAGAAGGTCCTGGCCAGTGCCTGGGGAAGCCTGTTTGGCCAACCCCTTTCCCTGTTTGGCTTTTTGGCCTATGGGGCCGTCCTTTTGATGGCGGTGCTGCCCCTGGTGCTCACGGGGGAGGCCAAGACAGCCTTGGGCCAAACCAGCTGGTGGGGCCTCTTCCTGTTGAGCACCGGCATGGCCGTGTTCAGCGGGGTTCTCGTGGGGGTGATGGTGTTTGGCATCCATGATTGCTGCCCCTTTTGCATCCTGTCGGCGCTGCTGAGCAGCGCGCTGTTTGTGCTCAGCCTGATGGGCGGCGATTGGCAAGAGCGGGGCCAAGTGGTGTTCCGTGGCGTGCTGGTTGCCTTTGTGGTGGCCTTGGTTGGCCTGGGCTGGGCGGCATCGGCCAATCGGCCGCTCGTGGTGACGGGGCCTGGGGTGGCACCACCCGTGACCACCGTCAGCACCCCCCAGGCCGTAGCCCTGGCGGAGCATCTCACCGAAGGCGGTGCCGTGATCTACACCGCCTATTGGTGCCCCCACTGCCACGAGCAGAAGGAACTGTTTGGCCGGGAAGCCACCGCCAAGTTGCGGGTGATCGAATGCGCCGCCGATGGTCGCAATAGCCAGAAGGCCCTTTGCGATAGCAAAAAGATCGAAGGTTTCCCCACCTGGGAGATCGATGGCAAGCTCGATTCCGGCGTTAAGCCGCTCGCCAAACTCGCTGAAATGAGCGGCTTCAAGCCCGCGGGCCCCCTCTAGGCCAGCTGGGACGTGGTTCGGATCGGTTCGCCGCGTTGTTGAACGCTGTGCCGTTGCCAGAAGGGTTGCCTGGCGGGGGCATCGATGCGGAAATGCCCCCCCCGGCTTTCCTCCCGGAAGAGGGCCGCTGCTATCAGCAATTCAGCCAGGTCAAGCCGCACGTGCAGGTCGTGCAGCCGTTTCAGCACAGGCACGGCCTCGGGACTGAGCCGGGCTGAACGGCCTGGTTCGAGGTGGTGGAGCTCTTGCCAGAGGGGTTGGCTCTCCAGATCTTGGCGTTGCCGTTGAACGGTTGTCAGGGCTCTTGCAAGGCCGTGGCCCCAGCGTTCGACCCCAGCGGCTTGCCAGCACAGCTCGCGTAGGCGGCTGATTTGATGATCAATCTGGGCCCCAGAGAGCCCTTCGCTGGCGAGCTCGATCGGGCTGGGCGCCGCCGCGCTGCTCTTGGCCCCCGGGGGCCCCGGTTCCAGCTGGATTTGGCCCAATTGCCTGGCGAAGACCAGGCATTCCATCAGGGAATTGCTGGCCAGGCGATTGGCCCCATGCACCCCGGTGCAGGCCACCTCCCCAATGGCATAGAGGCCAGGCAGGCTTGTGGCGGCTTGCAGATTTGTTGCTACTCCCCCCATCCAGTAGTGGGCCGCAGGTGCCACGGGGATGGGGCCTTGGGTGGGTTCGAGGCCCAGCTCGCGGCAGCGACCCAGGATCGTGGGGAACTGCTGGTTCAGCCGGTGCTCCCCCACGGGCCTGAGGTCGAGCCAGAGGTGATCCACCCCCTCCTCCTGCATCCTGCGGGCGAGGGCTCGGCTCACCTGGTCGCGGGGGGCGAGATCACCGCCGGCCAGATCAGCCACGGGGCTGTTCCCCTGGCGATCGAGCAACCGGGCACCTTCACCGCGCACGGCTTCGGAGATCAGGAACCGGGGCGCTCCAGGAAGCATTAAGGCCGTGGGATGGAACTGGACAAATTCCAGATCCCTGACTTCGGCTCCCGCCCGCCAGGCCATCACCACCCCATCGCCACTGGCCATGGCCGGATTGGTGGTGTGGGAAAACAGGTGGCCGCCGCCACCGGTGGCGAGCACAACCGCACCTGTCTGCAGCCAATCCAAGTTGCCGTTCTCGAGCACTTGGAGGCCCTTGCAGCAACCACCCTCCACCCAGAGTTGGAGGGCAACGGCCCCTTTGCGTTGCTCCAGGCTTGGGCGTTTGAGCACCTCCCGCTCCAGGGCGTCAACCAGGGCCCCGCCGGTGCGGTCCTGGGCATGCAGCACCCGCCGATGGCTGTGGGCGGCCTCAAGGGTGGTGCTGAGTTGATCGCCATCGCGATCAAAGGCCATGCCCAGCTGCAGCAGCCTGGAGACGCATCCAGGGGCCTGATGAACCAGCAGCTCTACGGCGGAACGATCACAGAGGCCTGCCCCTGCCGCGAGGGTGTCGGCGATATGACTGGAAAAACTGTCGTCGTTGCTGGTGACCGCGGCAATGCCGCCCTGGGCCCAGCGGCTTGCGGAGCGGGGTGAATTGTCCTTGCTCAGGAGCAAGACCCTCAGTTGGGCGGGTAGTTCCAGGCAGGCCATGAGGCCGGCGGCTCCGCCTCCGACCACCACCACGTCCCAATTGTTTGGCATCGGGGTTGCAGCCTTCCGGCATTGGGCCGGTACTAAAAAAGCCGCCGGAAGGCTCCGGCGGCTTTCAACGTGGACGGGAGCTTAGGGCTCAGCGGTATTGACCGTCGTTGATGCGATCATCCCCTTCGTTGAGGGCAATCGAGGCATCCGTCACGGTGAAGTTGCCTTTGTACTTGTTGAAAAGCTCTTTCTGACGGTCGCTTAGGTCCAGGGCCAGCACATCATCAACGCTGTTGTAGGGACCCCCCAACACGATCTTGCCGGCCAGGGTCGGGTACATCCCGGGATAGTCCTGGAAGCGGCGAACTGAGCAGTTGTTGAGGTCAACCTTGCCAGCCCGCTCGGCGATTTTGTCGTCGGCGATGTTGCGGAGATCCGAAGCCGCGAAGGCAGGGCTCGGCAGCAGCAGGGTCAGTAGGAGGCCGGCCATCACGACCCCACTCATCAGCCAGGCAACCAGCCGTTTCATCGCAACACTCCGGAGAATCCAGGACGGAAAGTGGCAGAACCACTTGTCCAGCAACGTTACAGATGCGGAACGGGATCTCGGACCTCGATCAGCCAGGCTTTTGCAGATCTTCAGATCAGGCCACTCAGCCGGGGTGCTGCCAGCGCTGCCAGCAAAAACAGTCCGTCCACAGCAAGGGTGGTGGCGAGCGCCGAGCTGGTGATCCTGCCTACCTCCCCTTGCTGCCAAAGCCATCGACACAATTGGACGAGCACGAGGGCACAGCCGCTAACCAGCAGCAGGGATGGGAGCTCTAAGACCTGCCTTGCGGCCGCCTGGAGCAGTTGGGGTGCCGCCGCTGGACTGGCATTGAGTACTTGGGGCCAGAGGTGCATCACTCCACTGAGGGCCATGGCCCCATCGGTGGCAGCGGTACCCAGCAAGGAGCCAAGATAGAAACCACAGGAAAGCCGCCAACGCCCTTGGAGTCCGGTAAGGGCAAGGGGCAAGGCAAAGGCCTCTAGGGGAAGGTGCCAGATCGGATGGAGGCGAAACCAGCCCCAAAACAGACAACCGCCCAACCAGCTGCCGCAAAAGCCCACCAGTAGGGCTCCGGCATGGCGCAGCCTTTGATCACTGTGATGGCCAAGCCCAAGGCCAATCGCCAGGAGCGGAACCGTGAACAGCACGGCGCTGAAGGGGGCGAGCCGTACCCACGGGGCCTGCAAAAAGACGGGAAGGGTTACCAGCAGTCCACTCGCCAGGGCAAGCCCGCGTTCGCCGAGCAACGGCGCCTGGGCGGCGGGGGCTAGCGGGGAGGCCAGCTGGATGGGGCGGGCCCCAATAACCACGGATGTAAAGAAAGTTGACCAACCTTAAGGTGTGGTCTAGAAGGTCCGCCGGCCCCCCTTTTGGCCATAGGGTCGTGGGCCTGACTCAGCCGTGCACGATGACCGATCTGGTTGCTGAACCAACCTTGGGTGTTTGGGAAGCCTGCTGGCACTACCTGGTGCTTGGGGTTGTGCAGGGCATCACGGAATTTTTGCCCATCAGCAGCTCAGCCCACCTCAAGGTGGTTCCGATGGTTCTGGGTTGGGGAGATCCTGGCGTGGCTGTGACGGCGGTCATCCAATTGGGCAGCATCGTTGCGGTGTTGGCCTATTTCCGTCGGGATTTGCTGGAGGTGGGCCGGGCCGTTCTCCACGCCAGCCGCAGGGGCGATTGGCAGGATCCTTCTGCCCGACTGGGGTTGGCCATTGCCCTTGGCACCCTGCCGATCGTGGTCGTTGGCTTGGCGATCAAAAAGTTCATCCCCGACTTCGACCATTCGCCGCTGCGCAGTCTCCATTCGATCGCGATCGTCTCGATGGTGATGGCCGTGCTGTTGGCCGTGGCAGAGCAGTTGGGCCGTCGTCGCCGGGTCCTCGCTGAGGTGCGTCCCTGGGACGGCGTTCTGGTTGGGGTTGCCCAGGCCCTTGCTGTGATTCCTGGCGTGTCGCGATCCGGCAGCACCCTCACGGCTTCCCTCTTCGATGGATGGCGCCGCAGTGAGGCGGCTCGCTTCTCTTTCCTTCTGGGGATTCCGGCGATCACCCTGGCGGGCTTGGTCGAACTCAAAGACGCCTTGCATCAGCCCATGGCCGGCGGGGTGGGGCCCCTCCTGGTTGGAATCCTCTCGGCTTTGGTGGTGTCGTGGTTGGCGATTGCCTGGCTGCTGCGGTTCCTCCAGAACCACAGCACCTGGTGGTTTGTGGGGTATCGCTTGCTGTTTGGGGCCTCCATCCTGCTTTGGCTGGGCCGCAGCGCTGCCAGCTAGATCTCCTCCGGCCTAAAACAGAGGGAGCCTTTGATCCCAACTGGCCCTGTGTGGAAGGAACCCTCTGCAGGCATTGCCTTGGCGGTGGCCGAAGGAGATGCGCCTCGCCTTCCCTCGCCAGCGGTGGTGGCGTCGGTTGAAGTCGGCTCGATTGGGGAAGAGCTGGGGTTTCAGCCGGGGGATCGGCTGCTCAGCATCAATGGCAAACGCCCCCGCGATCTGATCGACCTGCAGTTCCTCGTGGGGGAAGAGGAGCTCACCCTCGAGGTGGAAGATCCCGATGGCACGCTCCATGTGGTGGAGCTGGAGAAGGATCTCGATGAAGGCCTGGGGCTGGGTTTCACCGAAGCCCTGTTCGACGGCCTCAAGCAGTGCAACAACCACTGTCCCTTCTGTTTCATCGACCAACAGCCTCCGGGGAAGCGCCGGAGCCTCTACCTCAAGGACGACGACTACCGGCTCAGCTTTCTCTACGGCTCGTATCTCACCCTCACCAACCTGGGTACTGCCGATTGGCAGCGCATTGAAGAGCAGCGCCTCTCGCCCTTGTATGTCTCGGTGCATGCGACCGAGCCCGCGTTACGCAGCCGCCTGCTGGTGAATCCGAGGGCGGGCCTAGTGCTGGATCAATTGACCTGGTTTGCGCAGCGGGATCTGCAAATTCATGCCCAAGTGGTGGTGTGCCCTGGGATCAACGACGGCGCTGCCCTGGAGAAAACCCTGCGGGATTTGGCGGGGTTTGCCTCAGGTGATTGGCCGACGGTTTTATCCGCTGCGGTTGTCCCGGTTGGCCTCACCCGGTTTCGTCCGCCTGGGGATGCCTTGAAGGCGGTTGATCGCAGCAGTGCCCGTGCCGTGATTGCCCTGGTGGAGCTTCTCCAGCAGGACTTCCAGCAGGGGTTGGGCAGCCGCTTTGCCTGGCTTTCCGATGAGTGGTATTTGATTGCGGGCTTGCCCCTGCCGCCCCGCCAGTCCTATGAGGATTTGCCCCAACAGGAGAATGGCGTGGGCAGTATCCGGGCCTTTTTGGAGGACCTCGAGCTTGCCACCACGGATCTCCCTGTCCGACTCAATGAGCCGCGGCGCTTGAGTTGGGTGGTCGGCCACCTGGTGGCCGAAGCCCTGGAGCCCGTGGTGGCCCGGCTCAATGCGGTGGAAGGCCTCGAGTTGATGCTCTATGGCTTGCCAAGTCCCTACTGGGGCCAGGAGCAGGTGGTGACGGGTCTTCTGACCGGGTCAGATCTCCTGGCGGGACTGGCTGGTCAAGATCTGGGCGATGCCTTGCTGCTGCCCTCGGTGATGTTGCGCCAGGGGGAGCCCGTTTTCCTCGATGACCTCACCCTTGTTGACCTCGAGCAAAGGCTGGCGGTGCCCGTTCAGCTTCTGCAAGGTGCAGACGACCTGGTGGCTGTCTGTACCCGTAAGCAGCCGAATGCTGACTAGGCTCAGGTGAAATCCCATGGTTTTGGTGTGCGGCGCTTCAGTTTTTCTGCTGCCCTGATTGGCCTAATAGGTCTGCCCTTGGCGGCGCTGGCTTCTTCTCCTGCCTTATCTGGCAGCAAGGATCAGCCAGCCGTTAATTCTGTTGCGACCCCTCCGCAAATTCCCTTGGCTCCTGCCGTCCTGGGACCCAGGCCCAGGCTGAATCCCAAGGTGGCGCCCACGGCGGCTACCCAGCTCAAAAGCGGGGTTGGTGATTTGGGCGGTCCTAATATCATGGCCTTGCCCACCAAGCCTGAGATGGTGCGCATTCAGCAGTTGCGCCCCCTGGGCCTGGCTGATGTGCAAAATTTGGCCGAGGTAAACAATCTCAACCTCAAGGCGATTGCTAGCCAGGTGGATCAAGCCAAGAGCAACCTCCGGGCCAAGCTTGCCCTTTGGTATCCCACCCTTAACGTGAGCTCAACGGCATTGCCTAGCTATGCCACGGGCCAGAATTATGTAAAGCAGGGTGGGACAACTAGATCTTCGGATATTGACCGCTATGGATTAGATGTATCCCTGGCGGCGGCCTATGCACTTATTAACCCCCAAAGGGTCCCAACGGTTGCCGCAGCAAGAGATCAATACGAGAAGGCTAAATATCAATACATTGTCTCATTGCGGGATTTGCGCCTTCAGGCTGCCCAGGCCTACTTCGATCTGCAGCAGTCTGATGATTCAGTCCGTATTGGCCAGGAATCCGTGCGCTCATCGCTAGTGAGCCTGCGGGATGCCAAGGCCCGTTTCCAAGCTGGTGTGGCGACCAAGCTTGAGGTGCTCCAGGCAGAAACCCAGTTGGCGCGCGATCAGCAAATTCTTACCAATGGTCTGGCCTCCCAATCGGTTGCCCGTCGTGCGTTGGCATCCCTACTAGATCTTCCGTTTAACGTCACGCCAACCGCCAAGGACCCAACGCGGGTACTGGGTGTATGGAACGCCTCATTGTACGAGAGCATTGTGGCGGCCTATTCCTTCCGCGAGGAGCTAGATCAGGTCATTCTGGATATATCGATCGCCAATAGTCAGGCCAATGCTGCCCTTGGGGCAGTGCAGGGTTTCTTGAATGTATTTACCACATTTGGTTATAATCAATTCTCGGGTAATTCCGGGAACGTTTTGGGGGTCACGACTTCTGGTAGTCAATATGATACAACTTTCGGAGCTAGGTACTCCAGGACCATATTTGATGGTGGTGCGGCCGATGCCGAATATCGTCAGGCCAAACAATTGGCCCAGCAAAATCGTTTCCAGTTTGGCCAAAGGCGAGATGCAATTCGTCTGGAAGTAGAAACGAGCTTTTACGAGTTGGAGAAAAACAACCGCGACATCATCACCACTTCGAGGGAAGTCATTTCTTCGCGCGAAGCCTTGCGCCTGGCCAGATTGCGCTTTCAGGCCGGTGTTACCACCCAGCGAGAAGTGGTCGATAGCCAGCGAGATCTCACCCAGGCCGAGGTGCGCTTCTCCCAGTCCATCACCGACTACAACAAGCGTCTCTTTGAAATCAGTCGCCGCACCGGCCTTAACCAGGTGATGAGCTGCTCGATGCCTGCCCTGCCTGCGGTGAAGCCTGTCGGATCTTCTGATGTCCCCGTAGAACCGACCCCGCTCATCCCAGCATGTCGTGCTGCAGCTCCAGGGGCAGTGTTCTAAATCAGTGGCAGGAACGGCCTTGGCCCCTCAGCTTGTTGTTCAGCCTCGGGAGTTGGGCCTGACCAGCACTTTGAGGTTAGGTCTGTTCCAGGGGTGCCTGGGCTGCTTGGCCGTCATTTTTGCGGGGTTGCTCAACCGGGTGATGCTTACTGAATTGCACTTCCCCGGGCTTTTGGTGGGTGGTGCCCTGGCCTTCGAACAATTTGTGGCACCGACTCGGGTGGTGTTTGGGCAGATATCCGATGTCCATCCCTGGATGGGGCGCCATCGGGTTCCCTACATCTGGTTGGGTACGGCGCTCTTCTGTGGTCTGGCCTTGCTCTCGATTCCCCTGATTTTTCATGTGGGCCACTTGTTGGCTGTTGGTGCCACGTCCGCGTTTGTTTTTGGGGCGGCTGCACTCTGTGGCCTGTTTGCCCTGTACGGCGTGGCGATTTCGTTGGCTACTACCCCTTATTTGGCCTTGGTGATTGATCGGACCAGCGAAGTTGAGCGCCCTAGGGCGGTGGGACTGATTTGGTGCTTGCTCACCGTGGGGATTGTGGTTGGAGCTATTTCGATTGGCATCAGCCTCAAGGGCCTTGATGGGGTGAGTGATCCGGCCGTTTTGCAGCCCGTTTTGCTCGGATTTATGGCCAAGGTCGTGGGGGCCGTGCTGGTCCTCACCTTGGTGGCCACGGTGGGCATGGAGACCCCGATCCGCCGTCAATCCCAGCCAGCTCAAGGCAGCCCAGGTCCATCAAGCCCTCAGCTGCAACGGCAGGATGCGTTTACCTTGCGCCAGGCCTGGACCCTGATCACCTCCAGTGGCCAGGTGCTGATCTTCTTTTCCTTTTTGGTGCTGTTCACCTTGGCGTTGTTCCTCCAGGATCCAATCCTGGAGAGTTATGGCGCCCAGGTGTTTGGCATGTCCATCGCCTCAACAGCCACCCTCAATGCCATTTGGGGCATGGGCACCTTGGTCGGATTGCTGGTGGCCGGTGCCTGGGTGGTGCCTGCCTTGGGCAAGTTGGCGACAGCCCGTTTGGGATGTCAGTTGATTCTGGCCAGTTTGCTGTTGTTGGTCTTGGTGGGCCTGTGCGGCCGTGTTTCGGCACTGCAGCTTGTGATGGCTCTCTTTGGCTTGGCAGCAGGAATCGCCACCAACAGCGCCTTGGTCTTGATGCTGGATCTCACCCTGCCCCAGGCAGCAGGAACCTTTGTGGGGGTATGGGGCTTGGCCCAAGCCCTCTCTCGGGCCATGGGCAAGGTCTTTGGAGGCGCACTTTTGGATCTTGGCCAGGGGCTCCAGCAAGCCATGGCTTGGGGAGATTCGGCCTATCCGCCCTTTGCCTTGGTGCTGCTCGTGGAGTGCGGGATTGCGGTAGCGGCGCTTTTTGCCCTTTCCCGGGTCAATGTGCACCAATTCAGGGAAGATACGGGAAGAAGCCTCAGCAAGGTGCTGGCCCTCGAGCTCGGATGAATCCTTCTGTTTCTGCGCCGGGCCTTCCCCCCGGTTTGGCTGAGTTGCTGGATCGGGTGGCCGAGCGACAGCGGCTCGACTTCGGTCACGTGGCTTCCGATTTGAAGGCTGATGGCAGCTTGATCACTGCCTGTGACCGTTGGAGTGATGCGGCCTTTGTGAGTGGCCTGGCCGACTTGTTCCCCTCCGACGGGGTCTTGAGTGAGGAGGGGGATAAACGGGTTCCTTCTTCGGAGGCCTATTGGGTGGTTGATCCCCTAGATGGCACCACCAATTTTGCTGCGGGGATTCCCTACTGGGCGATCTCCCTGGCGCGGTTTGAGCATGGCAAGCCAGTGTTGGCGGTGTTGGACGTACCCCCGTTACGGCAGAGGATTGTGGCGGTTCGGGGTCAGGGGGCATGGCGGAATGGAAAGCAGCTGCAACCCCCTGCACTCCAAAGCCATCCCGCAGGTTGCGCCTCCCTCTGTAGCCGCTCGATTGGGGTGCTCCAGAAACTTCCCAATCAGCGTTTTCCGGGCAAAATTCGCTTGCTTGGGGTCGCCAGCCTGAATATGGTCAGCGTGGCCATGGGGCAAACCGTGGCGGCCTTGGAGGCCACGCCCAAAATTTGGGACCTGGCTGCTGCCTGGTTGGTCTTGACTGAGCTGGACTGCCCATTGCGCTGGTTGGTGCAATCTCCTGAGGGAATTCCGGCTGGCTCCGACTTGACCCAGGCGGATTTCCCGGTGCTTGCGGCGGCCAGCTCAGCCACTCTGGCCACGTTCATGCCCTGGGCTGATGCCCTGGTGGCCTAGGGGTTTGGGCTCGAAAGGCTTGCATCTGGGCCCGTGCGGTGTTATGGTTTTGGACTGCGCCGGATCGGGATTAAAGCCGAACTAGGCGTGGGGCCGACCCAGAGATGGATTGGTGGCTTACGAGATCGGGAGGCGCGAGCCGACGATGTTGTAAG
>Ga0007795_10000096_pt1 | contig 20828 bp, 20 predicted proteins | sample CryBogmetaGMA1M_FD_60369 | JGI IMG/M metagenome (GOLD analysis project Ga0007795, IMG submission 60369) | Freshwater microbial communities from Crystal Bog, Wisconsin, USA - MA1M | ecosystem: Environmental > Aquatic > Freshwater > Lake | place: Crystal Bog, Wisconsin, USA | collected 2009-07-06
GCCTTAACCAGCTTGGCGATTCCCCTACAGCTCATTCTGAAGAAATCAAATTGTAAGCGGGATTTTTATTTAAGCCCCGAACAATCCGACCCACCCATCCTTTTGGAAGACTTTGCAAAAGATTTTCTAGTTTTGCGGGATTGGTCTTAGGGTCTAAGACAGCAAAAACGCTACTTCCAGAGCCAGACATACGGGGTTCTGAGCCCGGTAATACTTGGCTAATCCAATCCAAAGCTTGCTTCACTTCAGGACAAATCCGCATCGCTACTGGCTGACAATCATTTGATAAATCCGACCATGGCGATGCTAGAAAGCCATCAATTGTAATCGGAGCGTGATTTCGGGTCAATTGCGGGTCTAGAAAAATGCTTGCTGTGGATATTCCTTGATTGGGAAAAATAACTAAAAAGGCATGATTTTTGAGCTCAATTCCTTGAATTTTTTCGCCAATTCCTTCTACAAAAGCATTTTGGCCATAGATGAAAAAGGGCACATCTGCGCCAAGTTCCAGGCCTAGGTTTGCTAGAGTTTCTTTTCCCAATTTGAGATTCCAAAGTACATTGAGCCCGATCAAGGCGCTTGCTGCATCTGAGGATCCACCACCCAATCCAGCGCCCATAGGTATTTCTTTTTGGAGATCAATTTCAACCCCATCATCCACTTTGCAAAATTCTTTTAATAATCTTGCAGCGCGTACAACTAAATCCTGTCCTGGCAGAACGCCTGATATTGGATTAATACGACGCACTTCATTTTCTGGAATGGCTTTAAGGCTAAGGGTGTCACACCAATCAATGAGTTGGAAAACAGATTGAAGTAAGTGATAGCCATCTGTCCGTCGGCCAACAATATGTAAAAAAAGATTGAGCTTTGCTGGAGCGCGAAGAACTAAACAATTGCTATTCATTGGGATGATCAAACACTAAGCGTATATCAATAGATCCAATATTAGAGCTACGAGTCATTGTTAGTTTATCGAGCTGATTTTTATTTCCCCAGGTGTATACCAAATCCCAGCCATCCTGACTGATTTTACTAACTTGCCCTTTTGAATTTCTGTCAATACTGGCTTCACTACCAGGCCTTACTTCACCCCTAAGCCAATTAGATAAGCCACGTGCTGGTAGTGGTAGACCCAAAGCATTCTGTAATAATGTATCTGCATCAATTGCGGTAACTATTTGGCCATCACGCTCAAGTGTGGCTTCCCCAGGAGTAATCGTAATTTTGGCAATAGATCCACCTACTGGATTACGGATTTCTAAAATATCTTTGAGCGCTTCTTGAGTCAAAGTAAATCCACCTGAACCACCTTGGTTTTGGGTATCAGTAAGACCAGTCACCTTTACTGCAAAGCGACCATCCCATGAGCCTTTGGGTGCCTGTTCTGGATTTGACCAGTCAGGCTTTAAGCGCTTCAGAGTTTCTTTGAGCGTGGAATTATTGGCGTCTATTTTTTGACCTTGTCGCCATATCTCTTCAGCTTCAGGGCGTCGATTCATAACCCACAACACTTCGCCGGTATGTGCGGCAATATCAGCCTCAGGCTTCATTTCGAATGCTTGTTGAAGTTGCTCTAAAGCAAGAGCATTTTTACCAAGACGAAAATTCACCCAACCTAAGCTATCTAAGATGAAGCTATCTTTAGGAGAGAGCTGATGCGCTTTACTAATCATAGTAAACGCCTCAGGTAATTTGATATTGCGATCTGCTAATGAATAGCCCAAAGCATTTAAGGAGTTAGCATCATTGGGATGTTTGCGCAAAATCTCACGCAAAGTTTTTTCCATTACATCAACGCGCCCTGCTTTTTCTGCCGACATTGCGTAGGTGTAAAGAAGGCCTGGGTCTTTAGGCAGAACTTTGAGGGACGAGACAATTTCATAAAAGGCGCGTAATGCTTCGTTTTCATCCTTTGCTTTAGCAAGTAAGGCTTGAAACTGCAAAAGCGTGTTTTCTTGTTGGGCCGGTGTTTGTTGCTGTAATAAGGCAATGGCAGGTTTGACTGCGTCTTGCCAGCGATTACTTAAAATCAGCAGCGTGACGAACACTTCTTTTGGCTTAGTTTGTGAAGGGGGTGACAGCTCATCCCAGCTTTTTGCGGCCTGTAGGGCCAAGTCAGGTGAGCCGCCTGTGATTGCAATTTCCATAGCTCTTTGAGCAAGGCGCGGGTCTTTGTATTGACGTGCCATCTCCATATAGGTGTTGAAAGCCAAGCCAGCTTCACCCCGCTGGATCGCAATCTCTGAAGCCAATATTTCGAATACTGCTTCGCCAGTCTCCAATCCATCTGCTTTAGTCTTCTGGGCTTGAGCTGATAAGGCCGCCCCAAAAGTGAGAGTGGTAAGGAGTAAACCCTTCAAAATGGGCTTAAGTAAGAATTTGCTCATAAGCACATTCTAATCTGCGAATCTACAATCCATTTATGCCAGAACTTCCAGAAGTAGAAGTCACCAGATTAGGAATTGCCCCTCACCTCCAGGGGCAAGAGCTTAGCGCCGTCAAAGTGCTTGATGGGCGCTTGCGTTGGCCCGTACCAAAAAGGCTGCCTAAAATTTTGCCAGGACAGACAGTTCGGTCAATTCAACGGCGGGGAAAGTACCTTTTAATTGAAATGGACACCGGACACCTTTTGATTCATTTGGGCATGACGGGAACCTTACGTATTTTACCAAGTAGCGATCCTTTGAAATTACATGATCGAGTGACATTTGAATTTGGCAAACTCAGTTTGCGTTTACACGACCCTAGAAAATTTGGAGCAGTACTCTGGCACCCTAAAACTCAGGGGCCAATCGAAAAGAATGTCTTATTACAAAAACTTGGAGTTGAGCCTTTTTCCCCTGAGTTCGAAGGTGAGCTAGGCGCCGATATTCTTTATCAAACTTCTCGCAAGCGCAGCATTGCTGTTAAACAATTTTTACTAGCTGGTCAAGCCGTAGTTGGTGTCGGTAATATCTATTGCTCAGAAAGTTTATTTGCAGCCGGTATTCATCCTGCAAAAGCTGCTGGCAAATTAAGTAAACCTCAGTGCGCTCATTTGGCAAATGCAGTCAGACTCATACTGAAGAAAGCAATTGAGGCTGGAGGCAGTAGCTTAAAAGACTTTGTTAATAGCGCAGGGGACCCCGGCCACTTTATGGTGCAAACTACAGTCTATGACCGCAAAGATCTTCCATGTAAGGTTTGCAAAACACTGATTAAGCAAATAGTCCAGGGGCAGCGCTCCACTTATTTTTGCCCCCGATGTCAGAAGCGTTGATAAAGACATTTTCCAAGCGCTTACTAGCCTGGCATGGCGTCAGTGGACGCACAGGTTTACCTTGGCAAAATAACCGTGACCCCTATGCAGTTTGGGTTTCTGAGATTATGTTGCAGCAAACTCAAGTTGCGACTGTGTTGGAGCGTTACCCACGCTTTATGAAACGCTTTCCAACAGTTAAAAAATTAGCAGCTGCTGATTTAGACGAAGTGTTAGCTGAGTGGGCAGGGTTAGGTTACTACTCACGCGCTCGAAATTTGCACGCTTGTGCAAAACAAGTGATGCGAGATTTTTCAGGAAAGTTTCCCAGTGATCCAATCTTGCTTGAGCAGCTAAAAGGCATTGGGAGATCAACAGCAGGCGCAATTGCAGCCTTTGCTTTTCAGGGGCGAGCACCAATTTTGGATGCAAATGTTAAAAGAATCCTAGCGCGTCTGTTTGCGATTAAGGGCGCTCTACAAGATAAGGCCCTTAATGATCAGCTCTGGAATTTAGCAAACGACTTGTTACCAAAAAAATCGCAGAATATGCCTATATACACGCAAGCCTTGATGGACTTTGGGGCTACTTGGTGTACTGCACGAAAGCCCGTTTGCATCAGCATGGAGAAAAAGTGCCCATTTGCAAAAGACTGCCAAGCAAATTTGAGTGATCAGGCGCTATCTTTTCCGCAAAAAAAGGTGAAAGCAAGATCACCAGAGTTTGATTGCGACATGCTGTTGATTAGATCTGGTAATTCGATTCTTCTGCAAAAGCGTCCCAGTAAGGCAATCTGGGGCGGTCTTTGGTCTTTGCCGGAATCCGCCTGGAGGCCCAAAGGGCAAAAGATACAGAAAGCTAATCTAAGCCTCAAAGAGTTGCTTGATCTTGCTTTGCCAGAGGAGACGAATCCTGCTTTGCCAAAATTCTTTAAAACGCCAAAGCGTGGCGATCAAATTAAACACATTTTTACCCATCGTCGATTATGGATGCAGATTTGGGAATTAAGCCCTACAAAATCTTTGCAGCTCATAGACCCCAATTTGAAATGGGTGCCCCTCAATCAACTGGGGCGCTATGGTTTACCTCAACCCATTAAGGTTTTGTTGCAGAGATTGAGTCTAGCTCGCGGTGACGATCTAAAAAATTGAGTTGTAAGGCAGCGAGATCTTTTTGTGCGCGGAAATGTTCGCTGATACGATTGACAAGATATACCGAGCGGTGTTGTCCGCCAGTACAACCAATTGCTACCGTCAAATAGCTACGACCATCAGCGATATAGTGAGGTAACCACTTATCGATGAATTGAATAATGTCACCTTCCATGCTGACTACTTCAGGAATTTTTTCTAAGAACTCTTTCACAGGCTTGTCATTACCGGTTAAGGGCCTCAAGACTTTGTCGTAGTGGGGGTTTGGTAGGCAGCGAACGTCAAATACTAGGTCAGCCTCACTAGGGACGCCCTTTTTAAAACCGAAGGATTCAAAAACAATAGAAAGCCCAGCGGGTTTATCTTTAAGAAGATCTTGGATCCAAGATCTTAATGCGTGTGCTGGTAGGTTGCTCGTATCAATACTATGCGCTTGAGCACGAAGTGGCTCCAGTAGTTTGCGTTCATTTTCAATTGCCTCAATGAGCGTTGCTGATTGAGATTGCTTTGCATTAGTAGAGAGGGGATGGCGACGGCGAGTTTCTGAGAAACGCTGCACCAAGGTATTGGTGTCAGCATTTAAGAAAACAATACGAACTTGATGATTCTTTCTTAACAGCTCGAGTATTGACGGTAGCTCACTAATGGAGCTACCACGGCGCGCATCAATAGCTACTGCAACACGCTCACTTTTTTCCTTTTCAAGGGTGCTAATTAAGTTTTCTAGCAAAGAAACGGGGAGATTGTCTACGCAGTCGTAACCTGCGTCCTCAAAGGCTCGGAGGGCAACTGATTTACCTGAGCCTGAAATTCCGGTAATCAGATTAATTTGCATGATTTAAAGCAGACGACCCTGATTTTTTGTTGAGTCTATTTCAGCATTCATTTGCATACGTTGGCGTTCCATAAATTCTTTTAAGGTATCAATGCCACGTAATTGCAAAATAGTATTGCGCACAGCTGCTTCAACGAGAACCGCTAAGTTGCGACCAGCTGCCACCTGAATTTTTACAGTTCGAATGGGAGTGCCTAGTACGTCAATATGTTGAGCCTCTAGGGGAAGCCTCTCAAATTCACCATCTGTTCTACGTACCAGTTGGACGATTAGGCGTAATTTCAGCTTGCGGCGTACAGCCGTTTCACCAAAGATAGTACGAATATCGAGTAAGCCTAAACCGCGAACCTCAAGCAGATTGCGTAAGATGACAGGGCAGCGACCTTCAATGTAATCTGGTCCAAGACGGGCAAAGTCAACAGCATCATCTGCCACTAAGCCATGACCGCGAGAGATGAGCTCAAGACCTAATTCACTTTTACCTAAACCGGATTCACCAGTAATCAATACGCCCAATCCTAAGATATCCATGAACACCCCATGCATCGTAATTTGAGGCGCACCAATTTTAGTGAGATAAATACGCAGATGATCAATGACTTCCGCAGCGGAGATAGTAGTTGTAAATAATGGGGTTGAAGAGCGCTGGCAAAAAAGTTGTAAGTCTGGATCTGCAGCCTTGCCGTCAGCCACTATTACGCAAGGAGGTGTCTTAGAAATAAGACTGGCAATCTGTTCTTGTCTCTGTTTTGGTTCAAGAGCGGCATGATAGTCAATTTCTTGTTCGCCAAAGATTTGAATTCTGCTTGGATGAATCAGGTTTAAGTGACCAACTAAATCTGAGCTAGCTGCTGCTGCTTTTACCGCTTCTACTGGAAAGGTTCGGTCTGAGCCTTCAAGTCCACCAATCCAGGAGAGTTTGAGATCAGAGACATTGTCATCAAAGATCTGTTGGGCGGTGACCCCCTCTAGGATTAATGGTTGCGTCATTTTGCTGCGCCCCACTGTTGTAATCGTTCACATACTTTGATTGGATCATTTGATGACGACAAAAAGTTCCGTGCATCTGCATCAGAAAGCAGTTGTGCAATGGACGACAGAATTTCTAAATGCTGTTGAGTCGCTTTTTCTGGCACCAATAAAAAAATCAGAATAGATACTGGCTCTCCATCAGGAGCCGCAAATTCTATCGGCTCTTTTAATCTCATAAAGGCAGCGCTTGGCTGTTTTAGACCCTTCACGCGTCCATGAGGGATAGCAACTCCAGCTCCTAGAGCGGTAGATCCTAAATCTTCACGTGTATTGAGAAATTCAATGACGGCACTTGCGTCAATATCAATGTGTTTTGCAAAGAGATCCCCAGCTGCTGCAAATGCATCAGCTCTGTTTTTGGCAGAGTTATCTAATGCAATGCAGTTAGGGGTAAAAAGATGGGTCAGGGCATTCATAAGAACTGATTATAGGTGTCCTGATATCGGGGATTACTCAAATCGCTTGTCGTGGTGATGATCCTGGATCTTTTCTTTATGTTTTACAACTTGACGTTCAAGCTTGTCAACCACTGCATCCATGGCATGGTACAGGTCAGAATTGTGGGCTTCGGCAAATAATTCCTTACCTTTGAGATGAATAGTGATTTCAGCGCTCTGACGTAGCTCCTTTTCTTTGGCATTATCAACTACGAGAAAGGCGGAAGCATCAATGACGTGGTCAAAGTGCTTGCGAATTTTGGCCATTCCAGCCTCAAGATGTGTACGCATGGCTGGTGTTACTTCCACATGGCGGCTATTAATTTTTAAATTCATTAGCATCTCCTCTTATGTACGCATGCGCATGCTCATGCCTGGGGTGCGCAGCAAGCCCCTAAAATCGTTTGAGCAGTATTTTTTGGAAAGGAACTTCATGAACCTCCAGCGTATCAGCGAATTTGCCGAAATCCAAGAGGGGAAAGCATCTATATTTACTAAATGCCTAGAAAGGCCGCCCAGCTTACATCCTGAAGTTTTCGCCTAAGTAGACTCTACGGACAGCATCGTTTTGAATAATTTGATCTGGCTTGCCCTCAGCAAGGACGCTTCCTTCGCTGATGATGTAAGCATGGTCGCAAATACCTAGGGTTTCACGTACGTTATGGTCAGTAATCAAAACCCCGATCTGACGATCCCGCAGAAAACGCACAATGCGCTGGATTTCCCCAACGGCGATAGGGTCAACACCCGCAAATGGCTCATCTAGCAAGATGAACTTCGGTTGGGAGGCAAGGGCCCTTGCAATTTCTACGCGTCGGCGCTCACCACCAGAAAGTGAAAGAGCCGGATTATTGCGTAAATGACTAATTTGCAGTTCGCCCAAGAGTTCATCTAGACGATTAGCAATTTCAGCCTTAGTTAAGGGCTTACCGCCTTGTACTTGAAGCTCAAGGACAGCCTGAATATTTTCAGCAACATTGAGTTTTCTAAAAACAGAAGCCTCTTGCGGTAAGTAAGATAAGCCCATCCGTGCACGTTCATGTATGGGCAAATGGGTAATGTCGGTACCGTCTAAAACAATGTTTCCGCCATCAAGAGGAACTAAGCCGACAATCATATAAAACGAGGTAGTTTTACCTGCACCATTTGGACCCAAAAGACCCACAACTTCTCCGCACTCTACTTGTATGGAAACATCACGAACTACCGTTCTGGACCCATACCGTTTCTGCAGATTGCGCGCGCTAAGGGTGGCGGGCTTATTTTTTTGAGCTAAATCCGTTGTCATTTCTCTAGTGTAGCTTTTCGTCTTGGTGAAAGGATTGCTCGAGCCACAGGAAGATCATCTGGCTTTGCATCTTTTGGGGGTATCACTCGATAGTACTGCTTTACATCGTCATACTCAATCTTCCAGCCACGCAATTGATCAAGCAACTGCATATTCAAAAGACGCTTGAGGTGAGCATCGCCAGTCAAAGTTAAGAGTTCAGTCTTGGCATCATAGACCACTTGAGTAGCAAGCCCTTGCATAAATTCGTCTGGAATTCCTTCGCGGCGTTGCCGAAAGGTGGCTACTGTTTCAGGCATACTTTTTACATCTACAAATTCATATCCCTGAGGATCAACTTCAATATGTCCATCCTCGCCGGTGACAATGATGCTACCTTTGATGAGCAAAATTTGACCATTCAGATCATATATTTGCTTTACGTCGTTTACAGAAACCTTTTCAGCTTGAACTATAACGGGCTTATCTTGGTCAGCTTTTTCAGCATAAGCTTGATCTGCAATGCAAATACCTAACCCAAGAGAGCATAGAAAAATCAGGCGACGTGAAAAGTAATGCATTCGCATCATTTTATTGGGTGCCTCGTGGAGCACGTTCAATCCGACCTTTAACTTGGCCTGTGAGCACCATACTTTGCTCAACATTATTAAAGATCCCACCTTCAGTGGAATTCATAATCGACATGCCTTGTTCCAGCGTGATGGGTCTATTGGTTTCAATAATGTCATCATTAATGAGAACCTTGAAATAGCTTGAACTTGCTAGCATTCGGAGGGTCGCAGGCTGTGATGCACTTGCAGCTTGTGCTGGTCGGAATATGGAAGCGTTATCAAATAAATCCAAGATAGTGAGATCACCATCTAGATGACCAGTATCTGATTTCACAGTGACTGGTGCTTTATCAGTTTGAAAGAGGCGCATGCGGGGCGTGAGGATATCAATTGAGGCATCGTCGTCGTAATGTGTAACTTTATTACCTAAGATCCGGTATTTAGTATTGCCAAGCTCATTTAGGGCTGAGAGTGCACCATTCTTAATCGTGTAATCGGGCTCATGTAAGCGAACACGCTCTATAGTGGATTTTTCAGGCGGGGTATTTTTTTGAACCAACCAAAAAGTAAGTAAGGTTAGAGCGCCCATCAGAATGAGTGGCATTAGGCGCAGTAGAGCGCGACTAAGGGTGATTTTGATTTGTTGCGAATTCAATTGCATTACTTAGTTACGCGCTTGGTTGAGCAATTCTTCGTAGCGGGACTGGGCTTTTAGAATGAGATCACAGACCTCTCTTACTGCACTACTTCCGCCGGTGTTGATTGTTACAAGGTGTGCAAATTCTTTAACGGCTGCGTGGCCTTGTGCGGGGCAGATTCTCATCCCAGCACTTTTCATCATCTGTAAATCAGGCCAATCATCACCCATGACGGCGCAGTCTGAGCTTGATAGGCCTAAAGATTGAAGCACCTGGTCTAAGGCTTTAGCCTTATTTACGACACCCATATGTACATGCTTAATGCCTAACTCTTCACAACGCGCTATTACCATTTTGGAGTTGCGCCCTGTAATAACGGCAGTTGGAATGCCGCATTGCTCTAGTAATTTAATACCCAAGCCATCCTGTATATCAAATGCTTTTAAAGATTCTTTACCATCGGCACCAATCCAAACCTGCCCATTCGTTAAGACACCGTCTACATCCAGAACGAGCAACTTTACTTTAGCTGCACGTTCCCAGGCTTGCGGATATTGTGCAAGAGGATTTGTGTTGTGCGTGTTGAATGCGCTGGGCATGAATATTAAGCTAGGCTAGAGGCAGTTAAATTACTTTGGCTGCAAACAAATCATGTAGATTGAGTGCGCCTAAAAGTTTTCCATTGTTATCGGTAACCACTAAATGGTTGATGCGATGCTTTTCCATCATTTCAATTGCCTCTTCTGCTAGTAGCTCAGGCGGAATGGTGCGAGGACCTGCTGTCGTAGCGCTTCTGAGAGTAATTCCGCCCAGATTCGTGTTCTTTTCTAGGAGACGACGTAAATCGCCATCGGTCAAAATACCAAATACCTTTTTGTCTTGATCTAAAGCCACAACCATACCCATTCGCTTGGAAGTCATTTCTAATAAAGCATCTTGTAATGAAGCCTCAACTGAAATTTTTGGGGTGTCTTCTAGACTGCGCATCACCTCGCTGACGTGCATGAGTTGTTTACGCCCTAATCTACCACCAGGGTGTGAACGAATGAAGTCTTCTGCTTCAAAACCGCGCGCATCGAGGAGAGCAACTGCTAGTGCATCACCCATTGCTAATGCGGCAGTGGTGCTAGAAGTTGGCGCCAGATTCAGAGGACATGCTTCTTTCTCAACGCTTGTATCAAGATGCGCATCTGCTAATTTTGCAAGTGCGGAATTCGGCGCTCCAGTAAGAGCAATCATTTTTGCACCGGTACGTTTAACGATGGGAACAATCGTTAGTAATTCTTCGGTCTCGCCAGAGTTAGATAAGGCAACAAAAACATCATCCCGAGTTACCATGCCTAAATCACCATGGCTGGCTTCTGCTGGATGGACAAAAAATGCTGGGGAGCCAGTGGAGGCGAAGGTGGCTGCAATTTTGCGAGCAATATGGCCAGATTTACCGATACCGGAAACCACAATTCGACCTTTGCAGTCATGTAATAGTTCAACTGCGAGCACTAGGGCATCAGCATTTGCGCCCTCAAGGCGATCGCGCATGGTTTGCAGTGCAGCAGCCTCAATAGTGAGGGTGTCGCGCGCAAGCTTTAGGGTACGTTCACGAGTCTTAGCTATCATCGAGTAAGTATATGCCGTCAGTCCTTCAGTTAACTCTCATTCTCTTGGCCTCTGGTGTGGCCGGAGTCCTTATTTTCCGCTATTTTGGATTACCCCCTATTTTGGGCTATTTGGCCATTGGCGTCTTGATTGGCCCACATGCCTTAGGTATCGCTAGCGATACCGCTACGGTGCAGTATTTAGCAGAATTTGGGGTCGTTTTCTTGATGTTCTCAATTGGCCTGGAATTTAATCTTCATAAATTACGAGCAATGCGCAAGATCGTATTTGGTCTTGGGGGCAGCCAAGTGATTCTGACCATGCTCTTAACAGTGCTTGGCAGTTTTTTAATGAACTGGTTTTATCCAATCTCTTGGTATGCCGCGATTGCCTTGGGCGGGGCTTTAGCAATGTCATCCACTGCTATTGTGACTAAATTGATTTCTGATCGCGCTGAATTGGAAACCGAACATGGCCGCAATGTCATCGGTATTTTGCTGTTCCAGGATTTGGCGGTTGTTTTCTTGCTCATTTTGCTGCCATCCCTTGGAAAAAATCCAACGGATTTATTTGTTGCCCTAAGTACTGCCTCTGTAAAGATCACAGTGGTATTAGTACTCATTTTCTTTATCGGCCAATCCCTCATGAGCCGCTGGTTTAAGTTGGTAGCCATGCTACGTTCACAAGAATTGTTCATGCTCAATCTTTTATTGATTGTGCTGGGAATGGCAGGTTTAACTGAGTATTTTGGTTTGTCTTTAGCTCTCGGCGCATTCTTGGCTGGCATGTTGATTTCTGAAACACCATACCGTCATCAGGTGGAAGAGGACGTTAAGCCATTCCGAGATGTTTTGCTCGGACTCTTTTTTATTACGATTGGTATGTTGCTTGATTTCAAGGTCATTCAAGAGCAGTGGATATTGGTTTTGGTCTTGCTCATTGGCCCGCTGGTATTTAAGTTTGGCTTAATTACTTTACTTTCTAAAGCCTTTGGTTCTAGTACTGGCATCTCCATTAGAACCGGACTCTGCTTGGCTCAAGCAGGTGAATTTGGATTTGTATTACTGACTCAAATTGATGGCTTAGATTTAATTGATCCCATTTTGAGTCAAGCGATATTAGCCGCTATGTTGATTTCTATGTTTTGCGCTCCATTCTTAATTGAATATAGCGATCGTATTGCGATGCGTTTCTCAAGTAATGAATGGCTACTGCAGTCATTAGCATTAACACGCGTTGCCGCAAAGAGTGTTCGCAATGAAAATCATGTAGTGATTTGTGGATTTGGTCGGTCAGGTCAAAGTTTGGCACGCATGCTTGACCAAGAAAAGATTCCTTATATCGCTTTAGATCTAGATCCTGATCGCGTTAAGGAAGCGGCCGCAGCTGGCGATAATGTTGTCTATGGTGATGCCAGTCGTGAAAATTATTTAATGGCCGCTGGTCTATCTAGAGCAAAAGCCGTAGTGATTACCTATGCAGATACCAAAGGAAGCTTACGCGTACTGCGACAAGTTGAACAGTTGCGACCTGGTATGACAGTACTCGTTCGAACTAGAGATGATGCGGATATTGCGAAGTTGCAAGCAGCTGGTGCCACTGAAGTAGTTCCTGAATTAATTGAGGGTAGCCTCATGATTGCATCCCATGTGCTACTGATCATGGGTGTGCCAATGCGTAAGGTAGTAAGGCGAATTACGACTGCGCGTGAAGAGCGCTATAGCCTATTGAGAGGCTATTTCAGGGGCTCAGAAGACGATGACTTCGGATCAAATGAGTCTTGGCGCTTGCACTCCATCACTTTATTGCCACACTCCCAAGCAGTTGGAAAAACTTTGGGGGAGCTTGATCTTGAAAATGAGGGCGTTAATGTTCAAGCGGTAAGGCGCAAAGGGGCAAACTCTGATTATGTAAAGCTGGCTCTTGCTCCAGAGCTCATTCTTCAGGAAAACGATATTTTGGTGATCTCTGGCAATTCAGAAGCAACCGATTTGGCTGAAGCGAAATTGCTTTGAAATAACCTACTCGCCATTAGCTCGATTTATTTCTTCTTCTTGCTAGCAGCAGTCTTGCGTGTCAGCAATGGTGCTAAGTAATGACCTGTAAAGCTCGCTTCATTTTTGGCTACATCCTCAGGAGTACCAGTTGCGATGATGAGCCCACCACCCGCTCCACCTTTTGGCCCAAGATCAATAATCCAATCGGCGGTTTTGATCACATCTAAATTGTGCTCAATGATGACAATAGTATTGCCTTGCTTTTTAAGTGTCTGAATTACTGTCAGTAAAAGTTGAATGTCATGGAAATGCAAACCAGTAGTTGGTTCATCCAAGATATACAGTGTTCTACCAGTATCGCGCTTAGATAGCTCAAGTGAGAGCTTGACCCTTTGCGCTTCTCCGCCAGACAGAGTGGTCGCGCTCTGTCCCAGCTTCACATAACCTAAACCAACATCAAGGAGAGTTTTCAGTTTTCGTTTAACGACAGGAACCGCTTCAAAGAATTCGTGTGCTTGTTCGATTGTCATCGACAGAACTTCATGAATGTTTTTGCCCTTGTAACGAATGTCGAGAGTTTCACGGTTGTAACGTTTACCATGACAAACATCGCAAGGCACATAGACGTCTGGCAAAAAGTGCATTTCTACTTTGAGTACGCCATCGCCTTCACAAGAATCACAGCGACCACCTTTGACGTTAAACGAGAAGCGACCAGCTTCATAGCCGCGCTCACGTGATGCTGGAACGCCTGCAAAGAGTTCTCTAATTGGCGTAAATAGGCCCGTATAGGTGGCTGGGTTAGAGCGTGGTGTTCTGCCAATCGGCGACTGATCAACGCTAATGACTTTGTCGAAATGCTCTAAGCCTTTCATGGAATCATGGGCAGCTGGTTCTGCATTAGAACCATATAAATGTTGAGCTACTGCATGATGTAAGGTGTCATTAATCAAAGTGGACTTGCCTGAGCCTGATACTCCAGTCACGCAAGTCAATAATCCTACTGGAACCTTAGCGTGCACAGATTGCAAGTTATTGCCACGAGCCCCAATGATTTCTAGAAAACGATCATTCACCGGAATGCGTTTTTCTGGAACTGCAATCGCTTCGCGTCCGGCAAGATAGGCACCAGTCAAAGAATTGGGATTTGCCTCTACTTCTGCAGGAGTTCCTTGGGCCACAATCTCGCCACCATGTACACCAGCACCAGGACCAATATCGATGACCCAATCAGATGCGCGAATCATGTCCTCATCGTGCTCAACAACTAAGACGCTATTACCCAAATCACGTAAGTGCTTAAGAGTGCCTATCAAGCGATCGTTATCGCGTTGATGTAAACCAATTGAAGGCTCATCCAATACATACATCACACCCGTTAAGCCAGAGCCAATCTGGCTCGCAAGGCGTATTCGTTGGGCTTCGCCGCCAGAAAGTGTATCGGCACTACGCTCTAAGGAAAGGTAATCAAGGCCTACATCATTTAAGAAACGAAGGCGCGCGCTAATTTCTTTAACAATCTTGTCGGCGATCTCTCTTTTGGCACCTTTAAGATCAAGAGCTTCGAAATATTCTTTTGCTTCTTTGAGTGGTAATGCGCTAATTTCGTAAATAGCACGTGATTGTTTTTTCTCGCCAACTTTGACAAAGCGAGCCTCTTTGCGTAAGCGACTGCCCTTACATTCTGGGCAGATTTGTACATTTTGATAGCGTGATAATTCTTCGCGCACAGTCATCGAGTCTGTTTCGCGATAGCGCCTCTCGAAATTTGCCACGATACCTTCGAAGGCGTGTTCACGAACAGTATTTTTGCCGCGCTCGTTGATGTATTCAAAAGGAATGGTCACCTCACCCGAGCCTAACAGAATGAGATCTTGCTGTTTTTTGGAAAGCGTTTCAAAAGGCTTTTCTACATCAAAGCCACCATGCTTCGCAAGGGTCTGTAGCAGTTTGAAGTAAAACTGATTGCGTCGATCCCAGCCTTTAATTGCGCCAGAGGCAAGGGATAAATCGGGATGTGCCACGATGCGCTTTGGATCAAAGAAGGATTGATGACCAAGACCGTCGCATGATGGGCAAGCACCCATAGGATTATTAAAGGAGAAGAGGCGCGGCTCTAGCTCTTGTAAAGAGTATGAGCAAACTGGACAAGCAAATTTACTAGAGAAAATCATCTCTTTACCAGTATCCATATCAACAATCATGGCTTTACCGTCAGCTAAGCGTAGAGCCGTCTCGAAAGATTCTGCAAGACGTTGCTGAATATCAGGACGCACTTTAATGCGATCAACTACTACCTCAATAGAGTGCTTATCGTTTTTCTTAAGTGTTGGCAGTTGATCTACTTCAAAGATCTCTGCTTTTGCGGCGTTGGCTGTACCGCCACCAGAGCGTACGCGAAAGCGCACAAAGCCTTGTGCTTGCAGGTCTTGGAAGAGATCTACGAATTCTCCTTTGCGTTCGCTTACTACTGGAGCAAGAATCATGAGCTTCGTATCTTCTGGCATTGAAAGCACCGTATCAACCATTTGTGAAACACTTTGTGCTTCTAATGGAAGATCATGATCAGGGCAATGTGGTGTTCCAGCACGCGCAAACAATAAACGTAGGTAGTCATGAATTTCAGTAACAGTACCTACGGTCGAGCGCGGGTTATGACTCGTTGCTTTTTGCTCAATCGAGATTGCTGGCGAAAGACCTTCGATGGTATCGACGTCTGGTTTTTCCATCAGCTGTAAAAACTGACGTGCATATGCGGAAAGTGATTCGACATAGCGACGTTGGCCCTCTGCGTACAAAGTATCAAAGGCTAATGAGCTTTTGCCTGAACCAGATAAACCAGTGAGGACGACCAGTTTTTCTCTAGGAATGTCTAGATTGATGTTTTTGAGGTTGTGGGTGCGGGCACCACGGATTTTAATTTCGTTATTCATGATTTTTTAGCGCAACTTGTTAATATAGCGCTTTCCAATGAATCCTTCTGAACTTCGCTCTACTCTTGCCTTAGCAGGCATCTTTGGCCTCCGTATGCTAGGCCTTTTTTTGCTTTTGCCCGTTTTTAGTATTCATGCCGAAAACTTACCTGGCGGCGATCAAGCCTTCTTGATAGGGCTAGCATTGGGAATCTTCAATATTGTTCAGGCCTGCTTCCATATTCCCTTAGGCAGGCTTTCTGATCGAATTGGTCGCAAAAAGGTTGTTTTATGGGGGCTATCCTTGTTTGTTGCAGGAGCCCTAATTTGTGCCACTAAGGATGATTTGCTTTGGATCTCAATAGGAAGAGGTGTGATGGGTGCTGGAGCAATTTCTGCAGCGGTTTCTGCTTGGGTTGCTGATCTAACTCGGGAGCAGGTGCGTAGTCAAGCAATGGCTGTGATCGGCGCCAGTATTTCCCTATCATTTGCAGTTTCACTGGTTGTTGCTGCCCCGATTTACCGCATGATTAGTTTAAATGGGATGTTTTTAGTGCTAGCAGGCTTAGGTCTTGTAGCGATGGTAGTAGCCTATTTTATATTGCCAGATAACAAGCCTGAAGTTCAAGTGCAACAAGCTTCACTCAAAGTCGTATTTCTGCGCCCAGAGCTCATGCGTTTAAATATTGGAGTATTTGTATTAAATGCTACTCAAGTAGCAATGTTTTTAGTAGTACCCCGCTTATTGGAGCAAGCTGGATTTCCGCTTGCTTCACACTGGCAAATTTATCTTTCAGTCGTTTTGCTCTCTTTTGTATTTATGGTTCCGCTATTAATCTACGGCGAGAAAAAACAGCGCATACGCCTCGTCCTATTAATTGCCATCATTCTTCTCATCATTGCTGAGATCATCTTTACTCAAGCTTCTACAGTGACGTTAATCACGGCGGCATTACTAATTTATTTCGTAGGCTTTAACCTACTTGAGGCTCTGCAGCCCTCATTAGTTACCCGCTATGCAAAGGAATCTAAGGGCACTGCTTTAGGGGTTTACAACACTACCCAGTCAATTGGCCTATTTTCTGGTGCGCTTTTAGGAGGCTGGCTAATGGATAGCCATGGTAATTTATCGGTCTTTGTGATGGGTGCTGTGCTCCTAGTTTGCTGGCTTATAATTGCTTGGTCGATGGGCGAAGCGCCAACGAGAGTTACAGAATCAAAGGATGTAGCTTCATTGATTTAATTAAGCGATTAGTTTATTTTTAGTTGTAATAACAGTGGTATTTTTCTTCGGGAGACAACATGGCTTCGGTAAATAAGGTCATCATCGTAGGTAACGTAGGGCGTGATCCAGAAACACGCTATATGCCAAGCGGCGACGCCGTTACAAACATTTCAGTAGCAACATCTGATCGCTACAAAGATAAGCAAACTGGCGAAATGAAAGAAACCACAGAATGGCACCGTGTTGCATTCTTTGGCAAACTTGCAGAGATCGCTGGTCAGTACCTTAAAAAGGGTTCACAGGTTTATTGTGAAGGTCGTTTGCGTACGCGTAAATGGACTGATGCAAGCGGACAAGAAAAGTATTCTACCGAGATCGTTGCAGAAACTATGCAAATGCTTGGTGGTAAACCAGTTGGCGGAAGCGGCGATGGTGGCGAGAGCTATGCGCGCTCAAAGCCGGCTGAGCAGTCTGCTCCAGCAGCATCTAATGCCGCATCACTCGGTGCAATGGATGACGATATTCCGTTTTAAGTAATTCTCGTAATAGCAAAAACCCCTTCTAGGATTACCTACAAGGGGTTTTTATTTGCCCACCGAATGAATGACTTACTGTCTTGCATGACGAATATTCTCCGGCCAGGGCGAGTTATGATCCGTTCTAAATGGGTTGATATCTAATCCACCGCGTCTTGTATAGCGCGCATATACAGAAAGTTTCTCAGGTTTGCACTGGCGCTTAATGTCAGTGAATATCGTTTCCACACAATGCTCATGAAATTCATTTAACTGTCTAAAGCCAATCAAGTAGCGCAATAAACCTTCTTCTAGTATTGGACGCCCTTGATAGCGTATTTGTACGCTAGCCCAATCGGGCTGGCCAGTCACAGGACAGTTTGATTTGAGGAGATGAGACACCAAGCATTGCTCGATGGGGCCAAATGATTCATTCACACTAAGTAGGCTTGGGTCAGCTGGCATGCTTGGGTCTACCTCTATATCGAGGCGATCCATTAGGATGCCACCCATTTCCTGCATCCCTTTTTTAGAGATCAAATCAATTGGGTTGATTCGAGTAGTGATCTTGCTGCCGGCAACTGCGGATAAATCGGTGATTAGTCTTTCTTTAAGCGCATTCTCATCTTCAAAGCGTTCATTATTTAGGCTGTTGAGATAAAGCTTAAAAGATTTAGACTCAATCATGCTGGGAGAATCTGCGGGAATCTGAAATTCTGCCAATGCTATTTGCGGCTTACCTTTTTGATTCAGCCAGCTGAGCTCGAATGCGTTCCAAATATCAATGCCCACAAACGGCAAAGCTTGACCTTCTTTAAAGCCTAGTTTGCTACGATTTTCAGATCTTGGAATTGGAAATAGCAAACTCGGATCATATTGATCTGGGTATTGTGTAGATTCACCTAATGGAAGTGTTGCCATGAATGACTTTGTTTAGCTTTTGGGTTTATTCGATACACCAGATACAACATGGCCAGTTGGAGCTACTGAGGCAGCGGATTGGCAATGACCAGTTTGATCGTCAAAGAAAAAGTCTGGTTCGAATTCTCTTAAGAACTCGCTCTTCGATAAGCCACCTAAGAACATCGCTTCATCAACATCAATACCCCATGCCATAAGTGTGCGTATGGCGCGCTCATGTGCAGGTGCAGAGCGTGCAGTTACTAAGGCAGTACGAATGCGCATACCATTCTCACTAGTGGAGCGTTGCAGTCTATGCAGTGCTTCCAGCAAAGGTTTAAATGGACCTGGAGGCAATGGGATATCAACTTTTTTGCTTTCGTGATCTACAAAAGCCTCTAGCCCTTTTTTCTGAAACACTTGCTCAGCTTCATCAGAGAAAAGCACTGCGTCACCGTCAAATGCAATGCGAATTTCATTAGGGTGAGACTCTGCAGTTTTACTGGACTCAGGATAGACACGTGCTGCTGGAAAGCCTGCATCGATCGTAGCCCTCACATCATCTTCGTTAGCAGATAAAAAAAGGTTGGCGTGTAATGAGCGTAGGTAGTGATAAGGAGGGCGACCTCTTGTAAACACGCCGCGCTCGAGGTGCAGGCCATGATGTTCTGCAGAGCGAAAGACGCGCAAACCGCTGACTGGATCATTACGAGAGAGGATGACCACTTCTACGCGTTGCTCATCCTCATCATTAAAGGCCAAGAGTTTCTTTACCAGCGGAAATGCCACGCCTTTTTGAGCTGCTTCGCTAAGCCGCTCAAGCTGTAGCTTCATATAGGCACTGTCATCAGTAGATTCGAAGATGCGATTCTCTTCTTCGAAATCAAACAGGGCGCGCGATGAGATCGCAACGACGAGTTTTCCGGTGAGCGTGTATGACATTTACCTATTCAATCTTATTTTAGGAATAATCGATAAGCAGGATTACTGCTCTCATCCCAATGTGGGTAAGCCAATTTCACTAAAAAGTTTTGGAATTTCTTCTGTTCATTCTTGGGAACTTGAATACCGACCAAAATCCGACCGTAATCTGCACCATGGTTACGGTAATGGAACAAACTGATATTCCAGTTAGGTGCCATGCTAGTTAAGAACTTCATCAAAGCACCTGGGCGCTCCGGGAACTCAAAACGGTAGAGTAACTCATCTTTTGCAAGCGCAGAATGACCGCCCACCATATGACGTAAATGAGATTTTGCTAATTCATCATGTGTCAGATCAATAGTTGCAAACTTTGCTTTACGGAAATGTTTTGCAATCGCCTCACTATCCCCAGCCTTTTGTGTACTGATGCCAACAAAGATATGAGCTTCGCTTTGATCGCCAATACGGTAGTTAAATTCCGTAACATTGCGCTTACCGAGTAACTCGCAGAAGCGCTTGAAGGAACCGCGCTCTTCAGGAATGGTTACAGCAAAAATTGCTTCACGGAACTCACCAACATCAGCACGTTCTGCTACAAAACGCAGTCGGCTAAAGTTCATATTGGCTCCACAAGCAACGGCTACCAAGGTTTTTTTCTTAAGCCGTTTCTTTTCAACATACTTCTTCATGCCGGCAATAGCTAAGGCTCCAGCAGGTTCAAGGATGCTGCGGGTATCGGTAAAAACGTCGTTAATAGCAGCACAGATTTCATCGGTATCGACTATGACGATTTCATCAACAACTTTTTTACAGATCCGAAAGGTTTCTTTACCAACAAGTTTGACGGCAGTGCCATCAGAAAAAAGGCCCACATCTTTCATCTCAATGCGCTTACCCGCTTTGAGTGATTGGTTCATTGCATCAGAGTCAGAGGCTTGAACACCAATAACTTTTGTCTTTGGGCTCACTGCTTTGACATATTCACCAATGCCAGAAATTAAACCGCCACCACCAATGGCAACGAATACAGCATCGATTGGCTCTTGGTATTGTGCAAAAATTTCTTGGGCGATGGTGCCTTGTCCAGCGATCACATCTGGATCATCAAATGGATGAACAAAAGTCAGACCCCGTTTTTTACCTAAGAGCTCTGCATATTTGAAAGCATCGCTATAGGATTCACCATGCAGAATGATTTCTGTCCAAGAGCCACCTCTGGCTTTGACAGCATCAATCTTGACGCTGGGGGTAGTAATCGGCATCACAATGACTGCCTTGCATTTCATTTTGGCAGCGGCAAGGGCTACACCTTGAGCATGATTACCTGCGGAAGCTGCTATTACTCCGCGTTTTATGGCTAGTGGGGGTAAATGGGCCATCTTGTTATAGGCACCACGGAGTTTGAAGGAGAAAACCGGTTGGTTATCTTCCCTTTTGAGTAGGACCTGATTGCCTAATCGTTTGGTAAGTTCAGGGGCGAGCTGGAGCTCGGTTTCTCTGGCTACGTCATAGACGCGAGCCGATAAAATTTTCTTTAAATAGTTCGTTGCCATCCGATGAGCGTACCACGGATGGCTCCTAAGCCC
>Ga0007795_10000097_pt1 | contig 20798 bp, 15 predicted proteins | sample CryBogmetaGMA1M_FD_60369 | JGI IMG/M metagenome (GOLD analysis project Ga0007795, IMG submission 60369) | Freshwater microbial communities from Crystal Bog, Wisconsin, USA - MA1M | ecosystem: Environmental > Aquatic > Freshwater > Lake | place: Crystal Bog, Wisconsin, USA | collected 2009-07-06
GTCCACTCTGGCGGCCGCGCCGGCCGGACCGCCGCCAGAGTGGACGCAGAGCGACGCAGATCGCTTCCAGCGTTCCTACGACTCGCAACTCCAAGAGTTGCAGGCTGCGGTCCGGAGCCACGAGTCCTTTCATACATTCATAGAGCGGGTGCAAAGAAGCGGCTGGACCTGGTGGTTATATTGGGGCCCCTTCATGGCAGCCTTTCTGAGCGAGGAGTTCCGGGACGCCATAAATACGCCAGCACCCGAGGAGGAGGCCGAGAAGACGACGCAGTTCCTGGCGGACGCTTGGACATTTTATATCTCCAGGACGCGCGAGCTACCCGCACTGAGGGTACACGTCAAGCAGTTCCTCGCTGTATTTTATCCCGACCGACTGCCCAAACTGCAGGCGGTGCTCCAGGCGTATGAGACCGCCGAGAAAGCGGTGCCGGCCGAACCGGCGGCCCTGCAAAAGACGCGGGACGGCGCGAGTGCGGCAGCCCCCGGCCAGGAAGCAGCGGCACCGAGCGGCCCCGCCGCCGCCATATTTCGGGCGGGCGGCCGACGCCGCCACCGGCAAAAGACGCGGGACGGCCCGAGTGCGGCAGGTCCCGACCCGCAGGCCACGGGAGCGGAGGATTCGGTGCCAGCGGGGAGCGAGGGGGCGGCGGACGGCCCCGCGGCCTCAGCTTCGAGTGGCCCTCGGAGGATGAACCCGGCCGAAGCATCCGTGCCCGCTCCTGCGCTCGCGGCGGTGCGAAAGGTCACTCAGAGCCTCGAAGCACTCAGCGAGCTCCCCTGGGAAGAAGCCAAGTCAAGCCAGGAATCGAAGCTGCTGGTCACGGCAGCTCTTCGCTTGAGTCCGGTACAACAAGGACTGGTCTTGACCAGGCTGGAACCGCCGCAAGCCATCTTTCTGAGGAGGCTCTTGGAAGAGAACGGTGCAGCTCTCGCCCCCCGCATGATGAACGTTCTGGAAAAACAGGGGAAGCTTGATCCCGCAAATATTGACTCGACGGCGGCAGCCGCGGGCACGGAGGTCACGGCGGCATCTGCGTCGGAGTCGGAGAGCCCCCCGGCTTCCGACAAAAAAGCGACACCCTTGGCACAGTTTCTGGAGGCCTCAGCGGCCGACGGGGCTTTGGATATGAAGCGATTTTGGAAAACCCTCGCCACGTTTCAGATCCGAGACTGGAAAACCGACTTTCAGATGCAACCGGTCAATTATGCATTTTTTCTGGGTAAACTCTTAGCTGCAAATTACGAGAAAGAATTCGAGCGGCAGCCCTCGACGATACAAAAACGACTGAAAGACATCAAAGAAATGGCGTTGAGGCGCATTCTCGACGGCATCCACCCTATCTACCGAGAGAATGTTTTTAAGGCAATGACCGGTCTCGGACTCAAGGACGAACTCAAGGTCATCAAAGCATTCTCCAAAAACGCAGCGAAGAAGGAGACCAGAAAAGAGCTGTATGCGTACGTCAAGAGCCTGGCGGAATTCCGGCCAGCTCGGCCAGCTCGGCCAGCTGTTCTGCGGTATCGTATCAACCTAGACCGTGCAGCGCCGGACGCCCTTACGGCCTGACGCGCACCCGGATCTTGCCGTAGCGCACGTCGACGGTCAAGACGTCGCTGCCCGCGAAGATCCGCTCCAGCCGGAGGCGGGCCGCCTCCGCGTAGTCGCGCCGCACCCAGGCCGCGAGGTCTTCCACGAAGGCCAGGAGCGAGGCGCGGGCGGCGGCGCGGTCGTCGAGGAGGCCGGCCTCGAAGGCCGACACCGACGCCTGCTCGGTCATGTACTGCCGCATGAACCAGAGCACCACGGCCTCGCAGACCGGGTAGCCGCGCTCGCGCGTGATGCGGGCCATGCCGCGGCGCAGCGTCGAGACCTCCCCCAGCGCCGTCTGCAGCCCGGCGCCCACCGGCCGCAGCTCCACGGCACGCGGCTCGAGGAGGTAGGCGCCGACGGTGTCCTCGAAGCCGGCGAAGAGCGTCGCCACCGTGCCGTAGGCGCGCATGGCCTCGAGCCCGTTGGGCTCGAAGAGGTAGACGTGCAGCGCCTCGGCCGCCAGCTCGAGTATGAGCAGGTTGGCGTGCCCCTCGCCGTCCGCCTGCAAGAAGAGCGGCACGCAGGCCCGCACGTAGTCTTTGCGCAGGCAGCGGTTGGCCGCGTAGGCGACGCCGAGCCCGATGCGCAGCGGCACGTCCGCCAGCTGCGCCAGCTCGGCCTTGTCGAGCGGCGAGAGCTTCGCGCCGCCGCCGACGGCCTCGCGCAGCTGCGGCGAGAGCTCCAGCGTGCCCGCCTGCGAGGCATCGCACACGATGTGCGGCACGCAGAGGGCCGCGGCCGCGGCCGCCGGGCCGTCGCGCCCGAGGGCGCGATCCAACACCGGCGTGCTCAAGTTCACCCGGGCCGCCGCCACGGCGGCCGCCGGCTCCCAGCGGACGGCGGCGGGCCCGCTGGTGGTCACGACGCTCACGCGGGCGGCCGGGAAGGCCTCCGCGTAGGCCCGCAGCAGTCGTGGCCCGTAGTCGCGCGCGGGCATTTGCCGTTCAGGCCGCACCGGTCTCGCTCGGGCGCGCAAAGAGCTGCAGCAGCTCCTGCGGCGTGATGTCTTCCCGCACGTTCTTGACGGTGCGCAGGACCGTCGAGGCGGTGTTGGGGTGGGCCTTGTCGGGCCGCTGCGCCAGGAGCGAGAGGCGCAGCGCGCCGGCGTCGCTCGTCAGGGCCAGCTCGACGATGCGGCCCTGCAGGGCCGGCAGCGCCGCGGCCAGCTCCGGCTCGTACTCGAAGGCGATGCTCAGCGAGCTGAGCGGCACGCGCTGCACGGCCGTCTCGGGCGCGCCGCCGAGCCCCACGAGCAGGGCCCCGCCGGCGCCCACCTCGACGTCGATGCTGTGCTTCCACTTCAGCTTGAACATGGTCTCGTGCGTGCCGACGACGACGCGGTCTTCCTGCGGCGTGAAGATGAGGCCGTCCACCGCGTAGGGCAGCAGGGGCAGGCGGCGCAGCAGCGTGTCGAGCTGCTGCAGCTGGAAGCAGGGCTTCGGCCGGAAGCTGAGCCCGTAGGCCGAGCCGCCGCACACGACCTTGCCGAGCTTGGCCTGCTCCGCCGCCTCCTCGGGCGAGGAGACGCTGACGCCGTCGAGGTCGAAGACGGCGCGGATGAGCTCCAGGCGCTTCGTCAGGGGCTGCCGGGCGATCGCGTTCGAGCCCTTGTGCGCCACGGCGTCGAAGACGAGGAAGACGTGCGTCCCGCGCACGTTCACCAGCTCGCCGTCGAAGATCGAGCCGCGGAAGTGCTTGCGCGCCGCCGCCACGGGCACCTGGTAGAGCTTCAGCTTCCGATCCACCAGCACCGCCAGCTCCTGCCCCCCCGCCTGGGCCAGGTACAGCACGTAGCGCACGCCGTCGCTCTTGTCGGACACGACGTAGTCGACCGAGCGCAGCCGCGCGAAGTGGTCACGCTCGAGCGACACGGGCTGCGTGGCCGGGTTGCGGTCGGGCTGCGGCCGGGCCTCCCAAAGAGCATGGTAACTCTCGAGGAGCTCCAGCGCCAGGGCGCCGGACACGACGGCGCCGCTGGGCTCCATGCTGCGGCGGGCGGCGTCTTTCAAGCGCGCGGCGATCGCCCGGCTCTGCTCCTGCCGCAGCCCGACCAGCCGGGCGCGCCCTGCAACGCCGCGCTGCTGGGCGTCCGCAACCGCGGCCCGAGCGAGCTGCGCCTGGAGGCGCTGCTGCCGCACGCCGAGCGCTGGGAGGTCGTGCTGCCGCGCCTCGTGGGCGCCGCGCCCTGGCCGGCGCCGCTCTGGCTCCCGCGCGCGGCGGGGGTGCGGCTGTGCACGAGCGACGGCGCCGAGGTGCTGCGCCGCGAGCCCTGGGGCGACGGCGGCTACCTCGACCTCACAGCGTAGGGACCACGCCGATGTCGCAGCGCAGGCCGCGCTCCATGCCCGTGAGGAAGGCCCGCGGAAAAAGCGCCATGTCGCTCAGGGCCGAGGCGGTCACGAGGAGCCGCGGCGACTGCGCGTAGAGCACGCCGTGCGTGCAGGCCTGCTGCTCCAGGGGCGAGCCGTAGTAGCCGCAGCGCTCCTGCGCGCCCCGCAGGCAGGCGGAGAGGTCGGGCGCCGCCCCCTCGTCGTAGGCCGGGATGCTACAGCGCTGCCGCGGCGTGTGGCAGCTGCCGGTGGCCGCGCAGTAGTAGAGCGGCTCGTCCTCGCTCTGGGCCCGGCAGTAGGTCTGCAGTGGCGACAGCAGCGCGCCGCTCAGCAGCGACGGCTCCATGGGGGACGTTTGTGAGTAGGCCGCGCTCGGCGAAACGCGGATCCGCGCGGCCCGGCCGCCTCAGAGCGGGCTGGAGGAGTCGGTGTCCGAGGCCCAGAGGTTGGCATCCAGCCCGTCGTCCATGGCCGGCATGGTCTCGGCCTTGGCCGGCTTCGGCGCCTTGGGCGCCGGCGGCTTGGCCGGCTTCGGCTCCGGCAGCTTGGTCGGCGCGGCGCCGAGGTGCTGGCGCCGGTAGAAGAAGCCCACCGCGACCAGGACCACGGCCGACAGGATGAGGTAGATGGTCAGAGGCAACGAGGCATGCGGCTTGTGCGCCTGCTCGGCGCGCTGCTTCAGCACCAGGATGACGGTGAGGCCGGCGAGCCAGATGGCCACGCCGAGCAGCGCCGCGGCCATGGTGCCGTGCGGGAGAGACAGGTGCATGACGCGCGATTTCCTAGGGGCACGCCCTTCCGGCCTCGGCCGTCGAAGGCGGCCGGCGCCCGGCGCTCAGGCCGTGACCGTGCGATAGTAGACTTCCAGCACGCTCGTGCCGATGTGGCGCTGGATGCGCACGATGCCGCCGAGCGGAAAGCGATAGTAGCGCGCCACGGCGTCGGTCTCCTTGAGGCGCGGCAGCGCGCTGGCCTTGCAGCGCAGGCGCGCCAGCAGCAGCTTCTTCTCGGCGGCCGACAGGAGCTCGTGCCGCGGCACCAGCGAGTGCTCCACCAGGCAGAAGGCCAGCTCGCGGCGCCGGAAGACCTCGACGTCGCCGACGTGCTGCGGCGCGTCGAGCTCCTTGGCCGCGAAGGGCGTGAGCCCGTCCTCGGTCACGAGCAGCGCGCGCTGCCCGCCGGCCGCCTCGCACTCCTGCTGGATCTTGCGCAGCGTCTTCACGCCGACCTTGTTCTCCTTCAGGAAGTAGACGAAGATGAGGCAGCCGCCGGGCTCGCGCGCGCTGCACACCAGCAGCGGGTCCGTGCCGTGCATCAGGGAGCGCACGGCCGTGCAGCCACGGTGCTGCAACATCTTCTGCACGTTGGCGAGCTGCGGCGCCCAGGCCGCCCAGTCCTCCATGAGCCACGAGGGGAGCGCCGGCGAGCGGCGGACGCGCGGGCGGCTCGCTTTGGCCAGGGGCCGCCGGGACCGCACCCGCCGCCGCCGCCGCCGAGCCAGGCGGCCGAACGCGCCGTGCAGATAAACACCATGACAACGGTGAGCCCCATGCGGGTCGCGGCCACCCTGTGGCATGGCCCCAGCGATCCTCGCTTGGGGACTCTCATAGAAAAGCGGCATGGCGCAGCACTGGTGCAAGAGACGGAGCGGATCGTCGCGGACATGGACGCGTGGCTCAAGCTCCTGGTCGATACGGAGGAGCAAAATTTCATGCAGCGGGCCGAGCAAATAGCACAGACAGATCCGACTGGGGAAAATGTGTGGACGGCGCTAGCTGCACACTGCAGATCCATAGGTGTGAGAGCGCAGGGCCAGGGTGCCCCGGCAGCCGCAATCAGCCATAGCTGCGAGAAGTCCATGACAGAATTGCGAGCGATGCAGAGCAAGGGAATCAGCGATTTTCATCGGTGGCTGAGCGACGTCCTGCGGTACGTCGCTAAGCGGGAGGAAGCCGAGTTGCAGTACGTGCACTACCTGATGCTGGTCGCCGTCAGCCTCTATGCCTTGGCGAGGCTCGTGGAAGGCAGCAGGACGTGGAAAGACGCCACCATCGATCAAGTGCTCACCACGCTCATCGAGAACTGGCACTGGTTCAGGCAGACGCCCTTCGCGAAGCTCGTCTCGCCCGACGTAGAGCAGAACATCAGCGACGTCCTGTTGACGATATACCAAGCCATGCACGAAAACACCGGCAGCAGCGTAGTCAATTTCTTGGGCCTCGGAGGGCTTCCGTTCGTAGTACTCCTGGAAAAAATTATGGAGCGTTTCGACGGCCAGTTCAAGGCAGCCCTAGCGGACACGCGGCACAACGTGCACGCACGCGAGCAGCTGAGGGCCTTCCTGCCCAGTTACCAGACGGAGTTTGAGACGGTGAAACGCCTGGCCGCCGGCAAAAAAGGTTGGAACACAGCGACGCTCGTACCACTCCTGACGCTGCTGACCAACCTGTTTGCTCGCTTCAACGCAGGCGAGGAGGCGGAGCTGCGAGAATACGGCCAGGTGCTGCTGGCGGCGAGTGAACACGCGCCCCCTACACCGGTTGGTGCTACCATCGCAGCATCTCCTCATGAAAGCGCGCCGCTTCATATATCTCCTGCAGCGGAGTTGGGGGACAGAGGAGCTATGCCTGGCGGCACACTTGCTCCTGTCATCAGTACACAAGCTGTGCAAAGCTCCGAAAACCCCGAAACCCACCACCCAGACGCACAGGGCAGCCGCGGTGACAAAAAGCAAGATTGGAAAGCCGTCAATTCCAACAACATGATGAAGATGCGGAAGAGCGTCGAAGATTGGGCGCATCGGACAGCCCAAACAAAAAATGTCAAGGACACGAACCAGGCCAGGCAGAGCGAGCGGAGGACGCACGATTTGCAAGCCATCATACAGATAGGACAGCAGAACAAACGACTCTTCAGCGAGATTGTCCTGGAGAAAAAACAAGCATACCTTGAAAGCTGCACCGGAAGGATGAGACCCCTGCGTTCGAATAGGTGCTCGCAAGAAGCGCTGCAATTGATGGATTTCGACCAGGCATTGAGAGCGCTCAACATCGCCGCGCCGGCACGCTCAGGTACTCCTGAGAATAAAGCGAAAGCGCTGGAGGCAGCGCTGGAGGTGCAAGAAAGACAAACCGAATATTGCGAGCGGACGAACGAGCCGTGTAGCGAAGCAAACGAACGCCTCCGCGAGTTTTACCGGAACGTTTTCGCTCAAAACCGGCAACAAGAGCAAGCGGCGAGCGATCAAGCATGGACTCAGCAGTGTCAAGTCGCTCTGGAGACCGGCCAGCAAGAAACATCGGAATGCGCCCAGAAAAGGCGACGAGGCAACATTTTGGCCGATATCGCGGCTCAAAGTCTGGAAAACAAAGAAACATATTGCAAGACGCACAAACAAAAAGCATCTCAGCAGCAGGCATGCGATGAGTCAGCACTAGAGGCTGAGAGAAAACGACTCTTCGCGGCACGGCACGAGATACTGAAAACTCAAGTGGGTGCCTTGTGCTCCAGAGCTCCCGAAGATGCCAAATGTGCCAACACCGAGGAGTTATTGAACTCAAACATTATGAAAAGCAAAGATGACGCTTGGATTGAAAGGCTGACAAAGGACACGGTCATAAACTTAGAACATTGTCGAACAAACAGCAGACAGTTCACGGAAGATTTCAATTGTGTTGCAGAAGAGTCTATTTCACAAGCTCTTGCAAATCGTTCCCTGCAGGACACCAGCGATGAAGCATTACGCAAGAATGCGCATGCCAATGCTACTACCAACTGCACGCGAGCGCGCAATCTCTTTGGAAGCCTCGGCAACTGGAATTCGCATCACACCAGTCAAACCATGCGCTGCAACATCGCCCTGCGCGCCATCAAACGACTGGGACCTGCAGCAAGGGAGAATGCTTCTGCGACCGAAACTGGGCTAGCCGCGAGAAACTATGCGAAGGCCCTGAAGATTGCCGCGCAACAAAAAGCACGCACCGGTCAGGATGGCCGTGCAGCACCTCCGGCGCGTCAGTGACCGGCTGAGCCAGCTCGGCCCTCCCAGTAAGATGCCCCCGCGGCGCAGCCCGCTCCGGCTCGTTCTAGGCAGCGACCGGTAGGAGCGGCCCTGCCCCCTGACGCGGGCGCTCGCTCGTGGGCCCGGGGATCCATTCCCCGCCCATGACAAGATGCAGCAGTCCCTGTCCCAGTGGAAGCGCCGGCGCCGCGAGGAGGGCGGCGGCACGCCCGTGCTCCGCGAGGGCGTGCGCGTCACGCTGGCCGACCGCCGCCCGGACTATGCCCAGGCCGTGATGGCCGAGCTGACCTTCGTGCCGCGGCAGTACTTCGACAAGGGCACGCCGCCGCAGCCGGTGCGCTGCTACGTGGCGGAGGAGGGCGGGACCCTGCTGCTGCCGCGCTGCTACCGCGGCGCCCCGCCCGCCGAGGACCGCCTCAGCGACGGCGAGCCCTTCGCCGGCCGCTTCGCGGGCGAGCTGAATCCGCTGCAGCAGACGGCCGCCGAGCGGACGCTCGAGGTCGTGCGCGCCGCGCCGCACGCGGCCATGCTCGTGCTGCCCTGCGGCTTCGGCAAGACCGTCGTGGGCCTCCACCTCGCCGCCGCGCTCGGCCGCAAGACGCTGGTCGTCGTGCACAAGGAGTTCCTCATGAACCAGTGGCTGCAGCGCATCGGCACCTTCCTGCCGGGAGCGCGCACCGGCGTCATCCAGCAGCAGAAGCTCGAGGCCGAGGCGGACGTCGTCGTGGCCATGCTGCAGACGCTCTGCGTGCGCGCCCTCCCGCCCGCGTGCCTGGCCAGCTTCGGCACGGTCATCCTCGACGAGGCCCACCACCTCGCGGCCCCCTACTTCAGTCAGCTCTTCTTCAAGCTGCCCTGCCGCCACGTCATAGGCCTCACCGCCACGCCGCGGCGCAGCGACGGCTGCGCCGACATCCTGCACCTCTTCATGGGCCCCTTCAGCTTCCAGGTGACCCAGCGCACGGACGACGGCCTCGTCGTGCAGCGCGCGCTCTGGCCCGTGCACTACTCCTGCCGCCCCGAGCCGACGCCCGTGGACGTGCAGCGCCTCAAGACGCGCGTCACCGGCGACGCGGCGCGCAACGACTTCATCGTCGGCATCTGCGTGGCCGCCGCGGACGCGCGGCGCCAGGTCCTGTGCCTCTCCGACCGCATCGAGCACCTGCGCGACCTGCGGGAGCGCTTCGCGGCCGCGCGGCCCGCCGTGCCGGTCGCGCTCTACATCGGCGGCCGGGCGCGCGGCAACCTGGAGGAGCGCCGCCGCGCGGAGACCGAGGCCCGCGTGCTCTTCGGCAGCTTCGCCATGAGCAGCGAGGGCCTCGACGTGCCGCGCCTGGACACGCTCGTCATGGCCACGCCCATCGGCAACGTCACCCAGGCCATCGGCCGCATCCTGCGGCCCTGCGCCGACAAGCAGCCGCCCGTCGTCGTGGACGTCGTGGACGACTGCCGCGCCTTCGCGGGCCTGGACCAGGCCCGCCGCGCCTACTACGCCCGCTCCGCGTTCGCGGTCGAGGACTGCGCGCACGCCCACTTCGCCCTAGTAAACGAGGCGCCATGAGTGGCGCCTACGACTCGCCGGTCACGCCCAAGTACCAGGACAACGCGGCCGCCGACGAGGGCGAGGCGCGCTTCGCGCACGAGTTCTCGCGCCAGCGCCTCTACGCCCGCGGCCAGATGCCGCAGCGCCCGGCGCCCATGTGGTCCGCGAGCGCCTCGCAGGAGGCCTACGAGCCGCCGGCCGAGCGCCGGCCCGAGGCGCTGCAGCGGGTGCCGGCCAGCTGCGCCACGTGCCAGGGCACCCTGGCCTGCCCCGGCGGCGACGGGCCCGCCGCCTACTGCCTGACCTGCAACGAGGCCGCCCTGGCGCCGGAGCGCGGCGTCCCGAGCATGATCAAGTAAAGCGATGGCCGCGGCAGCCTGGTGCCTGCTGCTGGCGCTCGCGCTCTGCCTGCTGACCTGCTGGAGCTTCGCCGCGCCGGGCGCGCCGGTCCTGGGCGGCCTGCACCTCTACGGCGACCTGAACCAGGACTTCGAGGACGGCCCGCCGCACGGCGCGGGCGAGTTCGAGCGCATCACCGGCGAAAACCTGACGGGGACGATCTTCGACGACCTCGAGGCCCTCGGCGAGGCGCAGGAGCGCGGCGCCAACCTGCTCGGCCCGCCCGTGCTGCCCGTGACGGGCACGAACGTCGTCGACGAGGGCATCCAGCTGCGCCTGCAGCAGCAGGAGAGCGAGCAGAACGCGCCGCAGGCCCCGCTCCTGCGCAAGACCCCGATCCAGGCGGTGGCGCAGGCCGCGGCCAACGCCGCCGTGTTGGCCGCCGACCCCTCGGCGCCCGCGCTGAAGCCCCTGCCCGACATGCTCCCGGCGCGCGTCTGGACGCCCGTCTTCGAGGGCTGCAGCCCGCAGTTCGTCGAGGCGCGCTGCAACTACTACAAGCCCAATCCGCGCCTCTTCGTGACGGACATCAACGAGCTCATGTACGCGCGCACGCTGCAGCAGGGCCAAGAGAACCTCATCGAGCCCCTGACGCTGCGCCAGACCTACGCGCAATTCCTCTCCCTCGACGTCCGCTCCAAGAAGGACCCCTACAGCCGCGCCTCCCTCACCAACGACATCGTCAACGGCACGTGCGTGTCGATGGAGCGGCACGAGCCCGACTACGTCACCTTCTGAGCGCGCGCCGGCCTGCCTGGGCTCGAGCCCCGCCTTCGCCCCCATCGTCCGCCATGCGGCGCGCCCTCAGCCCCGCCGGCGCCGAGGCGCCCGAGCGGCGCCTGACCTCCCGGCAGCGCGAGGTGGCGCGCGCCATCGTGGCCGGCCACGACTGCCGCATCTCCGCCAACGCCGGCGCGGGCAAGACCGCCACGATCCTGGCCGCCTGCGAGGAGCTGCCCGGCGACGTGCGCGTGCTCTTCCTCACCTACAACCGCGAGCTGAAGGCCGACGTGCAGCAGCGCGTGGCGGCCAGCGCCGCGCTGCGGCAGGTGGTCCAGGCCACGAACTTCGATTCGCTGCTGGTGCAGTACTACGACAGCAACGCCCCCTTCAAGGACTTCGGCCTCGCGCTGCTGGAGGTGCTGCAGCACGACGGGCCGCCGAGCGCGCCGCTGAGCTTCGACGTGCTGGTCGTCGACGAGGCGCAGGACCTCGACCCCACCTTCCTGGCCTTCCTGCGGAAGCTGCAGCGGGACAACGATCGGCCCACGGTGCAGCTGGTGAGCATCGGCGACCCCAAGCAGACCATCTACCGCTACCGCGGCGCCTCGCCGGCGCTCTTCCTGCAGACCGGCGACGCGGGCCTGCACCGGGCGCCGCCCCTGGACTTCGAGCTGGGCGCCACGTTTCGCTTCGGCCAGGCCATCTGCGACGTGGTCGACGCCCTGGGCGCGCGCCTCTTCGCCGGCGGCCCCTACCTGCCGCACACGCCGGCCACGGCGCGGACCAGCGGCGTCCGGCGCTACGTGCTGCCGCTCGACCGCCACGCGGTGCCGACGGCGCTGCTCGCGCACCTGACGGCCGTCTGCGCGGCGGACGAGGAGCCCACGACCTGGATCGCGGGCAGCACGCGCAGCTCCAACGTGCGCCTCTGGGACGTCGTCGAGGCGCTGGGCCTGCAGGACGAGCTCGTCGTGACGGCCCTGTCCCCGGAGCAGCTGCGCGACCGGCCCATCGCCGGCCTGGCGGCCTACGTCAAGACGGCGCACTCCTGCAAGGGCAAGACCTTCGCCAGCAGCGCCCTCTTCCTGACGAACCGCCAGACCTGGATCGACGGCAAGCTGGACACCGTCGCGCCCGAGATCCTCTACGTGGCCCTGACGCGCGCCGCCGGCCACCTCGTCCTCGTCGAGAGCGCGGACAGCATGATCTTCCAGGACGTCGTCGTGCGCCTGGGCCTCGCCGGCCACGCCGCCATCCCGCCGGCGCTCTGCGCCGTCACCGGCGCGCCGCTGACGCCGCCCGCGCCCGCGCAGCCCCCGAGCTCCTGGACGCCGCTCTGCATGGCCGAGGCCCTGGCGGGCGCCGGCGGCCGGAGCAAGCACGCCATGCTCGAGACCGTGGCCGGGGCGCCGCTCGGGCCCTGGCCCGCCGGGCCGGCCGCCGCCCTGGCGCCCCTCGGCCCGCTGGGCTGCCGTGCCGTCTGGCTCCGCGTGGAGCACGCCCGGGGCGAGCGCCTGGCGGCCGCCGGCCTCTGGCAGGCGCTCGTCGCGCCGACCGCGCCGGAGCAGGTCTACGCGCAGTTCTTCGCGGCGGACCGGAACCGGCTGCACCGCCTGACGCCCGGCCTGCGCCGGGCGCTGGCGCAGCTGCTGGCCGCCGGGCCGCTGGCCGCCTTCGGCTGGGCGCAGTGGCTCCAGCTGGCCCGCTTCAGCGCCGCCTTCAACTACGGCCACGCGGCGCTGCCGCCCAGCGTGGCGGCCGACGAGGAGGTCTGCGAGCGCCACCTGCAGCGCGTGCTGGCGGCCCTGGCGGCGCGCCCGGAGGCCCGCGTCGTGACCCGCATGCTGCGGGACACGCCGCTGGACGCGCCGGGCCTCTACGCGGACGCGGCGGGCGTGCTGCTGCTGGTCGCCGAGGACTGCGAGAGCGAGCGGGCCGCCGACCGCCTGCTGGCCGCCACGGCGGCGGCGGTGCTCGACGTCGCCGCCTACGCCATCTACTACGTGCAGCAGGACCGGCACTGCCAGGGCGAGCTGCCGCCGGAGGCCCGCGCCCAGCTGAAACGGCACGTGGCGCAGCTGACGGGCCGGTGAGGCGCCTCAGGCCGCCATGGCCGCCAGCAGCAGCACCGTGGCCTGGCGCACGATCCAGTTCGCCTCGTAGACGCGGCGCGAGGCCGCGCGCAAGCTGGGGTCGGCCAGCAGGGTGCGCACGATGTACACCAGGGCCTCGTGCTGCGTCATGCGCTGCACGACGGCCTCGACCGTGGGCGCGCCCGCGTAGGCCGGCAGCGTGCCGACCTGCCGCGCCACGTCGTCGAAGCTCGGCGTGTCGTCCAGGGCCGAGGCCCAGGTCGCCCAGTCCCCGGCCATCCTTTACAGCGCGCCTGCGCCGCCAAAAGGCCGGCTGCCCGCAGCACGTCACAGCAGCATCACGCCGCTGCGGGCGGCCGCCCGCTGCCAGTCGACGAAGGTCACGTGCAGCCCCAGGACCGCGGCGGCGGAGATGTAGGCGCCGAGCAGCGGCGCCTCGGCGCTGAGCGCGTAGGCGGGCACCACGACGCGTTCGTTGGACGGCAGCATGGTGGTGAGGCCGCTCGTGGCCTGGTAGGTCAGCTTCGTGCCGACGGTCACCGCGTCCTGGAAGAGGTGCGCGGCGTTCACGTGGCTCGCGAGGGCGTCGCCCAGCGTGCGCGTCAGACCGTCCAGCGCCGACTGGCCGCCGGGGTGCGGCAGCAGCGCGGCGCGCACGTCGTCCTCGACGATGCGGCGCAGCTGCGTGCGCACGGTCGCCTCGGTGTCGCCCGGCACGAGCGGGCGCATGGCGCAGTAGCTGACGCTCACGCGCGCGCTCAGGTCCGCGTCGCGGAAGTCGACGAGCAGCGAGTTGTCCGTGGGCTGGCCGGCGACGGCGAAGATGGTCAGCGTCACGGTGTAGAGCATCGGCGCCGCCTGCCACGCCGTCAGGGACTGCGCCTCCAGGCTGGCGCCCGCCGGCAGCACGGCGGCCACGTCCTCGCGGCGCACGGCGGCGCCGCCGACGTCCAGCACGGAGGCTGCGAGGCTGAAGGCCTGCGCGGCCGTGGGCAGCAGCTCCGTCTGGGAGGGCAGCGCCGGCAGCTGCAGCGCGCGCTGCAGCGCCTGGACCGTCTCGCCGTAGTCGGGCGGGCCCGCGAGGAGGCAGTTGGCGGCCACGCGGTACAGGACCTTGGGGCTGCCGGCGCCGACGACGACGAGGTCGAGCGCCAGCAGATTGCCGAGCAGCGCCTCGGCCGCGGCCGCGTCGAGCTGCGGCGCCTGCAGCAGCGTGCGCACGACGAAGAGGCCGTTGGCGCACGCGCAGACGGCGTGCGTGAGGCGCTTCTCGTAGAGCCCCGCCAGGTAGGCCCACTTCGGCGCCAGGGGCTGGAGCGTCGTCGCCGTGCCGAAGGGGATGAGGGGCGGCACGCTGCACTGCACGCGGTCGGCGTCCTGCAGGCTGAGAAAGTAGGTGTTGGTGGCGCTGCGCAGCTCCGCGGGCACGTCGCCCTGCGCCACGGAGGCGATGGCGTAGAGGCCCGTCGCGAGCCGGATCACGCGCCCGCGCAGCAGGAAGGCGCCCTCGACCTCGCCGAGCACGTCCGTCGGGGAGGACAGGATGCGCAGCCGCGAGACGCAGAAGAGGTCGAGCGCCGCGCGGGCGATGACGCGCTCGAAGTCCCGGTCGTTGGCCAGCGTGCCGTTGACCTGGTACCAGTCGCCCGCGCGCTCGAAGAGGCCCTGCACCGGCTCGGGCAGGCGCGTGTAGGCGCGCAGCGCGGCCACGGCCTCGCGCCGCAGCATCGCTTTGCCTAGAGCGCGGCGGCGGCGCCCCCAGGAGGCGAGCCGCGGGCCGGCTGACCACAAGAAAACCGACGGATGCCGAAGAGCAAGACGACGACCGGCTGGCACCAGCGCACGAGCACGAGCAAAGAGCGGCGGGCCCGCCTCCGCCAGAAGTGCGAGGTGGAGCAGGGCCGGGTCTGCCTCGGGCGCCCGGCCACGCTGCAGTACCCGATCTGCGCCAGCGAGCCCCGCCTCTCTTGCGCGCCCGACCCCGCGGGCTGTCGCGCCGCCGAACACTGGGCGCGGCAGTATGACGCCCGGGACGTGCTGGAGCGCCTCGCCAAGCCTTGCAACTTCTCGGTGAAGAAGCCGAGCCTGGGGCAGGCGCTGCGCCGCCGCGCGGCCAAGGCGCTCCGGCGGAGCCGCCGGGCGGCAAGCAAACATGGCATGTCCCTGCGGCGGCGGTCAGAGCTGCATCGTCGCAAGACGCCAGATGCGTGATTGGGTGCACGAGGACGACGTGCTGGCCGCGGCCGGCCTGCCCGGGCGCGCCCACTGTCTGGCGGCCTTCGAGGCGCCCCAGGCGGCGTGCCTGGCGGCCTGGTGGCAGCGCCAAGGGTGCCCCGACTCCGTCAAGCGCGTGGCCAGCCCGGCGGGCGGCGCCGAGCTGCCGGGCCCTCCGTCAGCCGCACGGCAGCGTCGCCGCCGACGCCGAGCGGCTCAGCCCCGCTAAGACGGGCAGGGCCCGCACGAGGGGCGCCTGCTCGTCGTGGTCCTGGCGGATGTCGTCGCCGATGCGCGTCTGGCCTTCCTCCAGCGCCGCGGCCAGGTCTTGCGTCTCGAAGCGGCTGCAGCAGACGAGCGTCGACCCCATGACTGCGGTTTAAGGTTCGGGAGGGCGGGCCGTCTTGGAAATAGGATTGAGCCTCACGGCAGCACTTCGTGCTGCAGCTCCTCCAAGCGGCGGCGGCGCAACGCTGCCGCGGCCTCGCGGCCCTGCGCGTCCAGCAGAAGACGGCGGGCCGCGCGCCGCTCCGCAAGCAGGCTCGCGGCCTGCCACGTCTCCAGATTCCGGGAATACCTGTCCCGCGCCCGTGGGTTTCGGGCCCTCCTCTCTGCATCTAGCTGCTGCAGGAAGGCGTCTTTTTCTTGCAAAAACCGGCGTTCCGTCTCGCGCACCGGCACCCGCCCCCGTGGCAAGGGCGGCAAGGGCTGCTCTTTTGTGAAGGCCGTGAAAAACTCCATGTCGTTGCGGAGATCGGCGTAGTGCTCCCCTACCTGCCGCTTCGAGGTCTGTATCTCTTGCAGGCTGGCCTTGTGGGCCCGGCCTCTCCCCTGGTCCTCCTCCAAGGTGTCGAAGCATTTCAGCACGGACGGGCTTCGGGCGAGCAAGGCGCGGGCATAGGCGCGCGCTCTCTCGGAGACGGCCGTCAACTGCCGCCAGGCCTCGCGCACCGCCCCGTCGGCCAGTCCCAGCCGTGCCGCCCGCCAAATGTCCTGCAAGGCATCCCAGGCCGCCGCCGCCGTTTTGTCCAGGTCACCGGGCGGGCCCTCGGGACTGCGCAAGAGCCTGGACCAGTGCTCCCGCACGCTGGCGTGGCTCCCGGGAGGCAGCTTCGCGATGCAGGCCTCGCGGAAGGCCTCGGAGGCCGCCAGCCATTCGCGCCCCAGCTTCGGGGCACCTTCGGGGATGATTGCGAGCTCGGGACATTTCTGAGGATCCTCGCAGTAGAGTTGTTGCGCATGGCAGTGTTGTGCCACTTCTAAGCTAGCGTCCATGTTGATCTTGAAATCGTGAATCAGCCTGTCCAAGTCGCGATGGGGCTCGCCCTTGACGACCTTGGCCGTTGACTCGTCCATCTTCGCAAGAATGGCTTTGACGCGCGCTCCGCGCTTGTCTGGGTGCATGGCCAAGAAAAACTTCTTGGCCTCCTTCGCATTACAGACCGGCACCGTCGTGTCGGACGTCAAATACCGGCGGTCCAGCTTTTTCAGCGTGGTATCGGGCAGGCCTTGCAGGCTGCACATTTTCAAGCGGCACTCGTCTGGATCTCCGCGGTTGCTCTTCACGGCCTCTTCGAAGGTCGGCAGGTGCAAGACGCCGATTATGTGCTGCCGCGCCCGCTCGCTGAGTTGGCTCATGCGCTCCACCACTGCCCGGTCGAGTACCTGATGCTGGTACTTGTAATACGTGATGGCATCTACCACATCTCGCAGCACCGCGGCGCTCTGCTCGTTGCGCAGCACCTCGGAGCTCGCTCGGCGGTCGGCGGCCCCGGCGGTCAGCACAAAGCGCAGGCCGGGCGACAGGAAATCGGACGCTCGGAATTTCCGCTTGTCGTCTATGACACGTTCTTTCAACCGGTCGTAAATCGTCGCCAGAACCGTGGCCTCCGGGTAATAGAGATTTTGGCGGTCGCCGTCCAGGCTGGCGTCACTGGACCAGCCGCGCAAACGGATCAAGCCCGTCATGACCACCGTGTATTTTTCCTCCAATACGTCGAGCGCCGCCCGGAAATCCGAGTAGGCCGCCTCTCGGTGCGTGGGACTCACCAGATTCGCCTGCTTCGCTGCCAGCGCGAGGTCTGCGTGCAGCTTGGTCATGTCGGCATAGGTCGGGCAGCGGAGGTTCCTCAAGTTTTGTCGGATGAAGGCCGTCCAGGCGAGCGAATACTCCACTTGCGCGCATTTCGACAGGCCGGACTCCACGGCCTCGAGCGCCGTCCACGCCTTTTTCCACGCCGAGGCCGTGTCGGCTTGGTCGGGAGCGCCGGGAGGACCGAACTGGAGCATGCGAGCAGGAAACGACTCGTGGCGCAGCGACGCCAGGTACGCCTCGACGGCCTCGGACGCTCGCGGTACGGCCTCTGCCAGCCGCCGGCCTTGGCTCTGCCACAGGACGCGCGCGAGCCACAAATACCGGGTGCTGTCCCAAACTCTTCTCCACTTGCCAACTATCGGTCTACTCCACAGGTCCAAGCACCGCTCGGAAATGTCGACGATCTGATCGACGAGGGTCTGCAACCAGATCTCGTGCCGGCGGGCCATGCTCTCTAGCAAAGCAGGTAGCCCGTCGCCGCCGGCGGGCTTCGTGTACTTGACGTGTCGGAAGACGCCACCTGCTGCGTCGGTCGACGTGACGACGTGCTCACAGACGTACGGGGCAAACATGCAACTCAAGTCTGCCCCGTCGGGAGCGCACGCTCGCTCCAGCGCCGTTTCATCGGAACCCGCTCGAGCGGTCTCTTGCCGGGAATCTTCGCGGGCGTCCTTGGCCATGTTGCGGGCTCGCTGGGCAGCGACGAATTCTTTCCGGGTCTCGACTTTCTTATGTTTTATCGAGACGATCGCGAGAAATGCGTGGGCAAGCTCGAAGAGGGGTCGATAGCCGCTCGTGCCTTCCAGCGCGCAGCCTTGGAGCATGCGCAGTTCCTCATCGGCTCTTCGGGCATCGTATGCGGCGGCCAGGTTATGAACGGGTTGCCGCGTGAGCCTGATCCACCGGCGTGTTTTGCTGTCTGCAAGCGCTTGTGCGTCGGCAACGGGCTCCTCAAAGAAGTCGACGATCGCCTTGTAGATGACGTCCGCGTCGGAGGTCTGTAAGCCCAGAAAGCTCGCGATGACAGCTTGAGCCCTCGCAACGCACGTTTTGGCAGTTTCGGAGGCAGGCGCCTCGTGCGCGGCACTCGCCCAGCGCTTGAAGCTTTTCGTTTTTTCCACTATCTGATACCAGTCTGTGTCCGAGGCCTTCTCGAGTCGGTCCTTCGTTTGCCCGCTCACCTTCGGCTGCAAGCTCTGCCGCGCTTCGTACCGTCTCATGAGCGTCGTGTACGGGGTATCCTGAAAGAGCACGAGTTGGTGTGCGTCCGGCGCACCCTGAGGCCCGGCCGGGCTGGCGTCGGTCGCTGCCTGCCTCGGAGCGGGTGCTGCTGGCCGAGCGTAGACGATGATGAGCAGCTCCTTGTCTTGCACTTGAGCGCTGACCTGCTGCGGACTCAGGGGCGCGGTCGCGTCTGCGGCGGACACGTACTGCGTCGCCTCCGGCAGCCGGCGATAGCTCAGGTACTCGAGGGTCTTTGGACGTCGCAGCCCCACGAGAAGACGCTTACCAGCCGGCTGCGACGTCTGCACGGCCACGAGCCCGCGAATAGCGGGCTCCTCCAAGTCCGCAGGCGTGCCGGGCATCGGTCGGACGACTGCAAACTTGAAGGCCTGCGCATCGATGGGGGGAACTTGATATGCGGTGCTCAAGCGACAGCGTTGGCTTCTCTTTTTCCTCGGCTCTTCGGGGGTGCCAGACAAGTAGCTCAGCAGCGTTTGAAAACACGCCTGCCTTGTTTCGGCGTCGGCTCTCGGTCCGTCCAAGTCCGAGATGCGGTGCACCACGCCGCACCCCGCTTTATACGAGTCATCGATCACTTGCAAGAAGCTCAACGATGCCATAAATCTGCAGACGACGTCATACTGGGGGTCGACGAGCGTCAGCGGATTCGGTGGTCTTTCTTCCATGTCCGCGAGCGGCCGCCCACCAAACGTTGTCCCGAAGACGTGCGCTTGGAGTTCTTGACGCGTCGGAACTTCGGTCCAGTTTTCCCACTCGCTCAGGTGCGCGTCTTCGGCGGCGGCGCTGGCCGCCTCGGGGCCGGGCAAGCGTGCGAGCTCCGCGGTCGGAGCGGCGGCCTCTGCGCCGGGGGCATGCGTTCTCGGCGACCCGCGTGCGGGTCTCGGCGAGAGGACCGCCGGCGGCGCGGGCGGCGCGGGCTCGGAGGGCGGCTCCACGGCGTCTGCGGGAGACGTCGGACTCAACGGAGTAGCGGGCCGCCAGGGCAGCTGCAGGCCTGCGGGCGGCCCGTGCTCGGAGGGCGGCGCCCCGTCCGCTGCGGGAGACGTCGGACTCGACGGAGCAGCCGGCCGAGAGGGCGGCGTCCGCTCCTCGTCGTACTCCTCCGGATTGTCGGGTTCGAGCGTCGGCATGCTCGGGGCGTCTGCGGGAGACGTCGGATTCAACCCGTACTCCTCCTGAATGTCGGGTTCGAGCGTCGGCGTGCTCGGGGTGTCTGCGGGAAACGTCGGACTCAACCCGTACTCCTCCGGATTGTCGGGTTCGAGCGTCGGCGTGCTCGGGGCGTCCTGCTCGTCGGGCAGCTCCTCTTTCGGGGCTCCTGGCTTGCTCTCTCGTTCGCTCGCCGGCTCTTGCGGACTCTCCGCCGGTGCGCGCCAGTCGAACTCTTGGTCCGGCGTCACTTCCTCGAGCTCGACCGAGGCAGGCCGGGGAGGGCGCACACCCGGAGACGCGGCCTCGGTGCTCGCTCTGCCGCGCGAGCTGAGCTGCGAGCTGAGGCGCGCAGGGGCGCCCGGTAGGGTTGGGGCTCGCAGGAACCCCATGGTGGCATATACGTCCGCTGCAGCCGAAGAATTTTGCCTTGCTGAGCGAGGTCTACGAGGAACACTTATAGGCGGGCGGTGTGATGCGTCTTCCGGGCCGCTCGGCACGGCCGCGTCGCTCGTCGCCTCGCCCGTGGGCCCCGGCGGCCCCTCCGCTTCCGGAAGTGGAGAAGGCGACCGCCGGCGAGACGGCGACCTCGCGACTTCCCGAAGGGAGGAAGGTGATCGTTCACTCGCCGTGGGAGATGACTCATCCATGAGCGTTGAAGCGGCGGAAGGCGACCGTCGGGGAGACGGCGACTGTGCGAGAGCAGGCGGCGTGACTGCCGCAGCGCCCGGCGACCCGGGCGGCGTGACTGCCGCAGCGCCCGGCGACCCGGGCGGCATGGCAGCCGAAGCAAGCTCCCGCAGCGGGGGCGTGGCCGGCCCTGCAGCCCCCGGCGGCGGGCTCGGCTGAGCGGCGCTCGGCGGGACTGCGGGGGGCGCCAGCTGCTGCACGGAGGCGGCGACGAGCTCGAAGGCCGCATCCTGCACGCCGCTCGGCCCCGCCGCCTGGCCGGCCAGCCAGCGCCCCCGCAGCGCAAGGCCGACGGCGGCGCCGGTCAGCGCGTGCAGCAGACGAGGGCTCGAGAGCGCGCGCGTCCACAGCAGTCGCCGGGCCTGCTCGCGCCGTGCGGTCTCCTGGCCCTCGGCCGGCGCCAGGGCCTCCAGCAGCTGCGCGAGCCGCTCGAGGCGCACGTGGGCGAAGGACGCGAGGAGCCGGTCGGCCACCGGCTTCCAGGCCGCAGCCTCGGCCGCGGGCACGAGCTCTTCGCAGTGACCGCCCTGCTGCGGCCGCCAGACGCACGGCGTCTTGCAGCGCGCTTGGGGCAGGTCATGACAATAATTCATGCTGGGCGGGTGGGTATGTTGCATTTCTTACAAGGGCAGCTTCTGGGTCGGGAGCGCCATCCGCGCGGCGGGCCCGGGCGCCGCCTGCGGCAGGCCCGAGGGCGCAAGC
>Ga0007795_10000098_pt1 | contig 20744 bp, 15 predicted proteins | sample CryBogmetaGMA1M_FD_60369 | JGI IMG/M metagenome (GOLD analysis project Ga0007795, IMG submission 60369) | Freshwater microbial communities from Crystal Bog, Wisconsin, USA - MA1M | ecosystem: Environmental > Aquatic > Freshwater > Lake | place: Crystal Bog, Wisconsin, USA | collected 2009-07-06
GCTTTAGAAGCGAGCGCTGATGAACGAGATACCCTTGGGTTCATCTCAATCACAATCATGCGACCATCAACTGGATTAATCGAGAATTGAACGTTTGATCCGCCCGTATCAACACCGATTTCACGTAGAACAGCAATCGATGCATTACGCATGATTTGATATTCTTTATCCGTTAATGTTTGAGCAGGTGCAACGGTAATAGAGTCACCGGTATGCACGCCCATTGGATCTAAATTTTCAATTGAGCAAACGATAATGCAGTTGTCATTGCGATCACGCACCACCTCCATCTCAAATTCTTTCCAACCAAGAAGTGACTCTTCAATCAAGAGCTCATGAGTTGGCGATAAATCGAGGCCACGTTTACAAATCTCTTCAAACTCTTCACGGTTATATGCAATGCCGCCCCCTGATCCGCCCATCGTAAATGATGGTCGAATCACTACCGGAAACCCAGAGCTTCCGGTCTCTTGCTGAATACGCACCTGCACCTCAAGCGCCTCTTCCATAGAATGCGCAATACCGGATTTAGCCGAACCAAGACCAATTTTGGTCATTGCTTCTTTGAATTTCTGACGATCTTCCGCTTTATCAATCGCTTCTGGAGATGCTCCGATTAATTCGCAGCCATATTTTTCCAACACGCCATGACGATGCAAGTCTAATGCGCAGTTCAAGGCAGTTTGTCCGCCCATGGTTGGCAAAATAGCATCTGGTTTTTCGGTGGCGATTATCCGCTCAACCACTTCCCAAGTGATCGGCTCAATGTAAGTCACATCAGCCATCTCTGGATCAGTCATGATGGTGGCGGGATTGCTGTTGACCAAAATTACCTTATATCCCTCGTCACGCAAAGCCTTGCATGCTTGCGCTCCAGAATAGTCAAACTCACAAGCCTGTCCAATCACAATTGGACCAGCACCAATAATCAAGATGCTCTTAATGTCGCTACGCTTGGGCATTATTTGGCTCCCTTATTAGCAACAGCGGCAGCATTCATGAGCTCCACAAAACGATCAAATAAATAGGCAATATCATGAGGGCCTGGTGAGGCTTCAGGATGGCCTTGGAAACAGAGGGCCGGCTTATCTCTCCAGGCAAGGCCTTGTAAAGAGCCGTCAAACAAGGAGACATGTGTGACGCGGACGTGATCTGGCAAAGTATTTGCGTCTACTGCAAAGCCATGATTCTGAGAGGTGATAGCGACACGACCATTATCCAAATCTTTGACAGGATGATTTGCGCCGTGGTGACCAAATTTCATCTTTAACGTCTTAGCGCCGGCAGCCAAACCCATAATCTGGTGACCTAAACAAATTCCGAACGTTGGGACACCCTTCTCAATGATTTCTTTAGCTGCAGCAATCGCATAGTCACAAGGCCCTGGATCGCCAGGACCATTTGAGAAAAATACACCATCAGGATTCAACGCCAATATATCAGCTGCCGGAGTTTGTGCTGGCACTACAGTGAGTTCACAGCCCCTCTCAGCGAGCATGCGCAAGATATTTCGTTTCACACCGAAGTCATAAGCTACGACTTTTTTAGTCGGTTTAGTTTTATCTAAAGTTTTATAGGCAGGTTTGTCATTGGGGCCGTGCAAATTCCATTCGGCTTCATGCCATTCATATGCCTTTTTGGTAGTAACTACTTTTGCGAGATCTAGGCCGGACATACCGGGAAATGCCTTAGCTAATTCAAGCGCTTTTTTACCTAGAGCTGCATCATCATCGCCCAGCCTACCAGCGACGATGGCTCCAGATTGGGCACCCTTATCGCGCAAGATGCGCGTTAATTTGCGGGTATCAATACCTGCGATACCGAGAACCCCTGCTTTGGTAAGGTAGTTATCCAAACTGTCTTCAGAGCGGAAGTTGGAGACCCGTTTTGGTAAATCTTTAATGACCAAGCCAGCAGCATGTATCTGATCTGATTCAGCATCTTGAGGATTTACACCAACATTACCAATATGAGGATAAGTGAGAGTCACGATTTGACGGCTGTAACTCGGGTCAGTGATGATCTCTTGATAGCCGGTTAAGGCAGTATTAAAAACAACTTCACCGGTAGTTTCGCCTGGGGCGCCGATGCTAAAACCGGGAAATAAGGTGCCGTCGGCTAGAGCCAACACGGCGGGAGGAAAAGAAGGAAGCAAGGGTGACAAACCATCTCCAGTCCCTGCTCCATCCGACGCTCAAAACCCCCAAAAAGACCAACCCGAGGCTTGTTTATGCGGGAGGTGAGTGTCTTTAAGCGCTAGGGTATTTAATTAGTTTCGAACCTTGCAATCATACCATTTTTGCTCGTAAACCCTTGCATATAGAGCCAAATGGGCTTTGCGGGGTGATTCTCACCTCTGGCGATCAGCCAGAGGGGGTTTAACTAATATTGACTAAGCTTTGGCGCTTTGCTCGATGATGGTCTTAATTTGCGCCAAAACGGTCTGATCTTCCATGGTGCTGATATCACCAGGGTCACGACCTTCTGCTACAGCTTGTAATGCACGACGGACAATCTTGCCAGAGCGAGTCTTGGGCAATGCTGTGACAACATACACACGTCCAGGACGAGCAATTGCACCCAACTGGCTATCAACCGTCTTCATACATTCTTTTTCCAGGTTCTCCGTATTAGAAGAATTTTTAGGAATGACAAATGCGATCGCAGCTTGGCCTTTGAGCTTATCTTCAATGCCAACTACCGCAACCTCAGAAACATTTGGGTGGCTAGAAATACTTTCTTCAATTTCACGCGTACCAAGACGATGACCGGCAACATTGATGACATCATCGGTACGACCCAGGATGAAGAAGTAACCATCTTTATCTTTAATACCCCAGTCAAAGGTGGAGTAGATCAACTTACCAGGAATCGTTTCCCAGTAAGTGCTGATAAAGCGCTTGTCATCACCCCAAACTGTTTGCATACAGCCTGGAGGTAATGGGCCTTCAATCGCGATCACCCCTTTTTGATCAGGCCCTAACTCTGCAGAAGTAGCATCATCAAGTAACTTCATGTTGTAACCAAAAGATGGCACTCCTGGCGAGCCAAATTTATGCGGCATGACTTCAATGCCCCGTTGAATTGCCAGCATGGGCCAACCTGTTTCTGTCTGCCAGTAGTTATCCACGATCGGCTTTTTAATTGCATCATGAATCCAGCTTGCTGTTGGCTCATCCAATGGTTCACCCGCTAAAAATAGCGCACGCAAAGTCGAGAGATCATGCTTCGTTAAGAACGCAGGATCTTGCTTTTTAAGAACACGAACAGCAGTCGGTGCAGAGAACATCACTGACACTTTATATTTGGCTACCAGCTCCCACCAGATGCCGGCATCCGGACGCAAGGGCGTACCTTCATACATGATGGTGGCCATTCCATTGAGTAATGGTCCATAAATGATGTAGCTATGGCCTACCACCCAACCAATATCTGAGGTGGTGAACATAGTTTCACCAGCCTTGCCACAGAAAATATGGTTCATAGTCGACATCAATGCCACTGCATAGCCACCAGTATCGCGTTGCACTCCCTTTGGTTTGCCAGTAGTGCCAGAGGTGTAGAGGATGTATGAAGGATGAGTAGCATCTACCCACTCCACTGGGACGATGTCATTTATATGCTTCTGGCGTTCAGACACATAATCCAAATCTCTTCCGGCAACTACCGTAAATTCTGATAAGCCACGATTCACAATTAAAACTTTTTCAGGCTTGTAGCTTGCTAAGGTAATCGCCTCATCTAAGAGTGGCTTGTATGGCACTGCTTTGCCACCGCGCATACCAGCCTCTGATGTCACTACCATTTTTGGCTTTGCATCATCAATGCGAGATGCTAGGCTGTGAGAAGCGAAGCCACCAAATACCACCGAGTGAATTGCACCAATACGCGCACAAGCTAGCATTGCAAAACATGCCTCTGCAATCATTGGCATATAAATCAGCACACGATCGCCTTTTTTGATGCCATTGGCTTTATAAATCGCAGCCATACGATTCACTTCCTCGTAGAGCTGTTTAAATGTATATGCTTTTTCTTGATTGGTTTCTGTTGAAACCGCTACGAGCGCTATTTGATCAGGGCGCTCTTTGTAATGACGGTCCACTGCGTTGTAGCAAAGATTCGTAAGCCCACCCTCGAACCATTTTGCAAATGGGGGGTTGTCATAGTTAAGTACTTTATCGAATGGCTTTTCCCAGTGAATTAACTTAGCTTGCTCGCCCCAAAATCCGTCTGGGTCTTTAATTGAGCGTTCGTGATGTGCTTTGTAGGACATGGTCAACCTAATCTAAAAAGTTACTGAAATTACTGACTATTAGCGCCCCCTTTGCTGCTTGAAGAGGCTGAACTAACATTTTTCGCAGATTTTGCAAGTCCTGTCGATGCGGATTTATGCTGAGATGCAGCATTATTTTTGGAAGAATTACCCTTAGACCCATCTTTATTCGTCGCCTTTGTAGACTTGGCGGGCTGGCATTTTGCCGCTTTACTGCCTTTTGCAGGCTTTGCGCACTTGGCAGCTGGTGGCTGAGGCTTTTCTAGGCTCAGGCTAGCATTTTCTGCCATGGCTGTTGAAACATCTCCTGGACGACGACTTGTTTTGGGCACCAAGACTGTTGAGCCAGCTTTGATTCGCATGCCCCTTGGAATGCTGTTCACACTTCGCAAGGTCTCTGCATCCACTCCAAGATTTTTAGCCGCCTGATCCACGCTCTCGGTTTTAGCTACCTGAACTGCAGTCCAAGAAGAAAGCGGTTTTGAATAACTCTTGAGATTGGCTTGGAATATTTCAGCATGAGCAAATGGCAAAAGAATCTGTTGGTTTGCATTACTTAATATGACTGGCTTATTAAAGGATGGATTCAGACTCTGAAACTCATCTTCAGGAATTTCTGCCAACTTAATCACTAAGGCCACATCGATATCGCTACCGACATCTAAGGCCACAAAGTATGGGTGGTTCTCCAGTTCTGGCAAAACAATTCCATAGGCCTGAGGATCTAAAACGATTTGACGATAAGCCATGAGTTTTGGCACGTAGTTCCGTGTCTCTCGTGGCATGGTCAGACTCTCATAATCTGTAGGTAAGCCCGCTGCCAAGTTACGCTTTTGCGCTTTAGAGATATTGCCGGCACCCCAGTTATAGGCCGCCAAGGCAAGTTCCCAGCTACCAAATTGAGTATGTAATCGCTGCAGGTAATCTAATGCGGCATCCGTTGATTGCACGACATCTCGACGTTCATCTCTAAAGACATTTTGGGTCAATCGAAAATCTTTGCCAGTTGCTGGCATAAATTGCCATAATCCCACAGCCTTTGCGCTTGACTTAGCATGAGTCACAAAAGCGCTCTCCACAAATGGTAGTAAGGCTATCTCGGTAGGCATATTGCGAGCATTGACCTCTTGTACGATATAAAACAAATATCTGGATGACCTTGTCATCGACCGATTTACATAGTCTGGTCTAGCACTAAGCCAACGTACTTGCTCAATTTCTAGTGGAGTATTCATCGGCTCCATCTGAAAGCCATCACGAATCCGAAGCCATAAATTGTCGGAAGGCGCATATATCTTGCTTACTGATTGGTTCTTTAAATTAACGCGAGTTGCTTTAGATGATTTAGGGTTTGCCTTTGTAGGTGTATCAGATGACCAATCACCTGTGCTTGCACAACCTGAAAGGAAAACGGCAAGCAATATTGCTGCAGAAAGCACCCGCATTAGAAGCGATCTTTCCAGGCCCTAATAACGGCTAAAACATGCGCGGAAGTTGGTAGGTCCTGTTGACCAGAAATATCTTTGGCCATCGATATCACCTCGGGTTGATCACCACGCATAAAAGGATTGACTTGAAGCTCTTGGCCAATTGTTGTAGGGAGTGTTGGGAGGCCTTGAGATCTCAATGCTTTTGCTTTTTCTGCCCATGAAAGAAGATTTACGTTATTCGGCTCTACTGCTAAAGCAAAACGGATATTAGATAGGGTGTACTCATGAGTACAGTACACCAAAGTATTTTTGGGCAATGCTGCAAACTTTGCTAAAGACTGAGTCATTTGAGTTGGGGTCCCTTCAAATAAGCGGCCACAACCGGATGCAAATAATGTATCGCCACAAAACAACATGGGCTCTACAACATTTGCCTGCATGTTTGCAAAATAGGCAATATGACTCAAGGTATGTCCTGGTACTTCAAAAACTTTTAGGCTAATACGTGGGGAGTCAATTTCAAGCTTGTCATCTTCTTTGACGATGACAGTTCGACCTGGAATATTACTGCCTGCTGGTCCGTATACCGGTAAGTTGGCGCCAAAATTTTGCAGTAGATTCAAAATGCCGCCCGTGTGGTCGGCATGATGATGGGTTACCAAGATACCCCTCAAGGCCAAGTTATGCTGTACAAGATAGTCCTCAACCGGTCCAGAATCACCCGGATCGACCACTAAAGCCGACTTGCCATCGTGGATACACCAGATGTAATTGTCATCAAAGGCCGGAATAGGCCAAACTTGCAATAAAGTATTCTTATCCATAGACCGATGATACCAACCCCACCCATCCCCTCTCAGATGCCTGCACCCCCATGGAGTTCATGGGAAAAATGGCTCCAGTCGCCTCCAGGACGGTATGTTCTAGGCTGGGAGCAAAAATGCTTCGACCAAATCGTAGTGGATGTCTTTGGTTTTCATGCCGTGCAAATTGGGCTACCCCAAATTAATACTCTTATTGAAAATCGTATGCCTTTGCAAGCGCTCTTGCTGCACTCAAACGATAGTCGTGAATACGCCGCTAAATTTAATTGGCACCTGATTGAAGGTCAATATTCTGAATTACCCTTTGCCAATGAGAGCCTTGATTTGGTGGTGCTCCCTCACGTACTAGAATTTGCTAGCGATCCCCATCAGATATTGCGTGAAGTTGACCGCGTTCTTCGACCTGAAGGTAGGCTCATTATTTCTGGATTTAATCCTGCCAGCTTATGGGGTGCGAGGCAATATCTCAGTAGATTGATAGGTAACCCATACCTGCCACGAGATGGGCAATTCATTAGCTTAATTCGAGTGAAAGATTGGCTGCAATTATTAAATTTCTCACTCGATCGCGGTCACTTTGGTTGTTACAAATTCCCGCTGCAAGGTAAGTCCTCTATGGGACGAATGGACTATTTAGAATCCATGGGCAATCGTTGGTGGCCAATCTTTGGTGCAGTGTTTGTAGTTTCAGCGATTAAACGCCATGAAGGTGTGCGTTTAATTGGGCAAATTGCGCCTACTCGCATCCCCGCAATTCAACAATTGGCTCCAGCTGCAGAACGCAATCAACTCAAAGAAATACAAGACACAGTAAATTAGAGCTATGTCTCAGCAAAAAATATCAACTCACACACCTCATATCGTCATCTATACAGACGGTGCATGCAAAGGTAATCCTGGTCCTGGTGGTTGGGGCGCTGTTCTTCGATCAGGCGGTCACGAAAAGCACATCCATGGTGGTGAGAAACTGACCACGAATAACCGCATGGAAATCAGCGCAGTGATTTTCGCCTTACGAGCCCTTAAGCAAAGAAGCACGGTAGAACTTTGGACCGACTCTCAATATGTCCAAAAAGGAGTGACAGAATGGCTTGATGGTTGGAAAAAACGGGGCTGGAAGACTGCCAGCAAGGACCCCGTCAAAAACGCAGATTTATGGCAAGAATTAGATATTCTTCTGCCTGATCACGACATCTCCTGGCACTGGGTCAAAGGCCACAACGGCCATCCTGGTAACGAACTAGCAGATCAGCTTGCAAACAAAGGGGTTGAGGAGTTCTTGCCCTAAGGCAGTATTGGCCTTATTGGCCCTCAAGAACACCATTTTGACGGTCTTATGAGAGAATGGGCAAGGTCAAAAAAGGCCCTAAAACCGCATTTAAATCAAATAAAACCTAGAAAAAAAGAGACTGTGTCAAAAATCGAATCTTCTCTCGATAGATTACTTATCAAACTTGGGCAACTAAAGGATGTGTGCAAAGCACGTCTTTGTGCGCTGTGGCAAAAATACTCACCGCAGCTTGATCGATATGTTCATCAAATAAAGCGAATTGATTACGCAACAGCTAAGGGCTTTTTGATTCGTTTCAAGTGGCGCATTCTGCTGGTTTTAATTGTTTTATATGCAGGGTCAAAAACATATGATTATTTTTTCCCAGCTCCCGAGAAAACAGGCGGCCCTGTAACGGTGACATCGGTTGTAGTTGAGAAAAAAGATATTCCATTGGTTATTGAATCCACTGGCACCATCGTTTCTTCTAGCATTGTAGATATTCGTCCGATGGTGACGAATACCGTTGCCAAAATTGAAGTAAAGGATGGGCAGGAGGTCAAGGCTGGTGATCTTCTATTTGTTCTAGATGATCGTAATGACAAAGCGAACTATGAAAAGCTTAAAGCGCTCGCTGATGATGCTCAAAAACAATATTTGCGTGCCAAGGAATTAGTAGCCAAGAACTTCATTTCTAAAGCGGGACTTGAAACCTCTCTTGCAAATGCAAAGTCTGCTCAAGCTGCAGCCCGCTCAGCGGAGGTTCAACTCTCTTTTGACTACATTCGCTCACCAATTGATGGGCGTGCCGGTATCGTGAATGTGTTTCCAGGCTCATTAGTGCAGGCAAGTAACGTTGTTACTACCTCCACAAACTCCACTGCGACATCAAGCGTAGGCTCCATGGTCACTATTACACAGCTCAATCCTATCAACGTTCAGTTTGTGATCCCTGAAAAAGATATTCCAGTGATGCTCGAGAATCAATTGGATGGTGAAGCAATGACAGTCAAAGTAACTGTTGGTGAAAGCGGCAAGAAAACTTACGAAGGTAAAGTCCTTGTAATCGATAATCAAGTTGATCCTTCGATTGCTGCAGTTCGGGTCAAAGCGCAAATACCAAATGCAGATAAAACACTTCTTCCAGGTCAGTTCGCACGTGTCTCTCTGATTGCAAGCGCCCTAAAAGATGCCTTAGCGATTCCGTCACAGGCAGTCGTTATTAATCCTCGAGGCAAGTTAGTTTATGTAATAGACAAGGATGGCAAAGCTGTATCCAAGCCAGTCAAAGTGGTTTATGAATACCAGGGCACTTCTGTAGTTACAGGAATTGAAGCTGGCGATAGAGTGGTTGTCGAAGGAAAACAAAACCTTCGTCCAGGCAGCAAAGTGAGGGAAGCAAAGTCACAAACCCCGGCTATCAGTGCTCCGAGCGCACCAACAACCCCAAGCGCAGCTCCTACAACTCCCATGCCTGCTGATAAAAAATGACACTCTCCGAATTATGTATTCGGCGCCCGGTAATGACGGTGCTACTGTCCGTAGCCACTGTGATCGCTGGTGCTGTAGCCTATGTCAATATTCCAGTAGCAGCACTACCTAGCTTTAATACTCCCGTTATCTCGGTTAGCGCATCTTTGCCAGGCGCTTCTCCCGAGAATATGGCTTCTGCAGTTGCGCTGCCCCTTGAAAAAGAATTCTCAACAATTGATGGCATCTCTGTCATTAGCTCTACCAATTCCCTAGGCAGCACCAGCATCACTCTGGAATTTAACAACGATCGCGATATTGATAAAGCTGCGGTAGATGTTCAGGCTGCACTTCTTCGTGCGCAAAAAAGATTGCCGATAGAAATGACGGTACCGCCCTCTTATCGCAAGATTAATCCTGCCGATACTCCGGTATTAGTTGTGCGAATGAGCTCTCCATCGATGAGCCTTTCAGATATCAATCAGTATGCTGAAAATTTACTTTCGCCGAATCTGTCTACGATTAGTGGTGTTGCCCAGGTTTTAGTTTACGGAGCCAAACGATACGCAGTCCGCGTACAAGTCCATCCTGATGCCTTAGCAAACCGTAATCTCACTATTGACGATATCTCGATTGCCGTTAATAAAGCGAACTCTAATAGCCCGGTAGGAGTGCTCGATGGACCACGTCAAGCAATCACCATTTATGCAAATCCGCAATTAGTTCGCGCAGAAGAATTTGGTAATTTAATTGTGAGTCAAAAAAGTGGACTGCCAATTTATCTTAAAGATGTTGCAGATGTTATTGAGTCCTATGAGGATGTCAAAACCCTAGCAAGTGCAAATGGAGAGCGATCAATTGCCATTGCTGTGTTACGACAACCTAGTGCGAATACAGTAGAAGTAGTTAATTCCATAAAGAAGTTATTACCCCAACTTCAGAAGCAAATGCCAGAGTCTATTCGACTCACTTTGCTAAATGATCGCTCGCTCTCAATTATTGAAGCCATACATGACGTTAATATCACCCTAGGACTTACTGTCCTGCTCGTTGTGCTGGTGATCTTTCTATTCTTAAAGCATGCTTCGGCAACTCTGATTCCATCTATTAGCTTACCAATTTCTTTGATTGGGGCCTTCTTCCTGCTCTATTTCATGGGGTATAGCCTCGATAATATTTCACTACTCGGTATTACTCTGGCAGTTGGTCTAGTTGTAGACGATGCAATCGTGGTGCTTGAGAACATCATGCGCTATATCGAGCAAGGCATGGACCCCCTCAAGGCGTCATTAAAGGGTAGTAAAGAAGTCGGCTTCACTATTATTTCTATCTCAATTTCTCTGGTGGCAGTATTTATTCCACTCTTCTTTATGGCGGGCCCAGTCGGTCTACTCTTTAGAGAGTTTGCTGTCGTTGTTTCGCTTTCCATTTTGGTCTCAGCTGTTGTCTCTCTGACTGTGGTGCCGATGCTTTGTAGTCGTTTCTTACCTAAGCCCGGACAACATGCAAAAGAATATGCCATCAATAGAAAATTTGACCACTTTTTTAATTGGATGCTTAAAACCTATATTCACTACCTTGACTTGGCTTTAAAAAACCGCAAGAAGGTTCTATGGGGTGCAGTTTCTACCTTTTTCATTACCATAGCACTTTTTGTTACTAGTCCAAAAGGATTCTTCCCAGAGGAAGATATTGGACAGATTCTGGCAACCACTGAAGCCTCTGAAGATATTTCCTTTAAGGCAATGCTCGCCTTGCAAGACCAAGCTGCTGAGCTCGTCAATAAGGATCCAAATGTTGCCAACTCGATCTCCGTAATCGGTGGTGGTAATAGCTCGGGCTACAACACGGGTCGTATTTTTATTATCCTAAAGCCGAAAAGCGATCGCGCCAAAATGGCCAAGATCATGGAAGGTCTGCGCACGAAGTTTAAAGAGATTCCTGGTCTACAGGTATATATGCGCCCAGTACAGAATTTACAACTCGGCGGAAAAAGCAGTAAGAGTCGTTATCAATTTACCTTACAAAGCGTTGGATTTGAGGGTGTCAACGAGTGGGCTGATAAGCTCATGCAAAAGATGCGCGCTGATCCCATGTTCAGAGATGTCACTAGCGATTCACAACTCAAGGGCTTGAATATCAAAATTGATATTGATCGAGAAAAAGCGGCAAACGCCGGAGTAACCATTGCAGATATCCGAACTGCTCTTTATTCTGCTTATGGAGAGAAACAAGTATCTACCATCTATACACCAGTCAATACCTACTACGTGATCTTAGAGGCGGCACCAGAAGATCGCCAATACGAAAGTGATCTGAATAAGATTTTTGTTCGAGGTCGCGCTACTGACAAACTGATTCCACTAACAAGTGTTGCTAGTTTTACGCGTACTGTTGGGCCAACTGCGGTAAACCATCAAGGACAAATTCCTGCAGTAACTCTTTCCTTCAACTTGGCGCCAGACGTTTTCTTGGGCGATGCTACTAAGAAAATTGAGTCATATACGAAAGAGATAGATTTACCCCCTTCCATCATTACTAGTTATGGCGGTGATGCAGCCGTATTTAAGGGCAATCAATCAGGCCAGCTCATCTTAATCTTGTCTGCCCTTGGCGTGATTTATATCTTGTTAGGAGTGCTATATGAGAGCTATATTCATCCACTTACCATCTTAGCTGGCTTACCATCTGCTGCAATTGGAGCAATCTTAGCCCTTCGTGTCTTTGGATTTGAATTAACCATCGTTGCTTCGATTGGTATTTTGCTGCTGATTGGTATTGTGAAGAAAAATGCGATTTTGATGATCGACTTCGCACTAGATGCACAGCGTAATCAAGGCATGTCTCCAGAAAAAGCTATTAGAGAAGCTTGTATCTTACGTTTCCGCCCCATCATGATGACGACCTTTGCCGCCTTAATGGGTGCTATACCAATTGCTTTTGGTCTTGGTGCTGGGGCTGAGTTACGCCAACCACTTGGTATTAGTGTTGCTGGCGGCCTCATCTTCTCTCAATTTGTCACTCTTATTATTACTCCGGTGATTTATCTTTACCTGGACAAATATGCAGGCACTGGACCAATGCAGATCCCTCCGTCAGTACTAGAAGGAACCTAATGCGCCAAGTCATTCTCGATACTGAAACTACTGGCTTGAATCCAGCAACTGGTGATCGCATCATCGAAATTGGTTGCGTTGAAATGGTTGGTCGTCGCCTTACCGATCGCACTTTTCATTACTATGTGAATCCTGAACGTGATATTGATGCTGGTGCCTTTGCAGTACATGGCCTATCACGCGAGTTTTTATCTGATAAACCTATCTTTGCCAATATTGTTGAGCAGCTGATCGAGTTTGTAGATGGAGCAGAGATCGTTATTCATAACGCAGCCTTTGACTTAGGCTTCCTTGATAACGAATTCGCACTATTAAAGCGCCCTCCCTTCAGAAATCTCGCATCCAAGATTACCGATACCTTATTAGATGCGCGCCAAATGTTCCCTGGTAAACGTAATTCCCTAGACGCTCTTTGCGAGCGCTTCTCCATAAGCAATCAACATCGCACGCTACACGGCGCTCTCTTGGATGCCCAACTACTCGCTGAAGTTTATGTTGCGATGACCAGGGGCCAAGAAGATCTATCGATTGATTTGATTGATTACACGGTTGGTGCGGATGCTACAGGTCATGCTAAGGCCTTACCTATCGACTTAAAAGTGATGACTGCAAGTGATGATGACATTGCTCAGCACGAGAAAATCTTAGCTGAAATTGCCAAGACAAGTAAAAAGGACCCCGTATGGAGTCCTTTAAATACGACTTCTTAATATTTTTTAAATTGCTGCTGCAATCGCCTTACCTAAATCATCAGTCTTTGCTGTTCCACCAACATCTGGCGTTAATGGTGCATGTCCAGGGCCAGCAATCAATACTTTTTCAATAGCATTAAAAATGGCTTTGCCAGCTTCTGGATATCCAAGGTGATCTAACATCATTGCACCACTCCAGATTTGACCAATAGGGTTAGCAATCATCTTTCCATAGATGTCAGGGGCCGAGCCATGCACTGGCTCAAATAATGAAGGAAACTTACCTTCTGGATTAATGCTTCCAGATGGCGCAACTGCAATTGTTCCAGTACACGCAGGTCCTAAGTCAGACAAAATATCTCCAAACAAGTTACTAGCTACAACCACATCAAAGCGATCTGGATTCATCACAAAATGAGCAGACAAAATATCAATGTGGTACTTATCTGTTCGGACATCAGCAAACTTCTTTGCCATTGCCTCTACACGCTCATCCCAATAAGGCATCGTGATCGCAATACCGTTCGATTTGGTAGCCGAAGTAAGGTGCTTTTTAGGACGGCTCTGAGCGAGATCAAATGCATATTGCAAAATACGATCAACGCCCTGCCTGGTAAATACCGATTCTTGAATGACAAACTCACGGTCTGTATCGGGGAACATTTTTCCACCCACGCTGGAGTATTCACCCTCTGTGTTCTCACGAACCACAAAAAAATCGATGTCGCCTGGTTTTCGATTAGCCAAAGGGCAAGGAATGCCAGGAAGAAGGCGGACTGGGCGTAAATTGACATACTGATCAAAGCCGCGACGAAACTGTATCAAACTACCCCATAAAGATACATGGTCTGGCAGGATGTCAGGCATACCTACGGCGCCGAAGAAGATGGCATCGTATTTCATTAACGTATCAAACCAATCATCGGGCATCATCTTGCCGTGCTTAAGGTAATAATCACAGCTAGCAAAATCAAAATGATCGAATTGCATGCCAATTCCAAATTTGCGATTGGCGGCTTCTAAGGCACGCACGCCTTCAGGTATCACTTCCTTGCCAATGCCGTCACCAGCAATCACAGCGATTTTTGGGTTCTTAAAGATTTTTTTAGCATTCATAATTTTTATCTCAATCATTAGGGATTCTGTTTAACGCAGTTGCTTGCTTTACATACTAGCTGATGGCGCGACGTATTTCGTCAGGCACCGACTTGCCGTCCTTAGAAAGGGACTTGCTATCGTAATCACTCGTATTTTCGATGGTCTCAGGAACTGCCTCCTCCATACGAATATTGTCCTTTGGACAAATGGGTGCGCCATAACTTGCCCATTTTTTAAGCAATGTAACCTCGTAGCCACATTGCCCACATTTGGCTTTACTGCGGCTCGCATTACTTGGCCTAGGTGGCGGAAAGACAATAGCCTGATGGGGATATGGGCCCAGCTCCTGGCTAATCATCATGAGACGGACCATCAGCTCCTCAGTAGCGTGCGCCATCCTTGCAGGGCCCTCTAGACCGACAGTTTGGGCGATGCCTTTAAAGTCCTCTCCGTGGCCACTAAAGCAGTCATCCACGGCATGGCAAAGCTCATGTACCAAGGTGTCAAGCAATTGCACTGGATCATCTATTTTGGGGGAAATAAAGATCTCGTTAACACCGCCCCCTGAGCGCTCTCTCGGCCAACATTGTCCTAAGGTCGTTCTAGGGCTGCTTGAGGCTGGGAATCCGCAGGAAACTTTTACCGGAGGGATGGCATATCCCGCCTTAGAAAATACGGGTTCCAAGTGTCTTACCGCGTCTTCAAGCCATGCTTCTCGTACTGAATGTTGCTTCATCGTTATGCTTACTTTTTACTGATTTGCTTATGAATAAAAAACGTCAAATTGCGATCATACGCCACCAATCGTAGAATATGGCTATGAAAGACCTAGAAAGCCTCAGCGCATCACAAGCAGCAAAAGCCTTAGCAAAACGGGAAATCAAAGCCACTGATTTATTGCTCTCATGCCTAGATCGTATCGGCCAAAGAGAAAGCACCGTGAAAGCATGGGTAAGTCTTGGCAAAGAAAATGCCTTAAGTAAAGCTAAGGCGCTCGATAAGGGGCCAATACAAGGCCTATTACATGGCTTACCTATCGGGGTAAAGGATTTATACGATACCCATGACTTACCTACCGCCTATGGATCGCCGATTTATGCCAATCACTACCCAAGCTCAGATGCGGTCTCGATTGCACTCATGCGTCAAGCAGGCGGCATCATTTTAGGGAAAACGGTTACTACAGAATTTGCGACATTCAAAGGCGGTATTACTACTAACCCGCATAACAGCATTCATTCACCTGGTGGTTCATCGAGTGGCTCAGCTGCTGCCGTGGCAGATTTTATGGTGCCACTAGCAACTGGCAGTCAAACCGCCGGTTCTATCATTCGTCCAGCATCATATTGCGGGGTCGTGGGCTTTAAGCCAAGTCTTGGAAAAATTAGTATCGCTGGAGTCAAGAGTCTTGCTATCTCAATGGATACCTTAGGCTGCTTTGGTCGGAGCGTGGAAGACGTTGCCTTAGGCGTAGCGGCGATGAGCGGTGACCACGGGATGGCGTTTGTTCAAGATCTTCACAATAAGCCACGCATTGGTATTTGTAAAACGGCTAATTGGTCCTTTGCACAAAAAGAAACTGCCACTGCACTTGCAGTTGCTCGGCATGCTGCTGAAGCGATCAGCAAAGGAACAGTTGGGGATCAAAAACTTCCAAAGGCTTGTGATGGTTTAACACAATCTCAAACCAATATCATGCTGTCTGAAATGTCTCGTAGCCTGCTATTTGAACGTACACATTATGCTAAAAATATTAATCCTCTCATTAGCAAATTATTAAATGATGGAGCTCAGATTAGTTATGAGCAATATGCAAAAGATATAGTCATGGTTGAACGCGCTAAAGCATCTGTTGCAGATCTTTTTAATAATGAGATTGATATCCTAATAGCGCCAAGCGCTACGGGAGAAGCTCCGCTTATAAAGGATGGAACCGGAGATCCTATTTTTTGTAGAGACTGGAGCATGCTAGGCCTGCCTTGCATCAACATCAACGTAGCTAGCGGCCCCAATGCCTTACCGGTAGGTATACAACTGATTGCCGGCCCAGGTAAAGATCATTTTTTACTCAGTGCTGCTAGAGCATTTGCGCTAGCCTTACCTGATCCCGTGTTACGAGATCAGGCATAACCCATTTTTAATCGAGTGTGATGTTGGCAGACTTGATTGCCTTATTCCAATATGGCAGCTCTTTCTTAACCAAGGCTTCGGTGGCAGCAGGCGTTAAATAGCGCAACTCTACTCCGGCAGCATCAGCGCGTTCTTTCACCTCAGGCAATGCCAAACTCTTCTTTACTGAGTCTGTCAACTTGGCAACGACTGGTGCAGGTGTTCCTGCAGGTGCAAATAAGCCAACCCAAGACTCCAGCTGAAAGGAAGGTAAGCCAGCCTCAGCAGTAGTCGGAACATTCGGCATCCCTGGGTGACGATTCTTACCAGTGACTGCTAAGCCTTTGAGCTTGCCACTTTGCACATGCTGCATTAATGATGGAGGTGTGCTGATAAAGACCTGTACTTGACCAGCAAGAACATCCTGGATCGCAGGGCCAGATCCTTTGTAAGGAACGTGGACCATGTCAATACCCGTAGTTTGCTTAAACATTTCAGTGCCAATATGAGAGACCGAGCCATTACCTTGAGAAGCGTAATTAAGCTTTCCTGGGTGGGCTTTTGCATATGCAATAAATTCTTTTAAGTTATTGACGGGCACAGAAGGATGTACTGCGATCACATTTGTAGAAACCGTTAACAAAGCAATCGGAGAAAAATCTTTAATCGGATCCCAAGGAAGCTTATCCATTAGGGCAGGATTACCGACGTGATATCCAGAATACGAAATCAATAATGTATAGCCGTCTGGTTTAGCGTTAGCTACATATTGGTAGGCAATGTTGCCACTTGCACCTGGTTTGTTATCAACGACAACCGTTTGACCAATCACTCTTGTGAGGGGTTCACTTAGTAAGCGAGCAGAGGTATCTACTAATCCACCAGGAGGATTCGGCACTACTAAAGTAATCGTCCGATCTGGAAAGCCCTGCGCTACTGCAATTTGTGCAGTTAAGGTGAAGCCTATAACCGTAAGTAATTTATGAGTGAAATGCAATTTTTTCATACTATCTCCTGATGTATCTCCATCTTTTTAAACTCTATCTTAGTGTTTATCTTTGCCCTATTTTAACGTTACCAAAAACTGCTTGCGCTTCTCTTGGTAAACACCGCCAGTAACGCTCATTGGCTGTCACAGTGCCTTGCAAAGCTGCGGCAGCCTCCCATCCCCAGCGCGGCTTATATAAAAAAGCTCTAGCCAAAGCAATTAAGTCGGCATCACCATCTTGCAAAATCTCTTCGGCTTGATGCGGGTCTGTAATTAAGCCAACTGTCATCGTTGGTAGACCAGATTGCTCTTTAACAATCTTTGCAAAAGGCACTTGGTATTTAGGCCCTAATGCAATCTTTTGTTGCGGTGAAATCCCCCCAGAAGAAATATGCACAAAATCACAACCCAAAGGTTTCAACTGTTGTGCAAAGTTAGCCGTCTCTTCTGGAGTCCAACCACCTTCCATCCAATCACTAGCAGAGATCCGTATCCCTAATACTCCTTTGTATGCAGCTCGGACAGCTGCAAATAATTCCAATGGGAACCGAATACGATTTTCAAAAGAGCCGCCGTATTCATCACTACGTTGGTTGGCAATCGGAGATAGAAATTGATGAAGCAAATAACCATGGGCTCCATGCAATTCAACTCCATCTAGGCCAATACGATCTGCACGCTTTGCAGCAATCACAAATTCATCGATTAATTGTTTGAGTTCTGCCTTTGATAGTTCGTGCGGTAAACGCTCACCGTCAAGTTGTGGAATAGCTGAAGGGGCCAATGTATCCCAGCCACCTTGATCAACTGAAAGCAATTGACCTCCATTCCATGGAGTAGCGCTCGAGGCTTTGCGACCTGCATGTGCTAGCTGGATGAATACTGGTAATGCTGGCGCTAATGCACGCGCACGAGTTAATTTATCGTTGAGGGCTGCTTCAGTTCGGTCATCCCATAAACCCAAGCATGCAGGCGTAATGCGACCCTCAGGACTCACACCAGTCGCCTCAATGATGAACAGAGATGCGCCACTATTCAACAGATTGCCCCAGTGCATCAAATGCCAGTCTGTAGCTTCGCCATTATTGGCAGAATATTGACACATGGGCGCAACAACGATGCGGTTTGCTAGCTCAAGCGGACCTCGTGGGGAATTGAGGGTGAAGCGGGAAAATAAGAGACTCATTGGGATGCCTTAAAAAGCTTAAAAAATCGATAAAATACTAATATTGCGGTAAAGCGATAGAATACTTAAAAAAGCAGAATAAAACGAGACAGCGAAGTCGTGCAGGTAATGAAGCCAAGCGACTTTTTTACCCAAAAACCCTAAAAATACCTATTACAAGAGACTATGAACGCAACCCAAGCCTTTGAATCCAAAGAAGATGTTGGCCATTATGTGAATGGTAAAAATGTGACCCCTAAAGATGGTCGCTTTGCTGATGTTTACAACCCTGCAAAAGGCACTGTGGCTCGCCGCGTAGCCCTTGCCAGCAAGAAAGAGGTTGATGCTGTTATTGCTGAAGCACAAACTGCTTTTAATGCTTGGAGTCAAACTAGCCCATTGCGCCGTTCGCGCATCATGTTTAAGTACCTCGAGCTACTGAATGCAAATCGTGATGAATTAGCTGCCATTATTACTGCAGAGCACGGCAAAGTATTTACCGATGCTCAAGGTGAAGTAACCCGAGGCATTGAGATTGTGGAATTTGCAACTGGTATTCCAGAATTGCTCAAAGGCGATTACACAGAACAGGTTTCTACGGATATTGATAATTGGGTTATGCGCCAGCCTTTAGGCGTGGTTGCTGGTATTACCCCATTCAATTTCCCTGTAATGGTTCCCATGTGGATGTTCCCTGTAGCAATCGCCTGCGGAAACTCTTTTATCCTCAAGCCAAGCCCAACAGATCCATCCGCATCCTTATTCATGGCAAAGCTCCTCAAAGAAGCTGGTTTGCCGGATGGTGTGTTTAACGTGGTTCAGGGTGATAAAGAGGCAGTTGATGCCTTGATTGAAAATCCCCTCGTCAAAGCAGTCAGCTTTGTTGGTTCGACACCAATTGCAAATTATATTTTCGAGCGTTGCGCCCATTTCGGTAAACGCTCACAAGCACTAGGTGGTGCCAAGAACCATATGGTCATCATGCCTGATGCAGATATTGATAAAGCCATTGATGCCCTCATTGGCGCAGCCTATGGCTCTGCTGGCGAACGCTGTATGGCCATCTCGGTGGCAGTATTGGTTGGTGATGTTGCCGAAAAGATCATGCCAAAATTAATTGAGCGCACCAAGACTCTCAAGGTTAAGAATGGTATGGAGCTCGATGCTGAAATGGGCCCTATCGTTACTAAAGCAGCTTTGGATCGGATTACTAGCTATATTGATAGTGGCGTAGCATCTGGAGCCAAATTGCTTGTTGATGGGCGTGGCTTAAAGGTAGCTGGCAATGAGAGCGGTTTCTTTATCGGCGGAACTTTATTCGATAACGTAACACCTGATATGAAAATCTACCTCGAAGAAATTTTCGGGCCGGTGCTGTCTTGCTTACGAGTTGCGAATTTCACTGAAGCGCTCAATCTTGTGAACTCTTGCGAATTTGGCAACGGTGTTGCGTGTTTTACCAGCGATGGCAATATCGCTCGTGAATTTGCGCGTCGGGTGCAAGTAGGTATGGTTGGTATTAACGTTCCGATTCCAGTGCCCATGGCTTGGCATGGATTTGGTGGCTGGAAGAAATCCATCTTTGGCGATATGCATGCATATGGCAAAGAAGGTGTGCGCTTCTATACAAAACAGAAGAGTGTGATGCAACGCTGGCCTGAGAGTATTGCTAAGGGTGCGGAGTTTGTAATGCCGACATCGAAATAAGTGACTACCCTCAGGGCTGAGTATTTTCTGCTGAGCCAAAATAGAAATAGCGATCTTTGGATCGCTATTTTTTTGTGTGGTAAAAAGTTTTATTGCAGGGTATTTTTAAAGGCTGGCATCATTGGCATTGCCAATACATCAATACCCTCTTCTCTTAGAGATTCAGCCTCATCTAAGGTAGTCTGTCCACGTATGCTGCGTTCTGGTGACTCCTTGTAATGAATTTTTCTAGCCTCTTCAGCAAAAGAATTACCAACATCCTCAGATCTACCCATGATCTCGCGCATACCCTTTAAAAAAGCTGCCTGAACCTGTGCCTCAAGATGAGAATGGTCTGAACCAGTCAACGCTACAACGTCACCGCTGAGATTGCCGGCATCAGTTTTAGAAACAGCCAATTCTGTTGATGTCGATTTAGCAATATGGGGGGCAGATGGCATGCGGCTGATATGGGTGCTATCGCAAACCGGGCACGCCAGCATTCCTTTATCTTGTTGTGCAAGGCAGTCCTCCTCAGAGGCAAACCATCCTTCAAAGCGATGATCTAAGGGGCAGGCAAGGTTATAAACTTTCATAAAACCTATATAAGGGCAAAAGTG
>Ga0007795_10000099_pt1 | contig 20615 bp, 19 predicted proteins | sample CryBogmetaGMA1M_FD_60369 | JGI IMG/M metagenome (GOLD analysis project Ga0007795, IMG submission 60369) | Freshwater microbial communities from Crystal Bog, Wisconsin, USA - MA1M | ecosystem: Environmental > Aquatic > Freshwater > Lake | place: Crystal Bog, Wisconsin, USA | collected 2009-07-06
CTCAAGACCCTGGTGCTGTGCGCGCGCGGCCGCGTGCAGATGTCCAGCGGCGTGACGGGCACCGCCACCGTGGGCCTGGGCCCCATCCTCGTGCCCATCGGCACGGTGCCGCTGGAGTACCTCGTGGCCTTCGCGCAGGGCGACGGCAGCTACTGCTGGGCCGTGGCCGCGGCCTGCGCGGCCGACGCCATGCCGGGCCAGGAGCTGCCGCTGCCCACGAACTGGAACACCGTGCTCACGCCGCTGAACCCCTGCGGTGTGCCCGGGGCGGTGAGCGGCCAGATCGTGCCGGCCAGCGCGGGCGCCGTGAACCTCTACTTCAGCTTCCGCTCGCCCGCCTCCGTGTCGCGGCTGGCCGAGATCTACGGCTTCCGGCTGGGCGCCAACCTCTGGCCCTGGCCGTGCGCCGCGCTCGTGGCGCCCAACCACGCGTGCCTGGACGGGCCGGCCTACGTGCTGCTGGAGTTCGGCACGGAGCACATGTCGGCCACGGTGACGCACCGGAGCGGCCAGGACGTGAAGAGCCAGCTCTTCGGGAAGGTGTGCCTCTTCTCGCCCTTCCGGCTGGAGCGCAACTACGCGCTGCAGGCCACGAGCACGGGCGTGACCACCGTGAGCTCGCTGCACGTGCGCATCTTCAACCCGTGGCACGCGCTCTACCACCTGCACGGCCGGAACTTCGGCATGACGCTGACGCTGTCGACCACGACCTCGCGGCCCGCCCGCACCGAGTGCCCCTGAGGCGGCGCGCGGGGCATCTGTTTCGTCCAGCCTACCTATAAAGCTGAGGATGGATATACAGCCCGTTCCTGCATTCGTGCAAGACGCTGGGCCCGAAAAAACCCGTCTCGGCGCCGCGAAGGAGAAGGTGCGCAACGCTGCTGCTTGGCTACACCAAAGTCCATTAGCCAAGACTGCGGCCGCGGCGGCGCTCCTGAGTCTCATTCCCCAGATTTACGGGACTTCGACGGCGGGTTTTTTTTCGAGACATCTCCGAAAAATATCAATATTGCTTGCGGTGCTGAGTCCACACAAGGCCGGCGACCTGGTGATCAAGTTACTTGGCGCGATCGAGGGAGTGAATGCTGAGTTAAAACTGCCCCCAAAACATGCCTTCCGAAAATTCATCAAGGACACCAAGTCGCGCCTGGAGGCAGATACAAACATCCCACTTCAAAAAGGTCTGGATGGAGTGCTTGGGATCTCTACGATAGCGGTAGGGCAGTATGTCGTTCAAGTGGCCGCCTCGTTGACGGTCCGGCAATTGGGCCGACTGTTGGACACCGCCCAGGCACTCGCAAAGAAGCTCGACGGTCGCCTGCCGTTCGGCCGAGCCGAGGCATTTCTCTCCCTTGTCGCTTTATTGCTTGTCGGCTACGGACTGAGGCACCGGAAAAATGGAGGTGTCGATGCGGGAGAATTCAATACCCTCTTCCAAGTCGTTGACACTCAAGCTTCAGAAAATGATAAGCTTACGCGAGGAAACTCCGAGGCAAACGAGAGATTATAAAATGGTCCTGGCAGCTGTACCAGACGCATCGACCGTGAATCAAAACTCACGCATATAATATCCTCGTCCTGACAGGTCGGCCGAGTAGCAACCGGTCCTTTCTGCGGCGCCTGCTCAACACGGACGGACCCGCCACGTGTTGTTTTGGCACAGGTCCACGTCTCGACCACTTTTTAATTGCGTCGTTCAAACTTCATGCCGGGAAAGAGAAAACCGGACGATCAGGGTTCGAACCTTGGCGCAGAAGCCGCCGCATCGTCGCTGGTAGCTGCTCACAGCTCAACCCCTGAGCAGCCGCTAAGAATTATGGGTGATATTCAGAACGACAAGTTTCTTTTAGGTCCTATTCCGGTGACGCCTACACCCGGTGCTGCCAGAAGGCCCGGCGTCGTACGCAGCAATGTGGCTCTCGCGGCCTTGACGGCATTGGCGCCGAAGCTCTTCAAGTCTTCATCTACCCATTTTTTTGTGAAACACCCCTGGAAGGTAGCAGCCGTCTTCGGCTTGCTGAATATGGCGGTCGCACCCGATTTAGCGAGAGCGGTACTCAACAAGATGTTGGGTACTGTCCCCAACCAAGTCAAATTTTTAGGTGTCTTAGCCGCGCCCGAAAACACGAAGTATTTCACGGCCGTCGGCGTGACGGCAGCCGTCAGGTACGTCCTTACAAGCCAGAGCACCCGGTTGGTCGCGAGGCTCCTAGATCACGCTCAACGACTTGCGATGCGCCTGGCACCCTCTCTCAACCTGAGCAACATCGAGCTTTTCATCGGCCTGGTGGTAATACTTTGTGTAATCGTGTATATGAAGCATATGAGAACGCAAACACGGGTTGAACCGGACGAGGAATGATCGATGATCAGCCTAGCCAGGGCCAATGGGGCAGCATCGGATTGGTATTGAGCTGCAGGAGATCAGATCAGCCGAGTCGCCGGTGGACACACCGGCCGAGTTCAAACAGCGATTGGGGACGCCGCCCACAGAAGAGCGGGCGGCAATCCATACGACGAACCTCGGCGCGCGGGCGATCTGGTCTGACGTGTACGCACCGAACGGAGTCAGCGAGGATGATTTTGTGGCGGGCTCCAGTGCTGCAGCCGTCATGCGCATGAAAAAAACGGCTGGCGGCTTGTCAAGTCGCCGGTGGCATGCTTAAGCGTCGGCCGGCCCCAACTCTCTGGAGACATATAGACCTGTAGTATTCGGCATTTGCCGGCCCTACGTTTCATGCTTGGAGGTGCTTGTTTTTTTTGTTGCCTCATGGTAAACGATTGATGCCGAAAAAACCTGAAATGACCTGGCAACCGAAAAAGGACGGATCGCAAGCGGAGAGTCAGGCGTCCGATTCGGGGGCTTCGGACAATCTGCCAGTTGGTGATGAAGAAGGCGGTACCGCTTCGTCCAGATCGGATAGTTCAGGCAGTTTACCAGGGACCACGGTACCTATGGCTCAAGAGCAATCCGAAGAAAAAACGCCCCTTGTAGTTCCAGAACCCCCGGGTATCCCTAAACATAATGACAAACAAAGACAGCTATCATCAAATGCACCGTTCAGCACTGCAACGCCAGTCTCTAAAGTCCATGCAGCTCTTCAAAAGTTGAGGAGCGCAAACGATAGTCATCCCATCAAAACCGGCATCGCCCTCAACGTCGCTCTGGCGGCCTTCACGGCGCTGGTGCCCAAGCTGTTCAAGTCGTCGTCGACCCATTTTTTCTCGAAACACCCCTTGAAGGTAGCGGCGGTCTTTGGCATTCTGAATGCGACTGTTGCACCTCAACTGGCTCAGAAAGTACTGCTGCGCATCTCACAATTTATCACAGGCAAATCTGGGTTGGTGCCAACGTGGTTCCTGAATTTGGTAAATCAAATTCCCCAACCTTACTCGTCGTTCTTTACCGCTGCCTCGGTGACGGCCGCTGTGAGGTTAGTCCTCACAACCAAAAGCACCCGGTGGCTGGCGAAGCTCCTAGATGTCGCGCAAAAAATGGCCATGATTCTGGCACCCCTGCTACGCATGGCGGTAGAGGGCGTTTTTGTTGGAATCGTTCTGATCCTGGTTGTATCATGGGCTCAAGGCCTGTGGGCGCACGTTTCTGCATCCACGAAGAAGCGCTGAGATTGAAAATAGCAAAAAAGCGCCGCCCGGTGCGGCTAGCGACCGCCGGGCGAGCCGGCGGCGCGGCGCCGCAGGGCGCCAGCGGCCGCGGCCGCCGGCCCGCCGCGCTCCGCGCCCGCCGGCGCGGCCTCCGCGGGCGCCGCGGCGGCCCGCTCGGCGGCCTGCGGCGAGCGGGCCTCGCGGCACAGCCGGCGGAGCCGCTGCACGCTGTTCTCGGAGGCGCTCGCCGCGGGCTCCTCCTCCTCCGTCCCTTGGGAGAGGCTGGAGAGCGTGTTCGCCGACGACCACTGGTGAAAGGACGTGTGGCTCAGGACGCGGACGACGTGGCGCGGCCGGCCCGCGACCTCGCGGACCTCGAAGGCGCAGCTGACGGCGCGCTCGTGGGCCATCGCCGCCGGGCGGCCTGCCTTTGTCAGTTACTGCGTGGCGCCCTGCAGGCGGGCGGCCAGGGGCCGCGTGACGACGATGGCGGGGTCGTAGGAGCCCTCGCCGAAGAAGCAGGTCATGGCGGGCGAGTCCGGGAGGCAGGCGGCCGGCTGCCAGTCGGCCGGGCCGAAGGCGCTGCCGGCGGGGCCCACGGGCGGGCAGCCGGCGGAGGCGAAGCTGCCGTCGTCCATGGGCCGGAAGGCCCGGCGGTCGCTGCCGGGCACGTCGACGAAGGGCGCGCGCGAGACGGGGCCGGGGTCGGAGTAGAGGGGGCAGGCGACGAAGCCGTGCGCCATGGCTTTTTACAGAGTCGAGCGCGCCGCGGCGTGCCTGCGCCGGGGGCGGGGCCTCTCCAAAGAGCCGGCGCGATGGCCGCCTTCGGCGCGGGCCGGGGCCTCACGGGCGCCGTCGCGGCGCGGCTGCTGCTGCAGCTCTCGGGCCCGCAGGTGGCCAGCTCGGGCGCCGCGCTGGTGCTGCTGGCGCTGCTGCTCGGCGGCGAGGCGGCGGTGGCGCTGCTGCGGTCGCCGCCCTACGCCATGCTGCTGCTGGGCGTCGGCGGCGCGCGGCGGGTGCGGGTGGCGCGGCGCTGGCTGCGGGCGCTGCGCGCGCCGCCCGAGCTGCGGCTCGGCGAGCTGCTGCGGCTCTACCGGCCGGGCCTGCGCCTGCTGCTCTTCGACGGCGCCGCGCAGGTGCCGGTGCTCTTCGGCCTGGGCCTGGCGGGCGCGGGGGCCGCGCTGGCGGAGGTCGTGGCGGCGCTGTGCAGCCTCGCGCCGCTGGGGCCGCGGCGCCTCTTCGACGCGGAGGCCGTGGTGGCCGCGGAGGCGCTGGCCTGCGCGCTGCGGCCGGCGCCGCTCTGGGTGCTGGCGCCGCGGCCGGCGCCGCTGGCCTGGCCCGGCTGCCTGGCCTACCCCGTGCAGGTGCTGGGGCTGCTGGAGCGGCTGCTGACGCGCGCTAGGCCGGCCGCCGCCGTGTTCCGGCTGCCGACGCCGGCGCTGGTCGCGCGCAGCGGGGCGGCGTGCACGGCCGACCCCTGGGGCGGCCGCCGGGCGTGGCTACGCCGCTGCGGCGGCGCCGCACTGCTGCTGTACCTGGTCGCCGGCCTGCTGCAGGCCCTGCAAGTGCTGGAGCGCGCTCGCCAGGAAGGCGCCGGCGCCGGTGGTGATGCGCTTGTCGGCGGCGCGCCCGCGCAGCAGCCGGGTCATGATCTTGACGACGTCGGGCGCGGCCGGGGGCGCGGCGCCGGCGTCCAGGGTGGCCGCCCAGGCGTGGTCGGGCTGCATGGCGGCGCGCACGAGCCGCTCGTCGACGGTCTTGGTGTCGGCCATGTCCATGAGGGCGGGTAGGCGCTCGCAGAGGCCGTCGAAGGCGCGCACGAGGGCCTGGGCGTCGGCGCAGCCGAGGACCTCGGCGAAGAGGCGCTCGGTGGAGCTGTGGCGGCCGTCGGCGAGGGGCCCCGCGCGCTGGGCGAAGCGCTGCATGAGGTGGTGCTCCGTCAGCAGCTGCAGGAGGTGGCGGGCGGCCCCGGTGATGCGCAGCTTCTCCTTGCAGCGGCGGGCGACGCCCTTGGTGACCTTGGCGAAGCTCGCCTCGGAGATCTCGGTGTGGCAGAGCGTCTCCTTGCGGAGGCCCACGGGCGCGAGCGGGTTGCAGCGCTGCAGCCGCTTGAGGTCCTGCTCGCTGGCGCGCCGCAGCTCCGCGGGGACGCCGCCGTGGGCCTCGGCCGCGAAGAGCACGTGGCTGACGCCCACGCTCTTGCGGCGGGCGTAGGTCATGGCGTGCACCGCGAGCTCGAGCAGGCGCTGCACGTAGACCTCCAGCTCGACCACGGCGGCCAGGTGGGCGTCGCGGCCGAGGCGCGCGCCGGCGTCGTGCGCCAGCCGCCGGATGGAGGCCTTGGAGATGACGGCGCGCTGCCGCGCCTCGGTGGCCGGGGCCTCCGCCGGGACCTCCGCCGGGACCTCGCGCGGCGTCTCGATCGGGGAGGCCGCCATCGGTTGTGATTTTGACGCTCGTTGGCGGGCGAAAGCGGCGGCGGGGCGCATTTCATAGGCGGCGCACGGCGGCGCGGGGCGGTCTGAACGTGGGCCAGCTGGTCCGGCGGCGGCAGTAGGCGTCGCGGCCGGGCGCCGCCCGGGCGCAGCTCTGCCGCTCCAGGTAGGCCTCCACCTGCTCGGGCGGGGCCGCGGGCTGGTCGAAGGCCGCGCGCACGGCCGCCCGCAGCGCGGGCCCCACGGGCCGCTGCAGCGCCACGGCCGAGAGGATGGCCCGGGGCAGCATGCTGCTGCCGTAGAGCACGCTCCGGCGCGCGGCCCGGGCCGCGGCGGCCAGCTCCGGCACCAGGCGGCGGAGCGCGGCGACGTCGGCGCAGGCGGTGAGGCGCACCGAGCCCTCCCGGCTGACGTTGTGGTCGCTCGGGCAGTGGCGGATGAGCCAGATGACTTTTTGCTCGCCGGTGCGCACGTCGGTGACCACGAGGCGCACCACGGCGCCGTTGGGCAGAAAGGTGTCGCGGGGCAGGTCGCAGAAGCGGCTGCAGACCTCGTTGACGATGAAGTTGCGGTGCGACACCAGGAAGTTGACATCGCGCAGGTGCGGCCAGGCGGCCTCCAGGAAGCGGTCGAAGTCGGAGTCGAAGTTGGCGGCGTCGGCCGTCTCGAGCGGGCGCAGGACGACGGCCCCGCGGAAGACGTCGCGGAGCCGCTCGCAGACGAGGGCGCCGAGCGTCGCCCCGGCGCGCAGGCGGGCGGCCTCCCGCGCCGCGTCCGCGCCGGGCAGCGCGGCGCGGCCGCGCTTGCTCTGCTCCGAGAGGTACGGGAAGATGGTGACGTGGGCCGGCGCCGTGGGCTCGGCGCGGTCCCCGTCCCCGCCGCCGTCCGGCGCCGGCGGCACGCTGCACTCGTCGATGCGGTAGCGGCCCGCCACCAGCCGCGCCATTTCTCTTGCCCCGTCAGGGGCGCGCGGCGGCGTCGGCGTCGCGGACGCTGCGGATGCCCAGGATCCAGGTGTCGAGGCGCGGCTCGCCGCCGTACTGCGGGTCGGCGCGCAGGTCGGTGGCCTTGCCGGCGCCGATCTCGTTGAGCGCCGAGAGGAGCTTGTCGTCGCTGAGGTTCTCGGGGAAGTTGCTGCCGCGGATCTGGCGCCAGCGCTGGCGGTACTCGGTCTCCAGGGTCTTGAGGGCGACGTAGCTGGCGGCGCTGCGCTCGAAGATCGTGGGGTCGTTGAGCACGGCGATGAGCGGGTCGGTGTCGATCTGCAGCGCGCGGCGCTGGGCCTTGAAGTAGGCCGGCAGCACCTTCCAGATGTCGCGGCCCTCGCGCGCCGAGGCCGCCAGGCGGTAGGCGATGTTGCACTTGAGGATGAGCAGGCCGAGCTCGCGCTCCTGGATCTCGCGCAGCAGCTGCGGGTTGGAGTCCTTCTCGTGGATGGGGTAGAGGAAGTTGACGATGGCGAGGCGGCGGGCGATGGAGCCCTGGGCGTCCTGGTAGGCCGCCCACTCGTTGCCGCACATGAGGCCGGGCACGCGCCAGCGGCCCGTCCAGGCGTCGCGGTTCTTCTGCGCGGCGCTGACGTTCTCGCCGCTGACGATGGACTGGAAGAGGGCCTGGTCGAGCTTGAAGTTCTTCTTGACCTCGGCGCAGACCCAGAGGAACTTGTCGGCGAGCTGCGCGATGCCGAACTGCTCCTCGAGGTTGTTGGCCATGGTGCCGATGTGCTGGGGCTCGAAGAAGCTCTGGCAGATCATGGCGATCATGCTCTTGCCCGTGCCCGCGCGGCCCTTGAAGAAGAGCAGGATCTGCCACTGGTCGTAGTGCCCGAGGTCGTGCAGCAGGCGCCCGAGCAGCACGTAGACCATGCGCTGCGCGTCGACGGGCAGGCTGTTGCCGGGCGCGGCGGGGGGCGCGGCGGGCGCGCCGCCGAGGTCCGGCGGCAGGGGCTGCGGCTCGCGCGCGTCCTCCGCGGGCGGCGCGGCCTCGATGCCGTGGTCCTGCAGCGTGGTGGCGATCTGGGCGAGGAAGCGGCCGCCGTTGGCGCGCAGGGCGAGGAGCGCCGCGCGGGCGGCCTGCTCGCTGGTCGCGGCGAGCGCGTCGCCGCAGGCGGTCTCGGCGCACTCGACGAAGTCCTGGAGGCTGCGGTAGAGCTCCGCGGCCGCGCGCTGGGAGGGCGCCTCGGCGGGCCGCTGCGGCAGCTGCTCGGGGTCGATGACGCGGCCGTGGTTCTGGTAGTCGAGGATGCTCTGGAAGAGCGGCGTGGGGATGGCGAACCAGCCATCGGGGCCGTGGGCCAGCGTGGCGTAGCAGCTCTCGGCGTCCACGGACTGGTCGAAGAACTTGGCGGCGGCCGCGGTCTCGGGCTCGAGCGCCTCGCAGGCGTGGAGCATGGTGTAGGGGATGAACTGGCCCGTGGGCCCGGACTGCGTGTCGTAGACGCCGTTGCGGAAGCTCAGGATGCGCCGCAGCGGGTTGAGGTGCGGGAAGCGGTAGTCGATGCAGTCGTCCTGGAGGTACTTGACGACGTCGTGGGTGAGGTTGTGGACGAGGAGCTTGGTCCACATGACGGGGTTGGCCTGGCGGGAGCAGGCCCGCAGCACGAACTCGTGGATGCTCCCGGTGTCGGTGCGCTCGTTGCCGTCGGGCCAGCGGACGGGCTCGTAGGAGCGGGTGCGGTAGCGCCGGCCCTCGATGACCATGGGGCGCTCGACGTAGACGCGGTTGCCGAGGCGGCACCAGCGGTTCTTGAGCGCGTAGTCCAGGCAGTAGTGGACGAGGTCGTAGCGCGCCTGGCCCTTCTTGCCGGCCTCCTTCTCGAGGGGGCTGTCCTCCTCGGGCACGCCGGCCGCGCGGAGGAAGTCGCGCTCGAAAAAGAGCTGCTGCATGGGCAGGATCTGGTTGAGGCGCTCCGGGTCGATGCCGAAGATCTGCTCGAACTCGGAGAGGTTGTCGAGGAGCGCGTAGGCGGAGCGGACGGTGATGGTCGAGGCCTGCAGGTTGGTGATCCAGCGCACGTGCTCGGCGAGCGCGGCCTGCTCGGCGGGCGTGCGCGTCTCGCCGTCCTGGCGGCTGCGCCGCAGCTCCGGCAGCGTGCCGCAGAGCCGCGTGTAGTGCAGGTACAGGTTCCAGGTGCGGCGGTAGAGCTGCATGAGCTCTTCGCGGGCCGCCTCGAAGGAGGACTCGGGCGCGCCGCCCGGGTTGCCGGCGGCCAGCGCCCAGCTCACGAGCGCCTGGGCCCGCGCCAGCAGCGCCGGCGGCGCGCGGGCGTCGCCGGCGTCGCGGTTGGAGGTGATGACGAAGACCTCGACGATCTTCTCGCGCAGCCGCGCGACGTCGCAGAGGCCGAGGTCCTCGTCGGGCTGCGCCATGGGCGGGGGCGAGCTGCGTTGGCCTGCTGCTGGGCGCGGCGGGCGGCGGTGAAGTAAAGCGTGCTCGCGCGGCCTCGTGCCGACGATTCCCGAAGCGCGCGCCCCATGGCGTGCGCGCACCCCGGCGGCCTGGCCACGGTGCGCACGGCCTCCGGGAGCCTGGAGCTCCTGCAGGAGTACAGCCACCTGGACGGCGTCATCTCGCCCGTGGCGCAGGCGATCGCGGAGGCGCGGCCCTACTTTGGGGCGGACGCGGACCCGAACGTCAAGGTCGAGATCGAGGGGCGACTGGGGGTCATGGACGGCCGCGGGCTGAGCAGCAACGTCGGCCAGCAGACCTTCTGCGCCGTGCTGGCGCTGCTCGAGACCTACCCGCGGTGGAAGCACGTCACGGGCTGGGTCGAGAGCCAGGACGTCTACTACAGCGTGGACCTGCCCGCCAGCGCCTGCGGCTTCGAGAAGGACGCGCGGCTGCAGGTGCGCACGTCGGTGGGGCTCGACGCCGCGAAGAGCCTCGTGCTGGTGCACACGCTGAAGCGCCGCCTGCGCAGCGTGACCATGCAGGCCGTGGCGCTCGGCAGCGACGCCACGGCGCTGGACTCCTACGAGCGCCTGAGCGCGCCGCTGCTGGCGCGCATCAGCGTGAGCGTCGAGCAGCGGCTGCCCGCGCACCTGCTGCCGGTGGCGGTGGTCCCGGACCTCGTGCGCATCAAGCAGCGCAAGCGCTTCCTGCTGAACTCGCTGGGCGTCGAGGCGCCGGCCTTCTCCGTGGACATGACGATCGTGTATTTCGGCCGCACGAAGAGCGAGGCCGAGCAGCGTCAGATGGCGGCCAGCGAGGCCAGCTACGAGATCGAGGTGGAGTGCCTGGAGCCGCAGGCCTACCTGACGAGCTGCGAGCAGGACGAGGCCGTGCTGGCGCTGAGCCTGATCCTGAAGCTCCACGACTTCATCGCGCTGCTGAACCCGCACTCGGCCGTGTCGCTCGCGCGCGCCCGCACGGCGGCGGAGCGCTGAGCGCGCGTTGGCGCCGCCCCGCCGCCCGCCGGCGCCGGCGGGAGCCGGCCCGCACGGGCCCGAGCAAAGCGGGTCGCCCAGCATGGCGGACAGCGAGGCCATCCTGGCCGACGGCGCGCACGTGCCCGCCCACGTGGCGGTGCGCGGCGACTGGTCCATGGACGCGCTCGTCGACGGCGTCGCGCTGCACCTGCTCCTGCAGGCCGTGGTGCCCAGCGGCGGCGCCTCGCTCTTCCTCTTCGCGCCGGCCGAGCCGCAGGCGCGGTACGCGCCGCACCTGGCGGCCGGGCCGCTGCCGCCCGCGGCGGCGGAGCTCCTGCTCTACGCGCCGACGGTCGCGCTGAAGAAGTGCGACGAGGGCTTCCGGCTGCTGTCGTGGCCCCTGTGGCGCGAGCTGACGACGGCGCCGAGCCGCGACTGCGGGGCCGTGTCCTCGCTGGTCGAGAGCTGCGCGGTCACGGCCGACGAGGAGCGCAAGAGCGAGTCCGAGAGCGAGTCGCTCGGCGCCCTGAGCCTCGTGGGGCGCGAGGAGGAGGAGGACCTGGAGGAGGACCTGGAGGAGGACGACGCCGACCTCTGACGCGCGCCCGCTACTCGCGGCGCGCGAAGACCACGGTGAAGAAGCCGAGGCTGAGCCAGTCGATGTGGCTGCAGCGCTGGTCCTTGAGCACGAGCGCGGCCGCCTCGCTGTCGCCGTGCCGCTCGAAGACGACCTGCGCGGACTCGGCGCTGAACTCCGCGAGGCCGCGCTGCTGCAGCAGGTCGCGGAGGTAGGCCTGCGACACGAGGAACTCGGTGCAGGCCTGGTCGCTGAGCATGAAGTCGTAGGCCAGGCCGACGGGCGGCTGGGCGCTGCGGGCCCGCGCGGGCTCGTAGAGGCGCCGGAGCTTGAAGTGCCCGAAGGGCAGCAGGCCCGGGCCGCCGGCGAGCACGCGCGCGATGCGGTCGCCGTCGGGCAGGATGGCGCAGAAGACGCCGCCGGGCCGCAGCACGCGCGCCACCTCGCCGACGACGTGCTGGGCGGCGGCGGCGCCGGCGAAGGCGAACTGCAGGAAGAACATGCAGCTGACCACGTCCACGCTGCCGTCGGCCAGCGGGATGCGCTGCGTGGTGAGCTCCACCACGCGGAAGTCGGCCACGACGCTGCTCTGGCCCTGCGCGACGAGCGCCTCCTGGCGCTCCCGGGCCTCGCGGATCGACGGCACGCTGCCGTCGAGGCCGCAGAAGCTCTTGACGCGGTAGCCGGCCCACTTGCGGAGGTCGCCCCCGCGCCCGCAGCCGAGGTCCAGCACGGTCATGCGGCCCTTGCACTGCCGGCGCCAGGCGCCGACGGCCGCCTCGATGACCAGCGCCTTCAGCGCGTTGCAGAGCGTGCGGAAGCTGGCCAGGTCGCGGAGGCGCGACTGCTCGAAGAAGCGGATGATCTCGGGCGCCGTCATCGGCGCGCCGGCGGCGTGGTGGCCGCGGGCCGGCGGCGCCTGCCCGATCGGCGGGCCGCGCGGGCCGTGCCGGCGGTCCTTCGGCGGCATGGCGGGCGCGGGGCGCGGACGGCCCTTTCTGAGGGCGCGGCCCCGTGGCCCGGGCGGCCGCCGCGCGCGCCTCAGACGGCGGTGCGCAGGGGCGCCACGGGCTGGCGCTGGCCGAGCAGCTGGAAGAGCGTGCGGGCGTCGATCGCCATGAGGTCGCCGTCTTCGTTCATGCGCGCGGCGGCCGCGACGTGCTGCGCGTCCGTCAGCTGCGGGGCATCGGTGACGTAGTCCTCGGACAGGGCAGACGCGTCGTCCGGGGGCACCTCGGCCTCGCCCCGCGCGGCGCGGCTCTTCTCGACGAGGTCCTGGATCAGCGGCAGCATGGCCGGACTGGCCCGCACCGTGGTGATCTCCACCTCGGGCTCGGCGGCGTCGCTCGCGCTCTCCTGGCCGTCGTCGCCGTCGTCGCCGTCGCTGTCGCTGTCATCGCTGTCGCTGTCGCTGTCGCTGTCGCTGTCGTCGCTGTCGTCGCTGTCGCCGTCGTCGCTCTCGTCGCTCTCGTCGCCGTCCCCGCTCGCTGCAACGTCCGCGTCGTCCGGGCTGGCGTCGTCGGCCGCCGCGGCCTCGAAGGCGTCGAAGACCCCCTCGCGCCGCAGGGCGGCGATCGCGTCGGCGAGCCCCGGCATGGCCGCCGCGCCGCCGCGCAGCAGCTCCGGCTGGAAGTCCTCGTGCGCCCAGAGGTTGGCATCGGGCTCGGCCGCGGGCCGCCAGGCGCCCGCCGCGAGCGGCTGGAAGGAGCACGCTTGGCCTGCCATCGGTCACGGATCTTTTCTTGGTGCCTCGAATTTTTGCAGCGTCGTGGCGAGGTAGCCGACGTAGTCCACGCCCTCCAGGTCGTGGTCCGCGTCGCACCAGGTCGCCACGGCGTCGCGCAGCAGCGGCCGCGCCCAGCCGACGGGGAAGACCGAGTCGTGGCGCGCGAAGAGGCCGTGCCAGGGCGCCTGCAGCGCCTTGCGCAGCGACACGCTGAGGCGCGGCGCCACGACCGTCACGACGCCGCCGAGCTGCAGCCGCGTGGCCGCGTCCAGCGCCAGCGTGCCGCCCTGCGAGAGGCCGCCCACGTAGAGCCGGGAGTAGTCATCGCCCAGCAGGGCCGCCTCGGCCCGCAGCAGGGCCGCGAGCTCGACGCGGCGCACGCGGAGGCCGGCCAGGTCCACGAGGTCCTCGCCGGCGCCCGCGCTGTCGGTGAGGTAGTCGTACCACGAGGGCGTGGCCTGGCCGCCGTGCGCCGTGATGGGCAGCTCGGGCGCCTGCGGCAGCACGAAGCGCCAGGTCGGACAGGTCTCCTGGAGGCGGGTGAAGTCCTCCAGCAGGTGCCGTGCCCGCATCTGGAAGCCGTGCAGGAAGACCAGCGTGCGGCGGTGCTCGGCGGCCGGCACCAGCGTCAAACGCTCGGCGGCGCTGCCGCTGCGCGACCGCGCGTGCCGGCGCCGGAGGCCCTCGAGGCCGGCCTCGGTCGTCATGGCGGCGCCCCCTTTCCTGGCGCGCGCCTCCCGGCGCCCGCGCCCGGACGCGAGCGCACCTAAATGACCGCGCAAATGTTGCGGTGCTCAAACGACTGGCATGGCCACCGCCACCTCCTGCATGGCGTGTGGCACCGAAGGCGCGCCCTGTTGCGTCGACAAGACGGGCGCGCCCACGCCCAACTTCTGCGGCACCGACAAGACGCTGCTGTGCATCGACCACCTGTGCAAGAAGTCCAACGGCAAATTCCACGAGGCCTGCAGCGCAGACGTCAAGTGCGACGTCGCCGACTACCCGGGCCTGCAGTGCGTGGCACCGCCGGCGGGCACCCCCGGAGCCCCCGAGAAGTGGTGCGACTGCGGCGACGCGACGTCGGCCTGGAAGCTCTGCAATGACACCAGCGTGTGCGCGCCCTCGGGGCCGGTACCGACGCCCAGCGGCGACGTGCCCAACTGCAGCACCCTGCTGCCGCCGGCCTACCTAAAATTCGATGTGTGCTCGAAGGACCCGAAGGATCACAAAAATGGGTATGCCGGAGCCGGAAATGTGAGCAAGGGAGCCACGCAGGTGACCTGCGACGTGAAGAATGATGACCAGGGGAAGGCGTACATCGCGGGGCTGAATCAGGACCTGTGCAAGTGGGACATTCCGCCCTAAGACGCGCGCACGAGGTAAATCAGCAGCGCCAGCGCCACGACCCCGGCCGCGCTGGCGATGACGACGTCGAGCGTCGAGAAGCCGCCCGCAGGCGCCGGGGGCGCCGGGGCCGCCGGCGTGCAATAGTTGTTCTCGCACGCCAGGCCGCTCGTGCAGGGAGGGTTGGGCCCCGGGCAGCAGGGCTGCTTGTCCGCCCCGCCGCAGGGCACGCACTGCGTGCTCATGGCTTTACTCCTGGTCCTCGCCCGCCGCCGCGCCGCTCGTTTCGGCGGGGCGCGCGCCCGCCGGCGGCAGCTCCGCGGCCGTCGGCGCCAGGAGCCGGGCGTTGGCCTGCCGCGCGAGCGTGCGCGCCAGCTGCGCCTCGTCGGGCTCCGCCAGGAGCGCCTCGAGGCCCAGCGCGGCGGCGCGTTCCGCCGCGTAGGCCCGCAGCGCCGCCAGGGCCGGCGTGCCGCCGGCCAGGCGCCGCAGGCTCGCCGCCAGCCGCAGCGCGTCCGCCAGGGAGACCTCCTCCAGCAGCCGCCGCCGCGGGCCGGGCGCCCAGGCCGCGAGCCGCTCGGCGCCGAGGGCCCGGCCGAAGTCGATGAAGCGGACGTCGCCGGCCAGCACGCCCACGTTGTTGGCCTTGGCGTCGTTGTGCGCCAGGTCCGCCGCGAGGGCGCCGCGCAGGAGCGCGACGAGGCGGGCGCCGAGGTCCGCGTGCAGCACCTGCGGGCCCTGGGCCCGCACGAGCCGGTCCAGCGTCGTGTCCACCACGGGCATGACGATGCCGGCGACGTTGCGGCGCAGCGCCTGCTCCGGCCGGCGGCTCAGGCAGGCCTGGCGCGCGGCCCGGGCGTTGATGAGCCCCAGCGGCGCCCAGGCGAGGCCGGCGGCGGCGAAGAGCCGGTGCAGGGCGTACTCGTGCTCGGCGTTGCCGAGGATGCGCCCCTCGCTCGGGTAGGAGGCGATCCACTTCACGGCCGCCTCCTCGCCCGTCAGGCGCGTGCGGTAGACCTGCCCGAAGGTGCCGCCGCCGAGGTAGTCGCCGCACTGCCGGCGCCGCAGCCACCGCTGGGCGGCCGCCGGCGCGAGCTCCGGCGCGCGGCCCGCCAGCACGTCGCCCTCGGCGCGGCGCCGCAGGTGGCGCAGGTCGCCCGTGCGGCGCCGCAGCCGCTCGCAGGCGGCGCTTGTGGCCACGGCCGCCCGCAGCGCCTCGACGCCGTCGGCCATCGCACTTTGTAAAGGCCCCGGCGACGGCGCGTTCTTTCGGGCGGGGCGCCGCCCGCCGCGGCGGGCCCGCGCGCGGCCCGCCTGGGCCAAAGCGCGCGCCGCCGTCAAGGACAAAGGCGCGGCGCGGCGGCCGTCATGTCGCTGCAGCAATTCCTGCAGCCCATGGACAAGGTGCTTTTTGTGTCCGACCTCCTGCGGCAGACGTCGCCGGCGGCCGTGGAGGCGGGCGCGCCGCCCGCGCCGGCGCAGCGCGCGGGCAGCATCTACGAGCGCGTGCGCGACCGGCAGCGGCAGCTGGAGAACGAGCGCTGGAGCGTCGACGTCAAGAAGCGCAAGCTCGAGGAGCTCGAGCAGGCGGTGGCCGGCCTGACGAAGAAGTACCAGTGCCGGCAGCGGCGCGCCCGGGAGCTCGAGGCCGAGGCGCTGCGCGCCGAGATCTCGCACGTGGAGTCCGGCGAGAAGCTGCGGGAGTTCCAGCAGCAGGCGCAGCCCTACCTGCGCGAGTACCAGCGGCAGCAGTTCTGCCGCGCGCCCGGCCGCGAGCTCTCGCTGCTGACGCCGAGCGACGCCGGCGTCCTGGACGACTTCTCGGCCAACGTGGAGGGCCAGGCGCCCAAGTACAGCATCCAGAACAGCGACGTCTGCGCGCACTGCGCGGAGCCCCTGCAGCTGCACCAGGCCATGTCGATGCTGGTGTGCTGCCACTGCGGCACCGCGCGGCCCTTCCTGGACGCCAACGCGTCGCTGCTCGCCTACTCGGACGACCTCGACTTCTCCAGCTTCAGCTACAAGCGCATCAACCACTTCACGGAGTGGATCCGCAGCTGCCAGGGCTCCGAGACCATCGACGTGCCCGAGGACGTCATGACGCAGGTCATGCAGCGGCTCTACGACGAGCGGACGCCGCCGGAGGGCGTCACCATCCACACGGTGCGCGAGGTGCTCAAGCGCCTGAAGCTGCGGCGCTACTACGAGCACGCGCAGCTCATCACCTGCAAGCTCACCGGCCACCCCGCGCCGAAGATGACGCCCGAGATGGAGGAGCGCATCAAGGTCTGCTTCCTGGCGGCCTCGTCCTCCTTCCAGCGCATCTGCCCCAAGGAGCGGCGCAACTTCATCTCCTACTCGCACGTCACCCGCTGCCTCTGCCAGGCGCTGGGCTTCACGGAGTTCCTGCCCTTTTTCCAGCCCCTCAAGTCGCGCGAGAAGATGGCCAAGGCCGACGCGTGCTGGCGGCTCATCTGCGAGGACCTGGGCTGGCCCTACGAGCCCACGGTGATGTGACGCTCACATGTACATGTGCTGCGGCCCCTCGTCGCCGAGCTCCTCGCCCGCGCTGCAGCGCCGCGCGAGCTCGTCGAAGGTCTCCAGGTAGTCCTGCGGGTGGCGGAAGAGGTGGTCGACGATGCCGGCCATGCAGGCCGCGCCCTTCTTGAGCGTGCGCAGCTTGGCCAGGAAGGCCGCGGCGGCCGGCTCGGCCCGCGGCTCGGTCAGGCGCGCCACCGCCGCCTGGACCTCGGCCTCCTGCGGCTCGCCGAAGCGCAGCACGACGTCCACGCGCCCGGGCCGGCTGAGCGCCTTGTCCAGGCCCGTGCAGCTGTTGGACGTGAGGCAGATGATCGTGCCGGGCGGCGGCCGCATCACGCCGTCGAGGACGTTGAGAAAGAAGGAGCGCGTGACGCCGTGCAGCGCCTCGCCCTCGCGGCCCGGCCGCTTCTTGGACTGCGAGAACCCCAGCGAGTCGAAGTCCTCCACGAGCAGCACCGCGTCGCCGGCCATGCTCCGCACCAGCTCCTCGCAGATCTCGTCGTCCATGCGCCGCCCCAGCGCCAGCACGTAGAGGTCGCGCTTGTACTTCCGGGCCAGCGCGCGCACCAGGCTGCTCTTGCCCGCGCCCGCCGCGCCCATCAGCAGCAGCCCGAGCTTGTGGAAGCGGCCGGCCCGCGCGCTGCGCTCGGCCGACGCCTCGAAGGCCTCCACGCGCCGGAAGAGCTCGGCGACGCTGCGGGGCGGCAGGAAGAGGTCGTCGAAGCTCTGCGCGGGCGTGAAGCCCTTGTCCAGCCACTCGCCGCGCGAGTTGCACGTCCACGTCCGCACGCGCTCCAGCGCCAGGGGGTCCTGCGGGGCCTCCGGCGCGAGCATGGCCTCCACGAAGCCCTGCACCGCGGCCTGCCCGAAGCCGCTCACGCGCAGGCGGCGGAAGTAGGCGGGCTGCCCCAGCTGGCCGGCCAGCGGCGGGCCCTCCTCCGCGTAGGCCACGTGGCAGACGACGCCGGCGTGCTGCCAGCCCTCGCTGCCCAGGTGCGGCAGCCACGCCGACGGCGCGGTCTCGCCGAAGTTCCAGAGCGGCGTGGTGACCTGGGCCTCGTGCGGCTGCTGCCGCTGGGCGCGGGCCGCCAGGCTCTTTAGGAAGCGCTGCTGCAGCCGCTCGGGCACCTCCACGCTGTGCGGCACCGGGTAGACCGGCTCCATGCCGGGGGCGAAGGGCGCGGCGCCCGGTTCGAGCCTGCCGCGGCAAGGGTAAAGATCGCCGTGCCATGGACGAGGAGGCGACCAGCGTCGTCTGGCTGTCCTGGGAGGATGCGTGCGCGCTGACGAGCCTCCGCGACCTGGCGGCCCGCGTGCGCCGTCTGGCGCCGGAGCTCGCGGCCCGGCCGGCGCTGCTGCGGCAGCTGAGCCAGCTCGCGCGGGTGCGCGCCGCCGTCCGCGAGACCTGCGCGGGGCTGCCGGCCGCGGCGCGCACGCGGCACGTGGAGCTCGGCGTGACGCCCGGCATGCGCGCGGCGCTGGAGGCCCTGGGCTACTGCGCGCGGCGCGACGGCGCCGGCCGGCCGATCTGCGACGGCTGGGGCCTCTGGGGCCGGCGCGTGCAGACGGGCGGGCTCGCGCCCGCGCCGGACGCGCCGGGCTGGCTGCCGCTGCGGGCCTCGACGCGCGGGCAGCTGGTGAGCGCCTTCACGGGCTGGCGGGGCGGGCAGGCCGGCGGCCTGCCCAGCAGCACCACGCAGGAGCTGCTGCCCGAGCTCTGGCGCCAGCTCTACCTGCTGCAGGAGGGCCACGAGCCCCCGGGCGGGCGGGCCCCGGCGCCGGCGGACGCCGGCCTGACGGCCCGCATCGGGCGCACCGTGGAGGAGCTGCTGAAGGCCGTGCTGGCGGCGGAAGGGCAGAGCGCTGCGGCGAGCGCCGGGCGCAGCTTCGCCAAGGAGCTCGTGACGCTGCACGCCGAGCTCTACGCGCTCTGGAACGCCTGGCTCCGCGGCAGTCCCTCCGCCGCCGCGCAGCAGTTCCGCGCCAAGAACAGCTGCAGCGCCGTCCTGGCCGCGCGGCCGAGCGCGCAGTGCGCCCAGGCCGTCGAGGAGCATCAGCGCATCTTCACGCAGCGGCTCACGGAGCACGTCGGCCTGCAGCTCTTGGACCTCCTGAACGCCCAGCCGCCGCGCCTGCAGCAGGACTTCGTGGACGGCCTCCTGAAGTACGCCAGCACCACGACGTCGTCCGACCGGGCGGCCATCCAGGAGGCCTTGCAGGACGTCGGCCGCTGGCACGCCTACTACTGGTTCGAGGACGGCCGGTACCGGCTGGCGGGCCAGCTCGCGCACCGGCCGCCGGATCAGCCGGGCCACCAGCTGCACCTGGGGCTGCCCCTGCACGCCACGAGCTCGACGGGCCACGCGCTCTCGGACGCGCTCTCGGGCCTCCGCCGCTTCCACTCGCACCTGAACCCCGAGCGCGCGGGCTCCGTGCTCGACAGCCACCACCTCGACCTGACCCGCTCGCCGGGCCGCGAGAACCTGGACCAGACCGCCGCCGTCCGGCTGCGCCTGAAGGAGCTCGTCGATGCCCCCGCCGCCCAGCAGGCCCTGCGGGAGCTGTCGAGCCCGACCCTGACGCTGGACGTGCCCAGTCTGCGCGCCACCGCCTACGGGCAGGCGCAGCTCCAGCCGCTGACGCCGGCCCGCTTTCGGGAGCTCTACGGCGAGCTGCGGCAGGCGCTGGGGCCGGCGGGCCTGGCGACGCTGGAGCTCTTCTGCCAGCTGCCCTCGCCGGAGGCCACGACGTTCCCGCGGCTCTTTCAGGACGTGAACCGCCCGCGGACCCTCGGCCTCGAGCTGCAGCACGCGCTGACGCCCTTGACCCACCTCGTCAACACGGCGTCGGCGGCGGCCCGGCGCCACTGGCAGCGCAGCGTAGAGCTCGAGCTGCAGTACGTCACGCCCCCCGCCACGCTGACGCTGCAGTTGGACAGCGGCGCCACATTCCACCTGACCATGTGGATGATCTTCAACAACATGGTGCCACGCGCCGATACAGTGACGCTCCGCACCTCCTTCAAGAATTCGGGGCACCCGCCCAGGAGCGTCGTCCTGACGTCCTGAGCTGAGGCGCGTTCGGCCCGGAAACGGGACGCCCGGCGGCGGGCTGTAAAGCCATGGAAAGCGGGCTCGTGCTGTTCAACGCGGCGCACCGCCTGCGGCGCCCCAAGGCGGGCCAGGCGGCCTTCCGGCTGCTGGGGGCCTTCCCGGACGAGCCCAGTCTGCGGGCGCACCTGGCCGAGGTCACGCTGCCCACGGACGTCGACCTCCTGGCGGCCAAGCTGGGCGAGTTCTTCGTGATCATGCAGGAGGTGGGCAGCGAGGGCGAGCGGGCGCAGCTGGCCAAGCTGCAGGAGCACCACCGCCGGCGCCTCCAGGCGCACGAGGAGGAGTTCCGCGAGAACGTCTGCAAACAGCAGACCGGGGCCACGAGCGAGGCGGCGGCCGCGGCCGCGCCCGTCGTCGAGGCGGCCGAGGGCGCGCCGCAGACCGTGCCGCGCGGGGCCGAGGTGCGCAGCCAGAGCGTGGCCGTGATCTCCGTGCTGCTCGACGCCGACGCGGCGCTCGAGCTCGCGCAGCCCGGCGTCGTCGTCTGGGGCATCTACGAGTCCGAGGAGGCGGCCAAGACGGCCATCACGCGCCGGCTCTCGCTGACGGTCACCGACCTGCACCTCGAGGTCGTGCAGCTCTACGAGTGGCTCTGCCCCGCGGAGGCCCAGCGGAACCTGGACGAGATCGACGAGGTCTTCCGCGACGAGACGCTGACGGAGATCATCCGCCAGCGCAAGAACGAGAAGCGCCACGTCAAGGCCTTCCGCAACATGTGCGGCGAGCGGGCGCCGCCGCTCATCGACGTCTCCGCGCCGGCCGTGCGCTGCGAGGGCGAGCTGCTCGGCGAGCTGGTGCCCCTGGCGGACGCGGGCGCCGCGGCGAGCGGGAGCGCCTAGGACCCCGCGGCGCGCCGAGACCGGGCTCGCCGGCGACTCTGGCCGGCCTCCAGCAAAAGCCGCCGATGGC
>Ga0007795_10000100_pt1 | contig 20596 bp, 21 predicted proteins | sample CryBogmetaGMA1M_FD_60369 | JGI IMG/M metagenome (GOLD analysis project Ga0007795, IMG submission 60369) | Freshwater microbial communities from Crystal Bog, Wisconsin, USA - MA1M | ecosystem: Environmental > Aquatic > Freshwater > Lake | place: Crystal Bog, Wisconsin, USA | collected 2009-07-06
CCGGGACTATCTTGAACAGCTCGCGGGGCAGTCGCAGCGCGAAGCGGTCATCAAGGAACTGCGCGAGCTGTCGATGACCGGCCAGGCCCCCAAGGGACAAAAAGGCGGCTGGAAATTCGATCGGGAGGAGGTCTACACCGAACGCCTCGATCGCCGCCGCGGCGACTGACCACCATGCCGCGCACTTTTCTCGACACCAACCTGCTCGTCTACTCCGACGACCGCAGCGACAAGCGCCGGGCACGCACCGCGATCGAGGTGATCGAACAGGCACTGTCGGCCGGTGATGGCGTGATCAGCACGCAGGTACTCCAGGAGTACTACTCGGTGACCACCCGCACGCTCGGAACGGACCCCGGCATTGCCCGCCGAAAGATCGAGCTCTATGCGCGCATGGATGTCGTCCAGGTCGATGTCTCGATGATCGTCGAAGCCATCGACCTGCAGCGCGTCCACGCCATGTCTTTCTGGGACGCCCTGATACTGAGTGCCGCGGGCCGGGGCGGCTGCACGACGCTGTTGACCGAGGACCTGGCGGCGGGCCGCATGATCGCCGGCATCCTGATCGTCGATCCATTTGCCTGAGCCCGGCGCAGCGCCGGCTGCGCCTTCGTGCGAAGCTTGCCTTCCTGCGTCCCGCCAATCCCCGCCACGCCGCTCGCAAAGACTGCAACCATGCCAATGTTCAAAACCATCCTTGCCGTCGCAGCGGCGCTCGTTGTCGGTCTCGGTCTGGCACTTGAAAACCCAGGCGCACACGCTGCCGGCGAGCCGCTGCCCACGGTGGCGAGCGTCGATCTGCCGCGCTATGTCGGCACCTGGTACGAAATCGGCCGTCTGCCCAATGTCTTTCAGCGCCAGTGCCTGAGCGACACCACCGCGCAGTACGCCGCCCGGCCCGACGGCAATATCGACGTCATCAACCGTTGCCGCACCGCCGGCAAGGGCGATAGTGAATGGGACGTCGCGCGCGGCCTGGCCCGCATCATCGACCCGGTGAGCAAGGCCAAGCTGCAGGTCTCGTTTCTGCCGGAAGCCCTGCGCTGGCTGCCGATCGGCTGGGGCGACTACTGGGTGCTCGAGCTCGATCCCGACTATCGCTGGGTGATGGTGGGCGAACCCGGGCTGCGCTACCTCTGGGTGCTCTCCCGCACGCCTGCGCTGCCGCCAGGCACCCTCGATTCACTGCACGCTCGGGCTCGCGCCCTGGGCTTTCCGGTCGAGCAGATGATGCTCACCACGCAGTCGGCCCCCACGCGCTGATCACGCTGATCGCGCACCTCCTTCTGAGCCCACGCCCATGAGTACGACCGCCGCCACCCTGCCCGAACCGCACCTGGCCAGCCCGCGCCAGCGCGAGACCCGCACCATCACGGTGGTCTCGATCGCCCATGGCTGCTCGCACTTCTTTCACCTGATCGTCGCGCCGCTCTTTCCCTGGCTCAAGGTCGAATTCGATCTGAGCTATGCGCAGCTCGGCCTGCTGATGACGGTGTTCTTCATCGTCTCCGGCGTCGGCCAGGCACTCGCCGGTTTCGTCGTCGACCGTATCGGCGCGGTCCCGGTCATGCTGGCCGCGCTCACCTCCTTCGTGCTCGCCACACTCACCCTCTCAAGTGCACCGAGCTATTCCATGCTGATGGTCGGCTGCGTGCTGGCGGGCCTGGGCAATGCGCCGTTTCATCCGGTCGACTATTCCATCCTGAATGCCCGCATCACGCCCACCCGACTTGCGCGCGCCTACTCGATGCACGGCATCGCCGGCAGCCTCGGCTGGGCGCTGGCGCCGGTCTTTCTGGTCGGCATCACCGGACTGGCCAACTGGCGCGCAGCCATCGCCTGCGCCGGCTTGCTCCCCCTGATCGCAGGTGTCATGGTCTGGCGGCATCGCGAGCTGCTCGCCGGCCAGCCGGTCGGCATGCTCGGCATCGTGCGCGCGGCACACCCGGGGGCCGGCGGCCAGTCAGGGGCGGGCGCCAGCGACTCGGCCCTGAGTTTTCTGCGCCTGCCGGCGGTCTGGATGAGCTTTCTGTTCTTTCTGACCTCATCGCTCGGCTTTGGCGGCATCCAGACTTTCGGCCCGGAGTCGGCGCGCCTGCTGCACGATGTGCCGACCGCGTGGGTGGCGGCTTGTCTCACTGCCTTCATGCTGGCCAGCGCCGGCGGCACCCTGTTTGGCGGCATCGTGGCCGCCGACCCCGACAAGGCCGAGCGGGTGGTGGCCATCGGCTACTGCGTGGCGGCCAGCGTCTCGCTGCTGATCGCCCTGTCGCCGGCACCCGGATGGCTGGTGCCCGCACTCTTTGCGGTGATGGGTTTTGGTGCCGGCACCGCCGGCCCGGCCCGCGATCTGCTGGTGCGCCGCGCCAGCCCACCGGGTGCCACCGGCCGTGTCTACGGGATGGTCTACTCGGGCCTGGACACTGGCCTCGCGATTTCGCCGGCGATCTTCGGCACTTTCATGGACGGCGGCCATCCCTCATGGGTCTGGCTCGGCATCGCGGTTTTCCAGATGCTGCTGATCGCCAATGCGCTGAGCGTCGGCTGGATCGGGCGCAAGGCCGTTGCGCCGGCAGGCTCACCCAACCTGTCTTGACCTGTCATAACAGGTGCCACTACGATCACGGTCCAACGACAGGACGGATCGGGAGCGAGACACGATGAGCGAGTCAGGCAATACCACCACTTATCCCGGCTTCGAAGGCCGCGTCGGCCGCACGCGCGAGACCTCCGAGCCCTGGTGGAAGCCGATCCCGAAAGCCAAACCCGGCAGCCCCAACATCATCGTCATCTACATGGACGACATGGGCTTTTCCGATCTCGGCTGCTATGGCTCCGACATCGAGACGCCCAACATCGACGCGATTGCCGCCCGCGGTCTGCGCTTTAACCACTACACCACGCATCCGATCTGCTCGCCCGCGCGTGCGGCCCTGCTCACCGGCCGCAATGCGCATTCGGTCGCCACCGGCTGGCTGACCACCAACAATCCCGGCTTTCCGGGCTATTCGGGCGACATGCCGCTGGCCGCACCTACCATCGCCGAATCGCTGCGGGCCGGCGGCTACACCACCATCGGCATCGGCAAATGGCACAACTCGCCCAACAGCGCCACGCCGAACGAGAGCTGGCCGAGCCAGCGCGGCTTCGACCAGTTCTATGGCTTCATGGAAGGCGAGACCAGCTATTTCTTTCCGGCGCGCATCGTCAACAACAACACGCTCGCGCCAATCGACCAGTACCCGCCCGACTACTACGCCACCGACGACTGGACCAACCACGGCATGCGCTTTGTGCGCGAAGCCCGCAACAACCACGCCGACAAGCCCTTCTTCCTCTATCTGGCCTACAACGCGGTGCACGGGCCGCTGCAGGCCAAGGAGCCCGACCTCGCCAAATACCGTGGCCGCTACGACGCCGGCTGGGATGTGATGCGTGCGCAGCGGCTCGAACGCCAGAAGGCGCTGGGCCTGGTGCCCGCAGATGCGCAACTGTCGCCGCGTGACCCGGAGGTGCCGGCCTGGGACAGCCTGCCCGCCGATCAGCGCGCGCACTTCGTGCGGCACATGGAAACCTATGCCGCGATGCTCGACTGCGTCGACCAGAATGTCGGCAAGCTGGTCGCCCTGCTCACCGAGATGGGCGAACTCGACAACACCATCATCGCGTTTTCAGCCGACAACGGCGGCACGAGTTCGGCCGGCGCCTATGGCAATGTCTATTTCAACCGGCGCTTTGCCGGCCTGCCGGCGCTGCCGCTCGAGGCCGATCTCGCCCAGAGCGAAAAAATCGGCAGCGGCGAAGTCCCGGCGCTTTATCCGATGGGCTGGGGCCAGGTCAGCAACACACCCTTTCCGTCCTTCAAGACCTATACCGGCGGAGGCGGTCGACGGGTGTGCTTCATCGTTTCCTGGCCGGATCAGATCACCGATGCCGGCGCGATCCGCACGCAGTTCGCCCATGTCACCGATGTCATGCCGACCCTGCTCGATCTGGCCGGCGTCACGCCGCTTGCCAGATCGCACGGCGAAGACGCCCTGCCGATGCACGGCGCCAGCCTGGCCCAGGTGATGCGCGGCAAAGCCGCCCACTCGGTGCGCAGCGAGCAGTACTACGAGTGCTGGTCCAACCGGGCCTACTGGCGCGACGGCTGGGTGGCGGTGTCGCTGCAGCGAAAGGGCGACGAGATCGATTTCAACAACTGGACCCTGCACGAGCAGGCGACCGACTTCTCGGAGTCGGTCGACGTCGCCGCGAAACACCCCGAACGTCTGCGCGAACTGGTCGAGGCCTTCGACAAGGCGGCCTGGTCGAACATGGTCTATCCGCTGGACAACCGCAACGCCATCCAGAAGTTCAACCAGATTCCGCCGCACATGCGCCCGCCCGAGAAAGGCTCGCGCCGCTTCCTGCCGGGCGGACAGACCGTCAACCGCGCGCTGGTCATTCCGCTGATCGCCGACCGCAACTTTCGCATCACCGCCAATGTCGATCACCGTGCCGCCGATGAGGGCGTGCTCTTTGCGATCGGCGAAGTCTTCGGCGGCCTGATGCTGTGTATCGAGGCGGGCGAATTGCGGATGGTCTACAACGGCTTTGGCGAATACACCCGGCTCGCGCCGGTGAAGGCACCGGTGGGCCAGCATGCACTCACGTTCGAGTTTGAAGCGCTGGGCAAACGCCGCGGCCGAGGCCGACTGCTGATCGACGGCCAAGCCGCCATCGCATCCGGCGACTGGACCGACTGCAGCCCGACCCTGATGGGCGGCTTTCACGAAGGTCTCGATATCGGCCTGGATCGCCGTGCGCCGGTCGACTGGGCGCTGTATCAGCGCCGGGGTATCTTCCGTTACAGCGGCAGCATCCGCGACGTGATCATCGACTCGAGCGACTTCGCGCCCGGTTCGGCCTACGCAAAAGGTTGAGCTCGATTACCTCTCTTTCTGCTTGATTCCTCCAGGACCTGCACACCATGACCAAACCTGAATCCAGACTGTCGCTGATCACCTCCTCCCATCGCCGTACCGTGCTGGCTGCGCTTGGCGCCTTGGGAACCGCGATCGTCACACCGGCCGCCCGCGCCCAGTCCGCCTGGCCGGCCGGCAAGCCAATCCGCCTGGTGATTCCGAGCGGTGCTGGCGGCGGCGCCGACATCTTCAGCCGCCTGATGGCCGAATGGCTCGGCAAGGAGCTCGGCACCAATGTCGTGGTCGACAACAAACCCGGCGCCAACGGCATGCTCGCCACCGCAGAGGTCGCCCGCGCCGCGCCCGATGGCTACACCCTGCTGGTGTCCTACACCGCCGCCACGGTCGCCAACAAGCTGCTGATGCTCAAGCCGCCGGTCGATCCGATCAGCGACATCGCGCCGATCGCCCGCATTGGCGGCAGCGGCGGCAACATGATCGTGGTCAACCCCGATTTGCCGGTCAAGACGCTCAAGGACCTGATCGAGCTGGCCAAGACCCGCAAGGACCTGAGCTATGCCTCCTGGGGCATCGGCTCGGGCGGTCATCTCGTGATGGAGGGGATCGAAAACCAGGCCGGCATCAAGCTCAATCATGTGCCCTACAAGACGGTCGCGCAGATTCCGCCCGACATCATCTCGGGCGTGATCCCGATCGCCACCATCGACTCGGCCACGCCGATGCCCTTCATCCGGTCAGGCCGGCTGCGCCCGATCGCGACCTTGTCGATGGAGCGCCTGCCGCAGTTGCCGGATGTGCCGACCCTGATCGAGCTGGGCTACAAGATCGACGCCTTCGCCTGGTACGGCGTGTTCGGGCCCAAGGGCTTGCCCCGCGACATGGCCGAACGCCTCAATGGGCTGCTCAATCGCTGGATGACCCTGCCCGAGGTGGTCGAATTCCTGAGCCAGAAGCAGAACACCTCACCACCCAAGCCGATCTCGATTGCGGAGTTCGAGCGGGTGATGAAGGCCGACTTGGTGAGCTGGAAACGGCTGATCGATCTGGCCGGCGTCAAGCCCGAATAAGCGAGGCAAGCAGGGGGCGCGAGCCCCCCGCCATCAGGCCGCCAGACGTTTCTCGAGCAGGGCCTTGGTTTCGGTCAGCTGATTCGGCAGACCGCTCGCCAGCATGCCGAAGAGCTCGGCGTGCAGTTCAAACTCGCGCAGCCACTGGGCCTTGTCGATCGAGGTGATCTTGTCGAAGTCGGTGCGGGAGAACTCCAGCCCGCCCCAGCTCAGGTCTTCATAGCGCGGGGTGGTGCCGAAAACATGCTCGATGCCACCGGCCTTGCCCTCGATGCGGCCGATCATCCACTGCAGCACGCGCATGTTCTCGCTGTAACCCGGCCACACGAACTGCCCCTGCTCATTGGTGCGGAACCAGTTGACGCAGAAGATTGCCGGCAATTTGGCATGCGAGGCCTCGAGCCGATGGCCGAGGTCGAGCCAGTGGCGGAAGTAGTCGGCCATGTTGTAGCCGCAAAACGGCAGCATCGCGAAGGGATCGCGACGCACGATGCCCTGCGCGCCGGCCTGCGCTGCGGTGGTCTCGGAGCCCATGGTCGCAGCCATGTAGACGCCCTCGACCCAGTCGCGGGCCTGGGTGACCAGCGGCACGGTGGTCGAGCGACGGCCGCCAAAAATGAAGGCATCGATCGGCACGCCCTCGGGATCGTCCCACTGCGCGTCGATGACGGGATTTTGCGACGCCGCCACGGTAAAGCGCGCATTCGGATGCGCCGCCTTGCGGCCGTTCTTGCCGTCGGCCGGCGTCCAGTCCTTGCCCTGCCAGTCGATCAGGTGAGCCGGCGCGTCCTTGGTCATGCCCTCCCACCAGACATCGCCGTCATCGGTGAGCGCAACGTTCGTGAAGATCACATTGCTCTTTAACGACGCCATGCAGTTGAAGTTGGTCTTGTCGTTGGTGCCGGGCGCCACGCCGAAATAGCCGGCCTCCGGATTGATCGCATGCAAGCGGCCGTTGGCCTGGGGCTTGATCCAGGCGATGTCGTCGCCGATGGTGGTGACCTTCCAGCCGTCAAAGCCCTTGGGCGGAATCAGCATAGCGAAATTGGTCTTGCCGCAGGCCGACGGGAAAGCCGCCGCGACGTGGTACTTCTTGCCCTCGGGCGAAGTCACGCCCAGGATCAGCATGTGCTCGGCGAGCCAGCCGATGCCGCCTGCGGCGACGTCCTGGCGGCCCATGTTCGAGGCGATCCGCAGGGCGAAGCACTTCTTGCCGAGCAGCGCGTTGCCGCCATAGCCCGAGCCATACGACCAGATCTCGCGGGTCTCGGGGTAATGGACGATGTATTTGGTCGGGTTGCAGGGCCAGGGCACGTCTTTCTCGCCGGCGGCCAGCGGCTTGCCGACGGTATGCACGCAAGGCACGAAACCGCCGTCCTGACCCAGCACATCGAACACCGCGCGACCCATGCGGGTCATGGTGCGCATGCTGACGACCACGTAGGGGCTGTCGGAAATCTCGACACCGATGTGGGCAATTGGCGAGCCGATCGGACCCATCGAGAAGGGGATGACATACATCGTGCGCCCGCGCATGCAGCCTTCGAAGAGGCCGGCCAGGGTCTTGCGCATCTCGGCGGGGTCGGTCCAGTTATTCGTCGGACCCGCGTCTTCCTTGCGCTCGGAACAGATATAGGTGCGGTCTTCGACCCGTGCCACGTCGGTCGGATCGGACCAGGCCAGATAGGAGTTCGGGCGCTTCACCGGATCGAGCTTGCGCAGGGTGCCGGCGGCAACCATCTCGGCGCAGAGCCGCTCGTATTCCGCCTGCGAACCGTCTGCCCAGACAACGCGATCGGGGCGGGTGAGTGCGGCGATCGAGGCAACCCAGCTGATCAGGCCGGCATGCCTGACATAGTCGGGGGCCTGCGCAAGCGACGGGGCTGCGGCGACGTGAGTGTTCATGAAAACTCCGATGCGATGTGGTCAATCTCTTGTGGCATCGCCCCGCAACCGTCGACGCTGGGTCGACCTGATCTGCGGGCCATGCCGGCAGCGACGCCGGATGCGTCGCTGAAAAATCAGCCTTGCATTGCCTGTCGGAAAGGCCCACATCGTGCCGTCGGGCACCAGACCGATCTTTCAAGCGGAACCGACGATTTTACACCGCCGACCACGACTGAGCCAAGCCGGCACTCCAGCCGCTGGGTCAGACGGTCCGCAACGGTGCCACACGCCGCCACGCTCGCGCTTGATGAAAATCACGGCCAGGCGATTTGATGCCGGCCGATTTGGTGCCCGCAATCCTTTGCGCTAATGTCGACAGGTGACCCTGCCCCCGCCCGATCTACTGCTTGCCGCTGCCGACCATGGCCAGTCACTCCCCCCTGGGGCCGCCGGCGACGCCGAATCCGCCGACATCCATCAGGCTTTCGCGATCCAGGCAGCGATTGGCGCGCTGCGCCGCAGCCGCGGCGATACGCCGGTCGGCTACAAGATCGGCTTTACCAACCGGCTGATCTGGCCCCTTTACGGCGTGAAACAGCCGATCTGGGGACCGGTCTGGCAGACCACGCTGCACGACATGACCGATGCGCAGGCCAGCATCAGCCTCGCGCGACTGGCCGAGCCGCGCCTGGAGCCCGAGATCGTGATCGGTCTGATCGAGTCGCCGCCACCGCAGGCCGATGCCTCGACACCCGAGGCGCTCGCCGCGCTGCTCGCCTGCATCGGCTGGGTCGCACCGGGCTTCGAGGTGGTCCACAGCATCTGGCCGAACTGGCGCTTCAATGCGGCGCAGGCGATTGCCGCCCAGTCACTGCACGGCGGGCTGTGGGTCGGCCCGCGCCTTGAACGCTCGGCGCTCGGCACCGACCCGGCCGGTGCGCTCAGCGGCTTGCGACTGAGCCTGTCCTGTCAGGGCGAACAGGTCGCACAGGGCCGCGGCGCCGATGTGCTCGACGGGCCGGTCCAGGCGCTCGGCCATCTGGTCGCAGGTCTTGCTGCCCGCGGCGAACGCATCGCCGCCGGCAGCGTCATCACCACCGGCACGCTCACCGATGCGCAGCCGCTGGCCGCCGGGCAGCTCTGGCGCACCGCCATCGACGGCGTCCCGCTGTCAGGACTCTCACTGCAGGTGACCGCATGATCCTTGACGCTGCCGCAATCGAGGCCACCGCGGCCCGGATCGCGCCCTGGGTGCGGGTGACCCCGACCGTCAATGTCGACCTCGATGGCCGTGCGGTCGAATTCAAGCTCGAATGTCTGCAGGTGTCGGGCACCTTCAAGGCACGCGGCGCCTTCGAGCGGCTGCTGCGCGCCCGCGACACTGCCCAGGCCGAGGGCCTGCCGCCGCCGCAGCGGGTGGTCGCCGCCTCGGGCGGCAATCATGGCATCGCGGTTGCCCTGGCCGCCGCTCGGCTGGGCATGGCCGCCGACATCTTCGTGCCGCGCACCTCGCCGGCAGCCAAGCTCGATCGACTGCGCGCACTCGGTGCGGTCGTGCATGCGCAAGGCAATGAATATTCCGAGGCGCTGGCCGCAAGCCAGACCTTTGCCGAGCAGCAGGGCGCGCTGGTCTCGCATGCCTACGACCAGTTCGACACGCTCACCGGCCAGGGCACACTCGCCCGCGAATGGCTGCGCCAGTCGCCGCATCTCGACGTGGTGCTGGTCGCGGTGGGCGGTGGCGGTCTGATCGGCGGCATCGCCGCCTGGTTCGCCGCGCAGGCCGACGCCGGACACCGGGTGCCGCGACTGATCGCGGTCGAATCCGAGGGCTGCCCCACCCTGAACGCTGCTCTGGCCGCCGGTCGCATTGTCGAGATCCAGCCCTCCGGGCTTGCCGCCGACTCGCTGGGCGCGCGGCGGGTGGGCGAACTGATGTTCCCGTTCGCGCAGCGCCAGATCTCGCAAAGCGTGCTGGTGAGCGATGCCGCGATCAGCGACGCGCAGGCGCTGCTGTGGCGTCAGATGCGCGTTGCGGCGGAGCCGGGCGGGGCTGCCGCGCTGGCCGCACTCGCGAGCGGCGCCTTCAGACCTGCCCCGCACGAGCGTGTCGGCGTGCTGGTCTGTGGGGCCAATGTCGATCTGCGGATGCTTGCCGACACCCTCGAGCGGCCCTCAGCTCACGCTTGAGTGGCTTGGCCCCGGGCGAGCGGCGCGCCAGACAAGGCAGGGGGGTTCGGCGCCAGATGTTGGATGATGTGGACGCCTGTCCGCTGCAGGCCGCCGCCGATCAAAAATTGTTCGTGCGCGCCGGTCGACGAACGCATACGATGGGGTTTCGTGCCAACAGTCGCAGCGTCGCCCCGGGCGCCGGCCAGTCGGTCAATAGCCAAGATGACTGAACTCTCTCCGTCGCAACGCACTGCCTCAACCGCCCGCTTCCTGCTGGGCACCGGTTCGCTGGTGGCTCTTGAAGCCATGTGGCAGGGCTCTGTCGCACGCACCCTGATCGCCAGCGCCGTCCTGGCCATGGGCGGCACACTGCTCTTTTTCGCCAAGCGAGCCGACTGAGCCGCTGACCGCAGCGCGGCTCGATCGGGCTGCACACGCGCCAGCGACCCCCGAGCCCGCCCGCGCCTTTTCCACCGATCCGCAGCGCGCACGGCATGGACTTCCAGGCGATCCGGGTCGACAGCTTTCCGATCGATTCCGAGCTCGCCGATACCGGTAACGTCGGCCCCGACCTGTCGGCCGCGACCCATGCCTATCTGGCCACTCCGCGCGCGCTGGTCTGGCGCACGCCCTCGCCCGACTGGTCGCTCTTCGTGCTGCTGCTGCCCCTGGCCTCGCGTCTGTCGCTGATGGCCAATCCGATCTTCGGCCAACTCACCCGCGACTGGGGCCACTCGATCCGATTCATTGGCGTCGATCGTCATCAGTGCATCTACGACTTCCGCAGCCTGCTGACCGATGCCACCCTGCGCCGGCTGGTCGCCTCGCTCGCCCGCTGGCTGCACGATGACGAGACCCACGACGGACTGCCGATGCGCGCCGCCGAAACCGCCACCCTCGATGTGCTGTTTGCTGCGCTCGGCGAGAACATGCTGACCATCCTGGAGGCCCGCCGCGACGACTGGGGCGCGCATCTGGCTCGTGAGCACCGCCTCGAGCCTCAGGCGCCGGGCAGCCTCTTCGATCGGCCCTCACGCTATCCCGACTTCATGGCGCAACTGCATCAGGCTCTGCGCCAGGAACTGATCGACGTCGCCTTCTATGGCAAGGTCCTGCGCTCGATCGATCTGCGCGAGGCCGCCGCCGAGGGCCGAATTGCCGCATTGCTTGAAGGCACGCTCGAGCCGGTGACGCTGGTCAAGCTCGGTCGCAGCCGGGCCGGCCAGCACCTCGGCTGCTACAACTGGCTGCTGACCGGCCAGGGGCATGCCGCGCAACGCGCCTATGTGCTCGGCAAACTGCCGGCCTTTGCCCAGTTCTTTGCCGAGACCCTGATCAATGCTCAGGCGCGTCCGCGTTCCGGGCTGGTTGCCGCCGCCGAACACGACCGGCGTGCGGCGCTGCTGCGCCCGGACGATGCTCGCGAAGCCCTGCGCCAGGCGATCGACTCGGGTCAGGACCGCTGGGTGATCGAAGCACTCTCAGCCCACTTCGGCGTCGAGCACAACGTGCTGCGCGCACTGTGGCGCCACTGCCCGACCGCACTTGATGCGCCACCCACCTGGCATCTGAAGGAAATCCTGCTGCGACTCAACGAGCTGCCCGAGCGGGCCTGGCCGCGAGACGACCGGCAGTGGCTCGACCTGGCCAGCCGCGCGGTGCCGACCCTGGCTGAATAAACCGGCCGGGATCGACCGCACAGCGTGTGACTGTCCCCATCCGCGGCTGATTCACCCGCGTCACCGGCAGGCGCGAGCCGCCCGGGCGCTACTTCGCCCTCAGCGCCCTCAGCGCCGCCCGAGATTCATCCAGATGACCGAACCGACCACCAGCAAGGCGCCCAGCACCTGGATCGGCGCAATGGTCTGACCCAGCACGGCCCAGGCAATCACCATCGACGCCACCGGCTCGATATTGAGGACCGGCGCGGTGTTGACCGCCCCCATCCGCGGCACCAGCACATACATCGCGGTAAAGGCCGAGCCGTAGAGCAGCGACAAAAGCGCCAGACCGGTCCAGCCGGCGGCATCGACCGGCCAGGCAAAACCGTCGGTCGCAATGCCGGCCACGCTCACCACCAGCGCCACCACGCCCATGGTCCAGACGGTTCTGACCCGCCCGTCGATCGCATTGAGCCAGCGGGTCGTCAGCAGCAGCACCGTCGCAAAGGACAGCGAGGCGGCCAGACCGAAGCCCACGCCCGCGGCAAAGCGCAGCGGATCGTCAAGCGATCGGCCGGCCGATGCCAGCACGCCGGGAATATCGAGGGCGAGCACCAGTCCGAACAGGATCACCGGCATCGCCCGCCCGGTGCGCCGCGCCGGTCGCTCGCCGGTGGTGGCCCAGGACAGCAGCGCCAGCACGATCGGAAAGGTGTTGAACGTCAGCAGCGCGAGTGCCACCGGAATGCGCGAGACCGCCGAATAAAGGCTGAAACTCTGCAGCGACAGGACCAGTCCGACGATCAGGGCAGGGCGACGCAAGGCCACCGGCAGCCTTGCCGACACGCCGGCCAGACGCAGCAGCAGCATCACGCCGACCACCGTCACCACCGAGCGCACCGCCACCGCGGTGATGACGCTCACGCCGTGATCGAAGGCCAGGCGCGCCGCGACATGATTGGAGGCAAAGACCACCGCCAGGCAGGCCACCACGGCAATCGCCAGGGCGTGCGGCATCGGGCGGCTCATCCCGATCGCCCCGAACCCAGCGCCGGTCGGCGTCGCGCGCTCAGCACCCGGCTACTCATCCCAGCCTCGAAGATGACCGAGCAGCCGATAAACACCGCCCAGCAGCAGCACGGTCGAGGCCATTCGCGTAATGTGAAAGGCGGTCACCACCGGCACGCCGAGCTGCAGGGTCTTGGCGGTCAGCGCCATCTCGGCGATCCCGCCAGGCGAGGTGGCCAGCACCATGGTCGCCAGCGGAATGCCGGCAGGCTTGGCAATCAGCAGGGCAAACAGCGCAGACAGGCCAATGCCAAGCAGCGTGCTCATTGCGACCACCGCGAGCAGCCGCGGCGCGCCCGAAAAAAAGCCCGGTGAGAAACGGCAACCCAGCGAGGCGCCGATGGTCACCTGGCCGGCGATGATCAGCCAGGACGGCATCGCGCTGAGCGAATGACCCGAGGCGGTAAGACCCAGCGCCACGGTCATCGGCCCCAGCATGAAAGCATTGGGCAGCTTCATGCGATGCGCCAGCAGGGCAGCCGCCACCGTCAGCACCACCAGCATCAGCAATCCCGACCCATCGACGGTCTGCATCGGCTGCTGGTAGGCATCGCTGCCGTGCAGGCCGATCAGGCGATAGATCGACGGCAGGGTCAGCACCACCAGCACGATCCGCATGCTGTGAGCCGCGGCGATCAGATCGACCCGCCCGCCGGCGCGCTCGCCCTGCATCGCCATCTCGCTTGCGCCGCCGATGGCGCCGCCGAAAAACGCGGTCGGCCTCGACACCTTCGCGAACCGGCGCAGCGCCCATGAAAATCCCAGGCCCAGGATCATCGACCAGGCCACGCCCATCAGGATCCAGGGCCAGCAGGAGGCCACCCGTTCGACCACCGACGGCGAGAAATACAGACCGAGGACCGTGCCAAGCATCCAGAGCCCGAACAGTCGCATCGGTACCGGCGTGGCCAGGCGTCCGCCGGCCACATTGACTGCCGCACAGGCGAGCAGGGGGCCGATGGTCCAGGGAAGCGGGGCCTTGACGGCGCTAAAGAGTGCACCAGCCGGCACTGCCACCAGCAGTGCCTTGAGAAACGGAATCATCGTGGCCGATGATAGCGCAGGGGGTCAGACCGGCGATCGGGCTCCGCGCCGGCGACGGGCGTCGTAGAGCGCATTGTCGGCCGCCCTGACCACGCCATCGAGACCGATCCGCTGTGACCCGCGTGCCGCACCGCCGGTCAGGCAACTGAGCTGCCAGTGCGCGCCCGACAGGGCGATCCGCATCGACTCCACCCCGCACATCAGACGGCTCTGAATGTCCGCGAGGGCATCGCTGTCGACCCCCGGCATGACCGCCATGAAGGCCTCGTTACCAAGCAGGGCCAGTCGATCCTGTGGCCTCAGCAGATGGCGCAACTGCTCGGCCACTGCCAGCGACACCTGATCGACCGCGGTGTCGCCGTGACGCTGCCTGATTGCCGCGAACTGATCGATATCAATGATGACGACCGCCTCACCGTCGGAAGGCCGACGCGCTTGCTGGCGAGGGGCCCACATCGGGGCGTTGGCGGTACTCATCTGTCGAAAATCTTGCCGAAGCATCAAAGGGAGTTGGCGTGAGAAGCAGTCTAGGTTGGAGACCGACAAGGTCGCAGGACATCCGTCACGGGGTCGTGTCGATGGCACGGCGTCGGCCAGCGCACTGACCGGCGAATTGACGCACCGGACCATCCGAGCGATCACCATCATCCGAACGGGCTAGGGCCAGTCATGTGTCGTTTTAGTGAATACCGCACATCGGCGAGATTCCGCCGCTGGTACCCTGACTTAGTTAGCAATAACTAATTACTTTTCGCTGCCAAGCCCTCGGCTACCCATTTTTTCGGATCCCCACATGGCCCGCTCTCTGACCCGACTCGCACTGCGCTCTGCGCCCCTTGCTCTCTCCCTCGCCCTTGCCGCCTGCGGCGGATCCGACTCCTCCAGCAGCTCAACCGGGTCAGCCACATCGTCGACGTCCGCCAGCTGTTCGGGCTATGTCGATGTGATCAGCAGCACGGTTCGCTCAAACTCGAATGCCGACGCACAGTGCTCATCGCAGATCGCCAATGCCGACTCCTACCTGGCTGCCGCCAAAGCGGCCTGCGCCAAGGGCGATACCGCCGGAGCAACCACTTACTACACCCAATATCAGAAGGTCGCCGACTATGCGGTCTCGGTGGTCAAGACCCTGTGTCCGGGATCGAGCTCAAGCTCGGGTTCAGGTTCGAGCCCGGCCCTGCCGGTCACCACCTACAACCTGTTTGTCTGCAGAAACTCGAGCAACACCGTGACGAACGGCCTGTGCACCACCTCGAGTTCAACCCCCACCAGCACCTGCTCCGGCACCTGGTACAACGCCGGCAGCAACTACGGCACGCAGGCAGCCTGTTCGGCCGACGCCGCCTCGCGATACGGCCTGAAATGACCCGCCCGTCGCGACGCTTGATGAGCTCAGCCCTGATCGCCGGGGGCCTCGCGGCCCTGGCGCTGGGCCTGTCGATGGTCGCATCGCCGACCTTCGCCCAGCCGGCAACACACTGCCTGTCGGTGCAGCCTGCCGGCACCAGGACTGTGCTGAAGAATGTCTGCCCCGGGCCGATCAGCGTCGCCCTGTGCGCCACCGACCTGAATCAGCCCAACTCGCTGATGGCCAGGGCCTGCGGCGACGGCAGCCCGCTCAACCAGTATTTCACGGTGCCGATCGAACTCGCCCCGGGCGAAAGCCAGACCGATGAGATCGTCAATCCGAAGACCGCGGTGTGCAACGGCCCGAGCGCGGCCACCGGCATGGGCGGCTTCACCAGCGACCCCAACGGCAACTTCAAGTGTCCGCCCAGGCCGGCGAGCGCCAAGCTCAACACACCCGGCGCCAGCACCGCGTCGGCGAACAAGGACGCCTTCCCGGACCGGATCGTCGCATCGACCACCGAGTCGCAAGACCGCGCCTGCACCCTGGCCAAAGACGGCTTCAAGGGCGCGGCCGTCTCGAGCGACCCGTGTGAATGCACCAGCAAACCCGGCAAGAAAGCCACCTTTTATGTCTGCTCTGCGGCAGGCAAGCTGGCCGACCCGACGATTTATCAGCAGATCCGCCGCGGTGCCATCGACCTGCTGCAGGAACTGCTGGAGTGCGACCCCAAGAGCGATGACCGCTTTTGCGAGCGGCTGCGCCGCACCAACGGCGGAAGCGGCGTCAGGGGTTGAGCTCGGCGCCCTGCACCGTGATGCCGGCTCGCTGCGCCGCCGCTGCCAGGGCGCTGTCGGCGGTCAGCAAGCTGCCACCGCTCAACACCGCCAGCTGCAGATAGATTGCGTCGTAGGCGGTTAGCCCATGACTGCTTGCGGCCATCAGCAAGGCACCCACGCCCGCCGCTTGAGGGTCGAATTCGATCGGCAGCCCGTCAGCGAAGGCTGCCGCCTGCTGCGCCTGGGCCGCGGAGATCCGGCCGCGACGAACGGCGACGATCAGCGCGTTGGCCACTTCGGCGCGCAGCAGGATCGGGGCAATCAGCGGCGCCTCGCCACGCCTTTCGATGGCTGTCTCGACGCAGGCTGCGGCAGACGGATGGTCGTTCAGCAGCCAGGCGATCAGGGCCGAGGCGTCCAGCACCACCGGCTTCACGCGCGGCCTTCATCGATCCAGGCGCGAATCTCGCGGTCGCTCGCGCCGACTTGCGCACGCAGCGCCCGCGCGCCGGCAAGGATGTCCTCGATCGCAAGGGGCGCTGCGCCAGACCGTGCAGGCACCAGGCGTGCGATCGCCTGGCCTCGACGCGTGATCACGAAGGATTCGCCTTCAGACACACGCTCAAGCAACTCTGACAGATGCGTCTTGGCCTCGAAGGTGCCCACGATATTCGACGTCTTCATTTCGCAGTATCTAACTAGTACAAACTAGCAGGATAGTCGATCCTGGCATCCGGCTCAATCTGACGACTGCAGACCGGGCGGGCCGCCGTGCCGCTCATGGCAGACTGCCGTCATGCGCTCATCCACCGCCCTCACCACCTCGTCGCCAGCCGCTCCCTCGCCCTACGAGCCGATCTACCTGATCTCGCCCTCGGGCGCGGTCGCCGACATCGCGCGGGCACGCCATGCGGCCTCGATCCTCAAGCAGCTCGGCCACCCCACCCGCTTCGATCCGGCCGCACTGCGTCGCACGCAGCGCTTTGCCGGCAGCGACGATCAGCGTGCCGGTGCCTTTGCGCGTGCCGCCGAGCAGGACGCTTCGATTGTCATGATCACCCGCGGCGGCTATGGCCTGACGCGGCTCCTGCCGATGCTCGACTTCAAGCGGCTCGCCCGCGCCGGCAAACGCTGGGTCGGTCTGTCCGATTTCACCGCCTTTCACCTGGCGATGCTGGCGCGCGCGCGCGCTGTCACCTGGGCCGGCCCGGCGCTGATCGACGATTTCGGGGTCGACACGCCCGAGGCGGTCGATCCGGTGACGCTGGGCTGCTTTCGCGAGGCCATGAGCGGGGAGCTCGAAATCCTGGGCTTCAAGGCCAAAGGCCCCGAGGGCGTCGACGAGCAGGGCACGCTATGGGGCGGCAATCTGTCGATCGTCTGCGCGCTGCTCGGCACGCCCTACTTTCCGACGGTCAAGGGCGGCATCCTCTTTCTGGAGGATGTCAACGAGCATCCCTACCGCGTCGAACGCATGCTGATCCAGCTGCTGCACGCCGGCGTGATTGATTCGCAGCGCGCGGTGCTGATCGGCCATGTCAATCGCTATACGCTCGGCGCCCACGACCGCGGCTATGACATGCCGGCGGTGCTCAAATGGCTGCGCGCCCAGACAAAAACCCCGATCATCAGCGGTCTGCCCTTCGGACACGCCAGCCCCAAACTGACCTTGCCGCACGGCGCCACCGTCGGGCTGGCCACCGAAGGCCGGCAAGGCTGGCTGGTCTTCGAGCACTCGCACTGAAAAGCGCCCAAGATCCGTTTCGATCTTAACTTCGATCAATCCGAGGGCTGGCAAAGCCCGGATGATGCGGGTAGATTCCACGCTCCCTGTTTTCGGCTGCGGCTTTGCAGTCGCCGAGCCCGCCCCACCCGCCGTCACACCCTCTGTCGACACACCAAAGGACCACGACCATGTCACTGCGCATCAATGACGACGCCCCGAACTTCACCGCCGAGACCACGCAAGGCACGATCGACTTCCATCAGTGGATCGGCGACAGCTGGGCGATCCTGTTCTCGCACCCGAAAGACTTCACGCCGGTGTGCACCACCGAGCTCGGCTACATGGCCGGCCTCGAACCCGAGTTTGCCAAGCGCCACTGCAAGATCATCGGCCTGAGCGTCGACCCGGCCAGCAGCCATGGCAAATGGGCCCTCGACATCGAAGAGACCCAGGGCCACAAGGTGAATTTCCCGATGATCGGCGACCCCGAACTGAAGGTCGCCAAGCTCTACGACATGCTGCCCGCCGATGCCGGCACCACCTCGGACGGCCGCACCGCCGCCAACAATGCCACCGTGCGCACGGTCTTTCTCATCGGCCCCGACAAGAAGATCAAGCTGATGCTGGTCTATCCGATGAGCACCGGTCGCAACTTCGACGAAGTCCTGCGGGTGCTCGACTCCATCCAGCTGACCGCCAAGCATCAGGTCGCCACGCCGGTGAACTGGAAGCCGGGCCAGGACGTGATCATCGCGCCCTCGGTGTCGGATGACGACGCCAAAAAGAAGTACCCGGCCGGCTGGAAGACCGTCAAACCCTATCTGCGGGTTGTGCCGCAGCCGAAGTAAGCGCTCAGGCGCCGGGGGTCCGCTCGACCAGCGGATGAAAGCACGCGCTGCGCTGGCCACCCGCTACCGCCGACAACATCGGCACCTCGTTCGCACACCGCTCGGTGGCGCGAGCGCAGCGGGTCCTGAAGTGACAGCCGCTCGGCGGGTTGTGAATCGAGGGCAACTCACCGCCGAGCGCCTCCTGCTCGGGCAGCGCACGCCCCGGCACCAGCACCGAATCGAGCAGGGCGCGGGTATAGGGATGTGACGGACGCCGATAGATGTCCTCGGTGCGCCCGATCTCGACGATGCGCCCGAGATACATCACCGCCACCCGATCGCACAGATTGCGGATGACCGCCAGATCGTGGCTGATGAAGAGCATGCTGAAGCTGCGCTTTGCACGAATGTCGATCAGCAGATTCAGGATCTGCGCCTGCACCGATACATCGAGCGCCGACACCGGCTCATCGAGCACCAGCACCTCGGGCTCGAGCATCAGGGCGCGCGCGATCGCAATGCGCTGGCACTGGCCACCCGACATCTCGTGCGGACGGCGCGACCAGACGGTCTGGGCATCGAAGCCGACTTCGGTGAGCGCCGCCGACACCCGATCACGCTGATCGACCACCGATCCGCCGCCCCAGACCTGCAGCGGCTCGCCGACAATCTCGCCCACCCGCCGGCGCGGATTGAGCGATGACACCGGATCCTGAAACACCATCTGCATCCGGCGCCGGCGCTCGCGCAGGGCCCGTGTCGAGCCTTGCGTCAGATCCTCGCCATCGAGCAGCACCGCACCGGCATCGGGCGGGGGCAACTGCACGATCGCGCGCGCCAGCGACGACTTGCCGCAGCCCGACTCGCCGACCAGCCCGAGGGTCTCGCCGCGTTCGAGCGCAAAGCTCACCGCATCCACCGCGATCACCCAGCGGCCATCGGCACGTCTGAACCGGCGCACCAGGTCGCGCACGTCAAGCACCGGCGCGCTCATGTCGCCTGCTCCGTCGACACACCGGGTGCGGCCGCATCCGACAGCGGATGCAGACAGGCATAGCGACGGGCGCCCTCGATCACCATCGGCGGAACACTCAGCAGGCAATCGGGCTGCATCTGCTTGCAGCGCTCGGCAAAGGCACAGCCCGCGGGCAACGCCGCCAGATCAGGTGGCCTGCCGCCGATCGCCTCCAGACGCTGGCCGCCGGACGCATCGGCCATCGGCCGAGCCCGCAACAGCGCCTCGCCATAGGGCATGCGGCGCGAGACAAAAAACGCGTCGACCGGGGCCTGCTCGACGATCCGCCCGGCATACATCACCGCCACCTCGTCGGCCACACCGCTCACCGCCGCCAGGTCGTGGCTGATGAAGATCATCGCCATGCCGGTCTCGCGCTGGCGACGCTTGAGAAGCACCAGGATCTGCATCTGGATGGTCACATCGAGCGCGGTGGTCGGCTCGTCGGCAATCAGGATCTTCGGATTGCAGGCCAGCGCCATCGCAATCATCACGCGCTGGCGCATGCCGCCCGACAACTGATGCGGATATTCGGCCAGCCGCTGTCGGGGCGCCGAAATGCCGACCGCCTCCAGCAGCTCGACGGTGCGGGCCTCACGCGCTGCACGGGCCAGCCCGAGATGCTTGCCGAGCACTTCGCCGATCTGGCGGCCGATGGTCAGCACCGGATTGAGCGAGGACATCGGGTCCTGGAAGATCATCGCGATCTCGCGCCCCCGCAGTTGCCGCAGGTCGTCCTCATTCATCGATGAGAGGTCCTGGCCATCAAAGCAGATCGCGCCGGTCTGGGTCGTGGTCGACGGCGGCAACAGCCGCAGGATCGATCGCGACAGCACGCTCTTGCCCGACCCCGACTCGCCCACGATCGCCAGCGTGCGACCGGCCCGAAGATCGAAGCCGACACCGTTGACCGCGCAGACCGAACCGCGCGGGCTGGCAAATCGGACCGACAGATCGCGCACGCTCAGCAACGACGCTGCATCGATGGCAGCCGCCTGCGAATCCGCGCGAACCGGCTCACTCATAGCGTCTGCGCCTTGATGTCGAAGAGGCGCCGCACCGACTCGCCGA
>Ga0007795_10000102_pt1 | contig 20346 bp, 22 predicted proteins | sample CryBogmetaGMA1M_FD_60369 | JGI IMG/M metagenome (GOLD analysis project Ga0007795, IMG submission 60369) | Freshwater microbial communities from Crystal Bog, Wisconsin, USA - MA1M | ecosystem: Environmental > Aquatic > Freshwater > Lake | place: Crystal Bog, Wisconsin, USA | collected 2009-07-06
CGCAGCTTGCAACGCCTCCAGCCGATCCTGCAGATGATCGACCTGCAGGCAGCCGGAATCGTCGACCGCGATCACCTGCAGCGCTTCCGGCGGCAGGCCCATCACCGCGAGCGATTTGGCCAAGGAGACATGGGCGTCTGCGCTGGTGATGACCACCGCCTCAGGGCAGCTCTGCAGGCCCCTCGAGCGGCGGGCCGTCACCAGGGCCATCAAATTCGACAGGGTTCCCCCGCTCGCAGCAACGCCCCCACTCCCCGACGGCAGGCCCAGCCGTTTGGCGAGCCAGGCCAGCATGCTCCTTTCCAGGCGGGTCAAGCTGGGGGAGAGCTCCTCAGCGAGCAAATTGTTGTTCAGACCGGCACAGATCAAATCCCCCACCACAGAAGCCCCCAGAGGAGGGGGATCGAGGTGGGCCATGGCCCCTGGATGGTTGGGGTTGTAGGCCCCGTCCATCACCAGCTGGAGATCGGCCAAGAGGGCGCCATGGCCGAGGCCCAAAAGCTGGGGCTCCACCTCCGGCAACACGCTCAAGCCCGGTAGGGGCGAGCGCTCGGATGCCGTGCCCAACCAACGGCACAGCTGGGCACTGGCCTGCTCAAGGAACTGCTGCAGCCCTGGATCCAGGTGATCCGGCTGGGCGAAGGGAAGGGGCTGGCGGGCTTGGGGCTCAGGTGGCGCGCTTGCCAACAGGGAACGCTCAGATCCAACCATTCTGGCCTTTGGGGGTTGGGCTACAAGGGATGGATGACCAAGCCCAATCCCTTGAGCCCCGAGACGCTCGAATTCTGGATGGCACGCCTGCTGCGCCACGGCGAGCGGGTGGGCCAACAGGGGGAAATTCCCGTGGCCGCAGCGGTATTGAGTGGATCGGGCCACTGCATTGGTTGGGGCAGCAACAGCCGACATCTCGGCAATGACCCCCTGGGCCATGCGGAACTCACCGCCCTAGGCCAAGCCGCCCGGCTGAGGAGCGATTGGCGCTTTAACGACTGCACCTTGCTGGTCACCTTGGAGCCCTGCCCGATGTGCGCCGGGGCCCTGGTGCAAGCCCGGATGGGACGGGTTGTTTTCGCCGCCGGCGACAGCAAGCGGGGAGCCCTCGGGGGCTGCCTCGATCTGGCCAAAAGCCCCAGTGCCCACCACGCCATGGAGGTGGTGGGCGGAATCTGCCAAGAGTTGGCGGAAGAACAATTAGGAGCCTGGTTTAGGCAGCGACGGCAACTGGGGCGGAGCCTTTAAAAGCCGGCAGTTCGGTTTCGAACAGGTTCAAGAGCCTTTCCACATTCTGGGGCTGGCTGTTGTATCCCATCAGGCCGATCCGCCAAACCTTGCCAGCTAAAGCACCGAGGCCGCCGCCCACCTCAATGCCGTGCTTGTTGAGCAGGTGGAGGGTGAAGGCCTTGCCATCAACCCCTTCTGGGATCCGCACGGTGGTGAGGGTGGGAAGCCTCAAGTGCTCCGGGGCGTGGAGCTCCAGGCCAAGGTGCTCAAGGCCAGCCCACAACAGCTCCGCATTACTGCGATGGCGGCTCCAGGAGTTCTCCAGGCCCTCTTCAGCGAGGAGGCGCAGGGCCTCACGCATGCCGAAATTCATGTTGACCGGAGCCGTGTGGTGATACACCCGGTCGCTGCCCCAGTACTGGTTGAGCAGGGTGACATCCAGATACCAGTTGGGCACCTTGCCAGAGCGCGCCATCATTTTGGCTTCGGCCCTAGGTCCCATGGTGAAGGGGCCAAGGCCAGGGGGACAGCTCAGGCCCTTTTGGCTGCAGCTGTAGGCCAGGTCGACCTTCCAGTCGTCGAGATAGAGGGGAACGGCCCCCAAGGACGTCACCGTGTCGAGCAACAGCAGGCAGTCGTACTTGCGACAGAGATCACCAAGGCCTTCCATCGGCTGGCAGATGCCAGTGGACGTTTCGGCATGAACAATGGCCAGGATGGCCGGGCGGTGCAGGGCCAGGGCCTGCTCGAGCTCGTCGAAGCTGAACGCTTCACCCCAGGGGCGCTCAATCGTGACCACGTCTGCGCGGTAACGGCTTGCCATATCGGCCAAGCGCAAACCGAAATAGCCTTTCACCGCCACCAGCACTTTGTCGCCGGGCTCGATCGTGTTGGCCAGGGTGGCTTCCATGGCTGCACTTCCGGTGCCGCTCATGGGAATGGTGAGCCGATTATCGGTTTGCCAGGTGTAGCGCAGGAGTTCCTGCACTTCACCCATTAACTCAACGTAGAGGGGGTCAAGGTGACCGATGGGGGTGCGGGACAGGGCCTGCAGCACCGTGGGATGGGCATTGGAAGGGCCAGGACCCAGCAGCAGCCTGTCCGGGGTGGCGATCGGAGCCAGCGTGCGGCGATGGGCTTGATTCAGGGAAGGCAGCACGGGAAGAGGAGCCAAGAACCGATCGTGAAGCAAAGGTGACCTTACTGATGCACCTGGTTGCAGCAGGGGGGCTCAGCGAGCCCGCACGTTGGTGGCGGCCAAACCACGGCAGAGGTGGTCAAAGGGGGCACGCACCACAGCCGAAGCCTCGATGCCAGCGGCTGAGAGCTGCTCACAGATCACATCCGCCAGCAGGGCAATACTGCGCACCGTTGGCCCCGTGGGAACGCCAAGGCTCTTGTAGGTGTCATCCAATCCGTTCAGGACCCGCTCGTTGAGGATCGTGGCGTCGTCAGCAATCAGGGCGTAGCTGGCGTAGCGGAGGAAATAATCCATATCCCGCAGGCAGGCCGACAGACGACGGGTGGTGTAGGCGTTGCCCCCGGGGAGAATCAGCTCGGGATCCTCCAGCCATAGGCGCTGGGAAGCCTCACGCACCAATTCGGCGGCCTCCCGGTTGATCAGCTCAACCGCTGCCAGACGCACCTGGGCTTCGGAGAAATAGGAAGAAATGCGATCGATCGCATCGCGATCCAGGTAGCGACCCAGTTGGTCATAACGGCCAATCAAGCCGGTGATGGCATCGCGCATGGCGGATTCGGATCGACGCACCTGGGCCGGAAGCTAGCACCGCAAACCTTGCAAACCCCAGGCCTGGGATGGGTTTTCGGGAATCTGACAGAAACGGTTACGCAACACGGGCCGCAGGTTTGGTTACTGCTGCTACAAATGGGGGCTGGGCCGGGTCCGTACGGTCCCCCAACGCCGGTTTGGATCGGCTTCCACCCCTTTGATCGTCATGGCCAAAACCGCCCAAGACGTCCTGCGTCAAATCAAGGACGAGGGCATCGAACTCATCGACCTGAAGTTCGTTGACCTTCACGGCAAGTGGCAGCACCTCACGGTCTGCAACGACTTGCTCGATGAGGCCGCCTTCACGGAAGGTGTGGCCTTCGACGGTTCTTCGATTCGCGGCTGGAAAGCCATCAATGAATCGGACATGGCGATGGTGCCCGATCCCAACACCGCCTGGATTGACCCCTTCTACAGCCACAAAACCCTCAGCCTGATCTGCTCGATTCAGGAACCCCGCAGCGGCCAGCCCTACGCCCGCTGCCCCAGGGCCCTGGCCCAAAAAGCCCTCGATTACCTGACCTCCACCGGCCTGGCCGACACGGCCTACTTCGGCCCAGAACCGGAGTTCTTCGTTTTCGATGATGTGCGCTACAAGAGTGCCAATGGATCCAGCTTCTACAGCGTGGATTCCGTGGAAGCACCTTGGAATAACGATCGGGTCGAAGAAGGTGGCAACCTCGCCTACAAAATTCAGCTCAAAGAGGGCTATTTCCCCGTCGCTCCCAACGACACCCTCCAAGACATGCGGAGTGAAATGCTTCTCACCATGGCGAGCCTTGGGGTTCCCATTGAGAAGCAGCACCACGAGGTGGCGACCGCCCAACATGAGCTGGGCATGAAGTTTGCCGAGCTGATCAGCGCAGCCGACAACGTGATGATTTACAAGTATGTGGTGCGCAACATTGCCAAGAAGTACGGCAAGACAGCCACCTTCATGCCCAAGCCAGTGTTTGGCGATAACGGCAGCGGCATGCACGTGCACCAGAGCCTCTGGAAAGGCGGCAACCCCCTCTTCTTTGGTGAAGGCACCTACGCCAACCTCTCCCAAACCGCCCGTTGGTACATCGGCGGTCTGCTGAAGCATGCCCCTAGCTTCCTGGCCTTCACCAACCCCACCACCAACAGCTACAAGCGTTTGGTTCCTGGGTTTGAAGCACCGGTGAACCTGGTGTACTCCCAGGGCAACCGTTCGGCTGCGGTGCGCATCCCCCTCACCGGTCCCAGCCCGAAAGCCAAGCGCTTGGAATTCCGTTCCGGCGACGCCCTCTCCAACCCATACATCGGCTTTGCAGCGATGTTGATGGCGGGTATTGATGGCATCAACAACCAGATTGATCCGGGTGACGGCACCGACGTGGACCTGTTCGAACTTTCCCCAGAGGAACTTGCGAAGATTGCCACCGTGCCTTCATCGCTCAACGGCTCCCTCGAGGCCCTCAAGGCCGACAAGGATTACCTGCTGGCCGGCGGAGTGTTCACCGAAGACTTCATCGACAACTGGGTTTCAATGAAATACGAGGAGGTGCAACAGCTGCGCCAGCGGCCCCACCCCCACGAGTTCACCATGTACTACGACGCCTGATTCCCAGGAGTTTCCGCGTCAGCCTCCCTTCAAAGAGCCTCCCTACGACGGGGGGCTTTTTTATTGGAAACCCTGAGGATCGGTAGCAATGGCTTCATCCATTTGGTCCTCCGCGGCCAAAGATGAAGAACAAAAAATTAAATCGAATGCCCAGTTCCCAGCGTCTGTCTGCCTTTCAGACGATTCAGGACCGCCCGGCCACCGCCACCCTTCCCACCGCTCCCCTCCAGGAACTCTGGGCCCAGGACGTGTTCGACCTGGCCAAGATGAAGGCGGCCCTGCCCAAGGATGTTTTCAAGTCGGTCCAAAAGACGATTAAGAACGGCGAAAAGCTCGACGTCACCGTGGCCAATGTGGTCGCCCAGGCCATGAAGGAGTGGGCCACCAGCCGGGGAGCCCTTTACTACGCCCACGTTTTCTACCCGCTCACCAACTCCACCGCCGAAAAGCACGACGGCTTCATCTCCGTGCAGGGCGATGGTTCCACCATCACCGAATTCACCGGGAAGGTGCTGGTACAGGGGGAGCCCGATGGCTCCTCCTTTCCGAACGGCGGCATCCGTTCCACCTTTGAAGCCAGGGGCTACACCGCCTGGGACATCACCAGCCCTGCCTTCTTGATGGAGACCCCTAACGGGGTCACCTTCTGCATTCCCACCGTGTTCATCTCCTGGACCGGCGAAGCCCTCGACCAGAAAACACCCCTGCTGCGCTCCAATGCGGCCATGAACCGCCAGGCCCAGCGGCTGCTTAAACTCCTCGGCTGCCAAGAGGTGGCTCCGGTCAACTCAAGTTGCGGGGCGGAACAGGAGTATTTCCTGGTGGATAGCAGCTTCGTGGCCCTGCGCTCCGACCTCTTGCTCGCCGGTCGCACCCTATTCGGCCGTCCCTCGGCCAAGGGCCAACAGTTTGACGACCACTACTTCGGGGCCATCCCCGAGCGGGTCCAGGTCTTTATGCAAGACGTGGAGCGCCAGATGTACACCCTGGGCATTCCCGCCAAGACCCGGCACAACGAAGTGGCCCCAGGCCAGTTCGAGATCGCGCCGTTCTTTGAAGCGGCCAATGTGGCCACCGACCACCAGCAGCTCACGATGACGCTGCTCAAAAACACGGCCCGTAAACATGGCTTGACCTGCCTGTTGCACGAAAAACCGTTCGAAGGGATCAACGGCTCTGGCAAGCACGTCAACTGGTCTGTAGGCAATGCCACCCAAGGCAACCTGCTCGATCCAGGCAGCACGCCCCACGAGAACATGCAATTCCTGCTGTTCTGCGGCGCCGTCATTCGCGGCGCCCATCTCTACGGACCCCTGCTGCGAGCGGTGGTCGCCACCGCCGGCAATGATCACCGTCTCGGTGCCAACGAGGCGCCGCCGGCAATTATGTCGGTCTACCTCGGTAGCCAGCTCGAAGATGTGTTCAAGCAGATCCTGCTTGGTGAAGTGACCGGATCTGCGTCCGCCGGGTTGATGCAATTGGGTGTGGACACCCTGCCCGAATTTCTCAAGGACCCCGGCGATCGGAACCGCACTTCTCCCTTCGCCTTTACAGGCAACCGTTTTGAGTTCCGGGCCGTGGGCTCGAACCAGTCCGTGGCGGGCCCGCTGGTGGCGATGAACACGATCCTGGCCGATTCGCTCCAGTTCATTGCCCATGAATTGGAAGCCAAGCTCAATGCCGGCGATTCCCTTGAAACCGCCGCCTTCGCAGTGTTGAAGGGGATCATGCAAAACCATGGCGCCGTGGTGTTCGGGGGCGATGGCTATTCCAAGGAATGGCACCGCATGGCCGTCGAGGAACGGGGCCTCGAAAATCTCCACAACACCGCCGAAGCCCTTGGCGTCCTGAAACGTCCGGCCATCCGTGAACTGTTTGCAAGTGAGGGGGTCCTCAGCCCCGTGGAGCTCGAAAGCCGTTACGAGGTCTATGCCGAGCAATACGCGCTCGCAATCGAAGTGGAAGCCAAGCTGGCCCTACAGATGGCCCGCACCCAGATCTACCCCACCGTGATGGGCTACCTAGGCCAACTCTCCAGCTCGTTGCAGCTCCAGGAGACCCTCGCACTTCCCTGCGACCGCGGGCTGGTCAACACGATCGCTGGCCTCAACCAACAGCTGCTGCAAACCTGCACCGAGCTGGATGGGGCCATCGCCAACCCACCCCACGGCGATGTTCAGGGCCACATGAACCATTGCGCCAACACCCTCCTTCCCCTGATCGAATCGCTGCGGAAGGCGGTGGATGGCCTGGAAGCCTTGGTGGATGACGCCATCTGGCCCCTACCCACCTACCAGGAGATGCTGTTCATCAAGTAGGCGTCTCTACGGGGCCCTCGAGCAGGTCAGGACGTTCCGCCCGGAATAACCCCACATCCACGCCCAGGTGCTGATCCGGCCGGCCCGTGATTAGCAGGGCGGTGCGCTGGCGGGTGGCGATCTGCCACATCCATTTGCTGAACAGGGCGATTCGGTTTTCAGTGTCGGGAATGAAGGCCAAGTGGGCCAGGGCCCACACCACCCAGCCGGCCAGGCCGGTGAGGTGCACACCCCGAAAGTCGGCCACGGCATACCAGGGCCCAATCACCGCCATGGTGCCCAGGTCCTGCCAACGGAAGGGGGCGATCGTTTCCCCGGTGAGCCCGGCAAGGATGTCGCGGGCGACCCAGCCACCGGCCTGCACCGCAGGGCCCGCCGTGCCCGGCAGCGTTTTGCCATCGGTGGTGTGGCTATAGGAGCAGAGATCGCCCACCGCCCGGATGTCCGGATAGTTGGGGATCGAGAAATCGGGGCTCACCACCAGCCGGCCGCCCCGGTCAACGGCGCAGCCGGTTCGTTCGCTTAAAAGCCCTCCCAATCGCGAAGCCCGCACCCCAGCGGTCCAGCAGATGGTGGCCGCCTCCAACTGTTGACCACCGGCTGAACCAACCAGGCACACGCGCCCAGGGGCAATGGAATCCACCTTGTGGCCAAGCTGCAACTCCACCCCGGCCCCCTCCAGGTGGGCAGCGGCGGCGGCAGAAAGCGGAGCAGCCATGGTGGGTAACACCCGGTCCACCAGGTCGACCAGGACAACCCGGCAATCCCTTTGACGGAGTTGCTTGAAATTGCGCTGGACGGCCCGATGCATCAACTCGATCAGGGAGCCGGCCAGCTCGCAACCGGCGGGGCCCGCACCCACCACCACCACGGTCTGCAGAAACGCCCGTTGCTTGAGATCGGTGGTCTGTTCGGCTTCCTCGAGGGCCATCAACAGCCGCCGCCGGATCTCATCGGCATGCTCGAGGATCTTCATCGGGGGCGCCAGGGCCCTCCATTCCTCCCGGCCGAAATAGGTGCTGCCCGATCCGGTGGCCAGGATGAGCTGGTCGTAGCCGTAGTGCTGGCCGTTGAAGACCACCTGGCGAGCCTCTGGATCGATGTCGACCACCTCACCAAGCAGGATTTGGATATTGGGCGCATCGCCCACCATTTGGCGCAGGGGCGAGGCGATGTCGGCCTCGGACACCAATCCCGAGGCCACCTGATAGAGCAGTGGTTGGAACAGGTTGAAGTTGCGCTTGTCGATCAGCGTGACGCGGACGGGCTGGTGCGCGAGGTAGTGGCAAATCTTCAGGCCCGCGAAGCCGCCCCCGATAACCACCACGTGGGGCCAGCTCCGCATCACCTGCTCGGGCGGATCGAGCTCGAGAAAAAAGCGTTCCATGGGCTGGCTACCCCAGCCTGCTTTCAAAACTATGGGCTACATCAATCGCTCGGTGTGAGCGTCGACTGTTCCAGTCGTGGGTTGCACACAAAGCTTGGTAAGCCGGGCCTGGGAAGCCGGGCCTGGGAAACGGCGCCCTGGGTTGGCATCCGGTTCACACCAGCAGGCCTCGATCCGTTGGAATGGAGCCACTGCTGAGCCCTGCCATGCCTGATCAGCTCACCAAGCTGGCCTACCAAACGATGCAGCAGGGCAAAAGCCTGCTGGGGCTGGCCCATAAGGAAGTGAGCACCCGCCTGATGGGGGTCCTCTCGCCCGAGGGGATTCCCAAAACCGTCCCCGTACCCCCAGAACTCATGGGGCGGCTGAAGACGGCGATGGATGCATTGCAAGAACGGGACTGGCAGGAGGCGGAACAGGGCCTCTATCCCAGTTCCCTTTTATTTGACGCCCCTTGGCTCGACTGGGCTAGCCGCTATCCGATGGTTTGGCTGGACATGCCAAGCACCTGGAACCGACGGCGCCAACGCAATGTGCGGGATCTGCCCGATGACGTGGATGCCGGGGGCTATCCCGACTACTACCTCCAGAATTTCCACCACCAAACCGATGGCTACCTGAGTGACCACTCGGCGGCGCTCTACGACCTTCAAGTTGAAATCCTGTTCAACGGCACGGCGGATCCCATGCGGCGCCGTGTGATCGCCCCACTGGTTCGGGGCTTGCGAACATTTGCTGAACGTCCTGCTGGCCAAATCAGGGTGTTGGATGTGGCTACCGGTACCGGCCGCACCCTCAGGCAAATCCGAGGGGCCCTACCCAAGGCCCAACTGGTGGGCCTTGATCTCTCCAGTGCCTACCTGCGCCAGGCCAATAAATGGCTGGGCCAACTCCCTGGGGAGCTCCCCCAGCTGGTGCAAGGCAATGGCGAAACCATGCCCTTCGCCGAGGGCACCTTCCAGGGGGTGTCCTGTGTTTTTGTGCTGCACGAGCTTCCAGGAGAAGCGCGCCAAAACGTGATCAATGACTGCTTCCGAATCCTGGAGGCGGGCGGGGTGATCACCCTTGCCGATTCCGTGCAACTGGCCGATTCGCCCCAATTCAGCACGGTGATGGAAAACTTTCGCCGGGTGTTTCACGAGCCCTATTACCGCGATTACATCAGCGACAACATCGAAGCCAGGCTGAAGGCCGCCGGATTTGAAGCCGTGGTGGCTGAATCCCACTTCATGACCCGGGTCTGGACTGCCCGCAAGCCCCAGAAGCCAGGCCGGAACCCCTAGTGATCGATTCCCTAGCGATGCAACCACCAGGCAAGCAGGAATCCGCCGGTCCCCCAGCGCAGACCGCGCCAAAACAGCCTCTCAGCGTGATTGGTGGGGGCCAATTCCTTCGGCAAGGGATCCAGCAACCGTTGGGTGAGGGCTAGCCGCTGACGCTGGCGCCTTTGGCTCACCCCCGTGCTGCGGTTGGCTAAGGAGCCCTGGGTCAGCAGTCCATCCAACAGGTGGAGAAGCCGCACTGGTTGGCGGACAGGCCGGGCCATTGCCACTGAGATCTCGGTACCGCCAGGATGGGGCCAAAGCTGCATCGCCGTCTAGTGGGTACGAAGCGTGAGTGGCCTGACCAAAGCCAAGATCTGGCAGAGCAATTGCAGCGCTCCTTGGTAATTGGCGATCGGGATTGGCACGCCCTAAAAAATCAACGGCCCCGCCGAGCCGCCGAGCAACTCGCCGCAGCGCTTGTGCAACTCCTGAGCGGCGACGATCCCGGCCAATCCAGCCCAACGGAAGCAAGGCAACGGGCCATCGACTTGGCCGAACACGGCCTTCTGTGGCTCAAAGCTGAACTCAACGATCCCGGCTGCCCCAGCCACGGCCGATAGCCACGGTTCCCATGCGCCGGCGCGTGATCGCCAGTTGGACCCGGTTGCCCCTAGCGCTCCATCGGACATCGTCAAAGCACTGGTGGATCAAAAACAAGCCCCGGCCAGCGGTGGCACCATGGTCCGAGGGCACATGCCAGATCAGCCAGAAGGAACTCTCAATTCTGCGCACCCTCAAGCATTTGGCGGGATCAGCGTTGTTGCCATGGCGCACGCCATTCAACAGGGCTTCATGGAGGCCCAATTTCAATTCCGCCTGGAGTTGCCGGCAGGACACTGGTTCGAGGAGAAACTCCACCAGTGGAGCCAGCTGGAGAGTGGATGGCGTAATGAAGTCTGACCAGCGCAGCGCCAACGACCCTTCGCCCCAAAGATGCTTTGACCCTACCCATGGGCTTCAACAGGCAATGCGCTTCGACAGGCCGCGGTGGTTCAAAAGGGCATCCATCAAGCGCACCCCCCGCAGCTGGTTGACCAAAGGCATGTGACCTTCTGGTGCATCAATGGACCACTGAAAGCTGCCGGGATAGCGCGTCCACCGCCCGTCCTGCTTCCAGCCCAATTTGGTCCACAAGGCCTCCCAGCGGCCATTGCAACTCCGCAGCAACCTTGATTGCACTGAAAAACCAAACCGGCCCCGGGAGAAACACACCCACAGGCGATCGAGGGTTTCTAAGTCGACGGCACCCATGCGGGGCACCTCGCTGTAATAGACGTAGCCCCGCTTGACGGCATCAGTTCCGGCCAATTGCCGCAAAATCGCACTGGTCTGGCGGTCGGCCTCCTCCCAATCCTGCAAAACCAAAAGCTGTTGCAGGGGGCCGTAATCCACACCCTGGGCGCTGGTGGTGGCCAACCAGCCATCCGGGAAACGGGCGAAGAAGGCTTCCCACTGGGGGCCCCCAGCGGCCACAAGCCATTGGATCAACAGACCCGCTGCCCAGTCATCTCCGGTGGCATCCAAGCCATCGAGATGGTCCGCGATCAGGGGCTGAATCTCAGCCAGCCGCTGTTGGAGTTGGGGGATCAGGCTCCGCCTCTGACGCTCGGAAGCCGCCTGAAAACGCTCAAGCAAGGCTTCAGGTGTGGCAGGGGCGGCGGTGACCGGAGGTCCGGAAAGCATGGAAGGACCGAGCGCGCGCAGGCCAGGTATGGCCCACTATGTCAGGAGAGCTCAAGGGATTGCGATGCAGGCCGAGGGCCCGCGCTTACCAGTTGAAGACTTTCTCGAGCTGGATGCTCCGATTGTGGATGTGCGCAGTCCTGGGGAATACCACCAGGGGCACATCCCTGGCGCCCACAACCTGCCCCTCTTTAGCGACGCTGAACGGGCCGCCGTTGGTAGGACCTACAAACACCAGGAGCGTCAAAGCGCTGTTCAGTTAGGCCTGGAGTTTGTGGGACCGAAAATGGCGTCCATGGCGGCCGCACTCCAGGCCCTTAGCAGTGATGGCGGTGGGGCTGCCCTTCGCATCCATTGTTGGCGGGGCGGCATGCGCTCAGCCAGCGTGGCCTGGCTGGCGGGCACCCTCGACCTGCCCGTGGTGCTCCTGGACGGGGGCTATAAGCGTTTTCGCCACTGGGTTTTGGCGGAGATGGAGAAACCATGGCCCCTGCTGGTATTGGGGGGCCGCACCGGAACCGGCAAAACGGATCTGCTGCTGGAACTGCATAGGCGGGGAGCTTCGGTGGTGGACCTCGAAGGTCTTGCCAATCACCGGGGCAGCAGTTTTGGCGGGCTGGGGCTGCCCCCCCAACCGAGCAATGAGCACTACGAAAACCTGCTGGCCTTTGCCCTGAGGCAATGTCCCAGGCCTGGCCCGCTCTGGCTGGAAGCTGAAAGTGCCCAGGTGGGCAGATGCCGCATCCCTGCTGGTCTATGGAACCAAATGGGCCAGGCTCCGGCCGTGGAAATCCAGCGGCCTATGGATGAAAGGGTGGAGCGCCTGGTGGCCGTCTATGGGGCCTTGGGCCAGCAACCCCTGCGGGAAGCCACCGAGCGCATCGCCCGTCGATTGGGTCCCCAACGCACCACCCTGGCCCTTAGGGCCATCGACCAGGGCGACTGGGCCGAAGCCTGCCGGCAGATGCTCGACTACTACGACCGCTGCTACGACCACGATCTAGGCCGGCGAAGCCAACCGCCACGGCGCCAGTTCGACCTCACAGGCCTCAACGAAGCGGAAGCTGCTGCCCTGCTTTTGAAGGAAGCCAACCAGGAAGCCCGGCAGCTTTAAGATCCCTTTTTAACCCGATGCCATGGGCGCCGCCATTCAGTTCTTCCAAGGCGTGGATGAACCGGTTGTGCCTGATATCCGTATGACCCGCTCGCGGGACGGACGTACCGGCCAGGCGATCTTCATCTTTGAGAAGCCCCAAGCCCTTGCCCCGGAGAGCATGGGCGATATCGGCGGCATGTACATGCTTGACGAGGAAGGGCAGATGGTGACCCGGGAGGTCAATGCCCGCTTTGTCAATGGCCAACCAGCGGCATTGGAGGCCACCTACACCTGGAAAACCACCGCTGATTTTGAGCGGTTCATGCGCTTTGCCCAGCGTTACGCCGACAGCCACGATCTGGGCTTTGCTGGCAAAGAAGGCGACGACAGCGTCGAAAACCAGGGAGACGAGTTCACCGAGGCCTGATCCCTTGAAATTTGGCCACTGGTTGGGTTTGTTGGCTCTGGTGGCTGCAGCCGTCGTGCTGTGGAACCTGAGGCAGAACCTGATTCTCTTGTTCGCCGCCGTGGTACTTGCTATGGCGCTGTGCACGGTGGTCGATTGGGTACGCCAAAAACTTGGATGTGCCAGGCCCCTAGCCCTTGGACTCAGTTTCCTGCTGGTGCTGCTTGTCTTGGGTGTGATCGCCACGGCGGTGATCCCTCCCTTTGTGGATGAATTCGGCCAGCTGATGGCCAAATTGCCAGATGCGGCAAGCACCTTGATCCAGCTGGTGCGAAGTGCCATGGCCAGTGCCAGCGAGATGCTCTACGGCCAGCACAACGCTGACCTCAACTGGCTGCGTGACAACCTCTCCCGCGGCACGGGCCTCAACCCAGCCCAGATCACCAACCTCGGCAGCAGCGCCCTTGGCCTGTTGGGCCTTGCCAGTGGCTTGGGAACCGCACTTCTGCAAACCCTTTTTGTGGTGGCGGTGGCCCTGATGGTGGCCCTCCAACCCACCGCCTATCGGGAAGTGGCTGTCTTGCTCGTGCCTTCCTTTTACCGGAGGCGGTTTCGCCAAGTGCTTGTGCACTGCGGCAATGCCCTCAGCGCCTGGATGGTGGGTGTGCTGATTAGCTCGCTTTGTGTCGGCACCCTGGCCGCCATCGGGCTCAGCTTGCTCGGGGTCAAGCTGGTGGCCGCCAATGCCCTGCTTGCAGGGTTGCTCAACATCATTCCCAACCTCGGCCCCACCTTGAGCACGGTCTTCCCGATGTCGGTTGCCCTCCTCGATGCGCCCTGGAAGGCCCTGGCCGTTTTGGCGCTGTATGTGGCTGTGCAAAACCTTGAGAGTTACATGATCACCCCCTCGGTGATGCACCAGCAGCTCAAGCTCCTGCCTGGTCTAACCCTGGCGGCCCAGCTTCTCTTTACGGTCGTGTTTGGGCCCCTTGGGCTGCTGCTGGCCCTTCCCCTAGCCGTTTGTCTCCAGGTGATCGTGCGGGAAATCGTGATTCACGACATTCTGGATCCATGGCAAAAGCAGCGCCTCAGCGCCTGAATTGGGTATGAACTCCCGCACCCTGATCGGGATCGTGGCGTTGGTTGTGCTGGGTCTTTTGGCTTGGGAACTGCGCTGGGTGCTGTTGGTTCTGTTTGGGGCAATCGTTTTAGCGGTGGCCCTTGATGTGCCCATCAGCCAATTGCGCCGGCTGCTTCCCCTCAACCGGGGAGCCTCCCTGGTGATTGTGGTGGTGAGCGTGGTTGTGGTGGGTGGGTTGCTCTCCCAGCTGCTGCTGCCCGAATTGGTTGACCAAATCCAGGAGCTCACCAACCTGATACCGGTGGTTTATCAGCGGCTGATCACGCTGGCAGGCCACCTGCCAGGCCTGCCAAGCCTGGAGAACCAATTGCTTCAGCCAACAACCTTGGAACGGCTGCAACCGCTGGGAACCCAAATCTTGGGCCTGGCTGGCGGTGCCGCCAACTCAACCATCCAACTGGTGTTGATGGCCCTGTTGGCCATTTTGCTGGCCCTCGATCCCAGGAGTCACCAAAAAATCCTGATCGCGATCACCCCTGAGCTCTGGCGCCATAAAACCCGGGAGGTCTTGGCCGAATGCCGCCAAGCCCTGGGGGGCTGGCTGGCAGGAATGACCCTCTCGGCGGTGAGTGTCTTCCTCATGACCTGGGCGGGATTGGCGGCCTTGAAAGTTCCCCTAGCCCTCTTGAGCGGCCTGGTCTGCGGCATGTTGACCTTTGTGCCCACCATTGGTCCATCGGCAGCAACCCTGTTGCCCCTGGCCCTGGCCTTGCTGGTCTCCCCCGCCACCGTGGTTCAGGTGTTGGTGCTTCGACTGATTTTGCAGAACGTTGAGGCTTTTCTGATCACGCCCCTGCTACTGAGCAGAACAGTGAATTTGCTACCCACCATATCCCTGATGGCCCAATTGTGTTTAGGGGCCCTACTGGGCCTTCCAGGGGTGCTGTTGGCCCTCCCCCTGGTGGTTGTCCTCCAGGTGATCTGCGAAGAGGTTGTGGTCAAAGAGGTGATGGACCGCTGGGTATAACGGCCCACCTTCCCTGTCGCGATGGCAGCTCAGCGGTAGTTGCGCACCAGGGACGGCATTAACGCCAACACAGCCACAGCCAACGGGTGGGCGAGCAAGGCGGCACTGAAACTTGTGAAGGTGAAATGATCGGCGAGCAAGAGAAGTTCGACCCGCAAATCTCCCAGGGCCAAAGCTCCAAGCAAGACTGGAATGAGGAGGCGGCCTGGCAGATTACGGCTGAACAAACGGGGGCTCAAGAGAGGAGTTCAACCGCACAAGTTCAAGCACAACACTTCAAGGCTTTGGCTTGGCGAGTACGGGCAGCAGCGTTGGAGCCACCCCAATGCTTGACCAGCTGCCAACGGAGATGCCAATGGTGAGCGCTACGGCAAACCAAAACAGGCTCGCCCCACCAAAAAAGATCAACCCAAGTAGCGGAAGCACCGTGGTCAAGGAGGTGTAAAGGGAGCGGGTCAAGGTGGCATCCACAGCCACATCGACTTGCTCGCTCAAGGGCAGATCGGCGAGGGTTGTGCGCTGCTCACGGATCCTGTCGAACACAACAACCGTATCGGTGACGGAATAGCCAGCCACGGTGATCAGGGACACGGCAAACAGGGAATCAACCTCCACGCCGGCTATCAGCCCCAGCCAAGCAAAGGCACCGCAGGTGATCAAGACGTCGTGACCGAGGGTGAACAAGGCCAAAAAGGCAAAGACGCCGTCGTAGCGGAAGGTGATGTAGGCAGCAATTCCAATAAAGCTGACCACCAACGAAACCACACTGCCCTTGAGCAACTGTTGACCCAGGGTTGGACCAATGGTGTCCACGGAGGTGCTTTCAGGATTTAGGGGGCCGGCAATGGCCTGCATTTCCTGCACCAAGGCGGCCGTCTGGGCTGGATTGAGGTCCTGGAGTCGAAGCACCAGGGAATGGCCTTGATCCAGCACCTGAACCGAGGCATTGCCCAGGTTGGGAGAACTCTGGCCCGGTTCTGCCGGCAAGGTCAACGACGAGAGGGCCTGTTGGATCTCGGGGGCAGAAATGGCAGAACAGCCGACCGCCCCGCAGCGTCGTTCCAGCTGGATCTGGGTGCCACCGGTGAAGTCGAGGCCGGGTTTGAGCGGGGCATGGATCCCAGGATTCAGCCAACTCACAACCAGGCCAATCACGCTCAACACTGCCGCCAGGCCAGAACCCAACCAGGCGGTGCGGCGGTGGCGGCTAATTCGAAAGCGGGGTTGGGGGGCGTTCATCAGGCGGCTTTAGCGGGCAGTTGCGTCGCTGGAAGGAAGTAGGTGGGCTGGCGTAGGGCCGCATAACTCATCAACACCCGCAGGATGGTGCGGGTGCAGGTGAGGGCTGTAAACAAACTCAGCAGCAAACCAATCGCCAGGGTCACGGCAAAACCCTTCACCAAGCCCGTACCCAGGGCAAAGAGGGCGATACAGCTGATCAAGCCGGTGACATGGCCATCAAGGATCGAGGAGAAGGCCAGAGAGAAGCCCGTATCAATCGAACGAATCAGGGTGTTACCCGATCGCAACTCCTCCTTGACCCGTTCAAAGATCAGCACGTTGGCATCCACAGCCATGCCAATCGACAGGATGAAGCCAGCAATGCCCGGCAGGGTGAGGGTGACTGGAATCAGCGAATAGATCGCCAGGTTGAACAGGGAGTAGAGGGCGAGGGCCACCACCGCGACAGCCCCAGGCAGCCGGTAGACAACCACCATGAACACGGCCACCAAGGCGAGGCCCGAGAGGGCCGCCACCAAACTGCGGCGCACATTTTCCGTACCCAAGGTGGCGCCAATGGAGCGCTGCTCAATCACCTTGACGGGCAGGGGCAAGGAGCCGCCCTTGAGTTGCACCTCTAAATCCCGGGACTCATCGGCCGTGAAATTACCCGTGATACTGGCGGCTCCCCCTGTGATGCCAGCCGCCTGAAATTGGGGGCCCACACTGGCCTCACTGATCGAACGGCCATCCAAGACAATGCCAAGCAACCGGCCAGTTCCGGCAATGCTTTGGGTGAGGGCTGCGAACTTCTCGCCGCCTTCGCGGTTAAACGACAGGGTGACATCCCAGCCGCTGCCGGCCTGTTGTTGCTGGCGACCAGCACCCACCAAATCCTTACCCGTGAGCTCAGATGGTTCAAACAGCGCCACGATCTTTTGATTCACCGTGCTGAGGAGTAGCTCCAGGGAATCGGTTTGGCTACTGCCAGGGGGCACCGCAATACCAAGGGCCTCAAGGGCTTTAGCAAGCTCTTCTGCCTTGATCTTGGTCTGGGCGGAATCAGAGGCGGCTGGATCGGTGGAATCCTTGATTTCAGTTTGAACAAGGGCAGCTGTTGCCTGGCGCTTGAGCTTGAGCAGCCCCTGCATTTCGCTGTCGGTTCCAGGCTTTTGGGCCCGGAATTCCAGCAGGGCGGTGGTACCTAAAACCTTGGCAGCGCGGCTGGGATCCTGCTCGCCAGGCAACTGCAACACCAATTGGTCATTGCCAACGGTTTGAAGGGTGGCTTCCGAGACCCCCAGCCCATTGATGCGCCGATCCAGCACTTCTTTGACGGCTTCAAGCTGTTCCTTCTCCACCTTTTTGATGGCCCCACTGGGCATCACCTGGAGGGTCAGCTGACTGCCACCTTGAAGATCCAACCCCAGGGGAGGGGGAACATTCAGAACCAATGCAGCAGAGGCAATCGCAAGGGCAAGGATCAGAGCCAACCAACCCTGTTGACGGGCCATATCAGATCTGACCTGCTTTGAGCTGGTGGGCTGCCGTGACGATCTGGTGGGGCTGAATGATCGTCAGGTTTTCCAAGGAACCGTTGTAGGGGGTGGGGATGTCCTGGGAAGAGAGGCGGATAGGCCGGGCATCAAGGTCGTCGAAGCAATGCTCCGTAATCAGGGCAATCAGCTCAGCCCCGATTCCTCCAGTCTTCATACATTCCTCCACCACGATCACCTTGTGGGTTTTACGGATCGACTTAGCGATCGTGGCCATATCGAAGGGCTTGAGGCTGACCAAATCAATCAACTCCACATCCACTCCATCACTGTCGAGCTGCTCGACAGCTTTCAGACAGTGGTGACGCATGCGTGAGTAGGTGAGGATGGTCACATCCTTGCCTTCCCGCACCACTTCAGCTTGGTCGAGGGCACAGATGTAATCACCTTCGGGAATCTCTTCCGAAAGGTTGTAAAGCAAGACGTGCTCAAAAAAGAGCACTGGGTTGTTATCCCGAATGGCCGCCTTCATCAGGCCTTTGGCATTGGTGGGCGTACTGACCGCCACGATTTTGATGCCTGGCACGGCATGGAAATAGGCCTCAAGCCTCTGGCTGTGTTCAGCGCCCAGCTGGCGGCCGACCCCACCGGGACCCCGCACAACGGTGGGAATCGTGTAGTTGCCGCCACTGGTGTAGCGCAACATCCCCATGTTGTTGGAGATCTGGTTGAAGGCGAGCAGGAGAAAGCCCATGTTCATCCCCTCCACGATCGGCCTCAAGCCGGTCATGGCCGCACCCACAGCCATGCCCGTGAAGGCGTTCTCAGCGATGGGGGTGTCCAGCACCCGCAGCTCGCCGTATTTCTCGTAGAGGTCCTTGGTCACCTTGTAGGAACCGCCGTACTGGCCGACGTCCTCCCCCATCACGCAAACGTGGGGATCTCGAGCCATCTCCTCGTCGATGGCTTCGCGAAGGGCGTTAAACAGCAGCGTCTCTGCCACGTGTTGGCGTGCACCGTATGGGCGCCAACCTATCTCAGCCTCCGGCAGCGAAGGTGGAGAGCAGCAGCACCGAAAGCAGCATCCCTGGCAGAAGCAGGGTCACCAACAAGCCCAAGTCGTGGGGAGTCATGGCTTGAAATTAAGCCGATTCCTTGGCAGCGCCAGGCAAAAGACTGCGGATAAACACCAAAAACAGCCCCAAGCCAATGAAGCCAAAACTGAACGTGGCCAGAAAAGACATGCCCACAACCAGGGTCTTCATGGCCGTGGCAATGGTTTGGGCTATGGCCGAGCTGTAAATGGGTGGATGCAGGGCGTAGTGGGTCAGCACTTTTTGGCTCAGGCCTAAACAAAGCCATCCCAACAGCACTGCCGTGAGCGAGCCGGAAAGGAAGCTCAAGGGTCCCTTGCGGGGCTTGGGAGCCGCTCCAGGGGACACCTGCTTGGGATCGGCCACTGGATTGGGCTCAGCAGCAGGTTGGGACGTCGACTGATCCATTAGGCCAGGCTGACACCTGTCGGGAGCAATCCACAGCTCCAGGCCCCAAACCCCCCATCGATCAGTTGGGTTTCGAGCTGCTCCTGGGCCGCCTGGGCCCGGGGCAATGAATCAAAGAGGGCAAAGCAGCTGGGACCCGAGCCACTCATGGCCACGGCCAGGGGGGCGGTGGAGCCATCCAGCTGGCGCAACAGGGCAAGGCCCTCCTGAACACTGGCCACTTCAGGCTCAACCACCAGCTGCAGGTCGTTGCGCAAGGGCGGAACTGCAACGCCGCTGGCGAGTGCCTGGAGCAACGGGCCCATGCGGAGGGCGTTGCGCCGCTGCTCGAAATCATCCTCGTGATCCAGGTAAAAATCGCTCCGCATCGCCCTACAGCGCCCGTAGGCCCAGGGGGTACTCACGTGGGAGTCGGGATGCTTGATCAACAGCACCGCCAAGGCTGGGCCTGCGGGCGGATCCACGGGCTCAAGCTGCTCTCCTCGGCCAAAACAAAGCTGGGTCCCCCCATCAAGGCAAAAAGGCATGTCGGAGCCGAGCTGGGCCGCCATCAGCCCCAGATCAGGGGCTGAAAATCCCAATCCCCAGAGGGCATTGAGCCCCACCAGGGCTGCCGCTCCATTGCTGGAACCCCCTGCCAGGCCCGCCCCAATGGGGATCCGCTTCTCCAGCTGGATGTGGGCCCCCAGCTCGGGGAAGCCGGAACGGGAGCGCAACATCTCGGCCGCCTGGACGATCAAATTGCTGCCATCGGTGGGCAGGTCGGCCCGGTTGGTGCTGAGGCCAATGGCGGCGTCGGCCGTGGTCCGCAACACCAAGGTGTCGGCCAGGTCGATGGTTTGCATCACCATCGCCAGTTCATGGAAACCGTCGGGGCGCAGGCCCAGCACCTCGAGGTGCAAGTTGATTTTGGCGGGTGCCAATACCTTGAGTTCTGCCATCGCAACGCCGCTAGGGCCGGGCCGGTGTTGGTTGATTCAAACCGGCCGCCAGGGCCACCCACTGCAAAGGGGCAACCTCCTGGGGCCGTTGTTGCAGGGTGATGCCCACCTCCAGCGCCAGGGCCTCAAGGGCATCGATCTCCAGCAGGCCCGCCAGGCTGTTGCGCAGCATCTTGCGACGGGCGGCAAAACAACGTTTCAGCAGCTGTTCCACCCGGCGGGCTAGAGCCGGATCCAGCCGCTGCTCCACGGGGAAGGGATCCAT